>ERZ1090860.16-NODE-16-length-105972-cov-29.042722_pt1 | contig 105972 bp, 100 predicted proteins | sample MGYA00478483_ERZ1090860 | MGnify/ENA primary metagenome ERZ1090860 (study PRJEB33644, sample SAMEA5815741) | chicken gut metagenome | biome: Chicken; feature: Gastrointestinal Tract; material: Caecum | place: Ireland | collected 2019-01-01 | study: A study of...
ACTGCCCCAACTACCAGGGCAACGCGGTCATCAACTACACCGACGCCGAGACCCCCTACACCCGCATCATCGAGCACAAGCACTTTGAGTTCGGTTCCACCGAGCCGGGTACCAAGACGGTGATCAGCCGGGAGTACTCCGCCGAATGGAAGCCCGGGGATGAGCCCTATTACCCGGTCAACGATGAGCAGAACAATGCCCTGTATGCCCGCTACAAGGCCATGGCCGACGCCGAACCCCATGTGGTCTTCGGCGGCCGTCTGGGCGAGTATCGCTATTACGATATGGACAAGGTCATCGAAAGTGCCCTGGATTGTGTCCGCGTGCAGCTGGACAAGATCAATCAGTACGGCATCTGATTTTTTTCAAAAATTTTCACAAATCAGGCGGCAGCCCCGTCGGCATGGGGCTGCCGCCTGATTTTCCAGACAGGGGTCTGCGATAAATATTTGATTTTTGTGCCGTGTTACGGTACAATAAAACATGTATGAGTGTGCGCGGGGGTGCCCGCGCGGGAAAGTGTTTCAAGGATAAAGGAATTTGGAACTATGCAAACAAAACTGAGCGTGTCGGTCCTGTCGGCCGATCTGGCCAATCTGGCCGCGCAGAGCCGTGCCGCCCTGGATGCCGGCGCGGATATGCTGCACATCGACGTGATGGACGGCCACTTCGTCCCCAACATCAGCTATGGTGCCCCGGTACTCAGCTGCCTGCACAAGGCCCTGCCGGATGCCTTCTACGACGTGCACCTGATGATCGAGAATCCGGCCTTCTACGCCAAGGATTTCGCCGCGGCGGGGGCAGACCTCATCACCGTTCACCTGGAAGCCGAAGGGGTGCGCAAGGACCCCCGGGCTGTGCTGCGCACCATCCGGGAACTGGGCTGCCGCACCGGCCTGAGCATCCGTCCCGGCACACCGGTGGAAGAACTGTTCGATTACCTGGACGAGGTGGACCTGGTGCTCATCATGAGCGTAGAGCCCGGTTTCGGCGGCCAGTCCTTCCTGCCCCGGACCCCCGAACGTCTGGCCGCCGTGCGGGCCGAACTGGACCGCCGCGGCCTGTCCGCCATGCTGCAGGTGGACGGCGGCGTCAACACCGACACCGCCCCCCTGTGCACCCGTGCGGGCGCCGATGTCCTGGTGGTGGGCAGCGCCCTGTATAAAGCACCCGATATGTCCGCCATGGCGGCGGGCATCCACGCCCTGTAAGCAACCGCCGCCCGCACGGCGGGCAGCAAAGGAGAGCTTATGCCAAACCGTAACAAGATCGAGCGGAGCGCCAACTACAACTACTATGCAGACGTGCTCTGGTGCTGTGTCCCGCTCATGGCCATGGCCTGGTTTTTCTATGGTCCGCGGCCGATTTTGCTCATGCTGGTGGGTCTGTTCACCGCCTATGTCTGCGACTGCCTGGTCACTCCGCTGCATGGCGCGGGTTACCGGCCCCATGAACCTTCCAGTGAATGCTTTGCCGCGCTGATTGTACTCATGATGCCGGCTTCGGTTTCCTATTTCATGGTCGTCGCCGCGGTCATTGTGGCGGTGCTCATCAAGGAGACCTTCGGCGGTGAAGGTCACTATCCCTTCCACCCGGCTGCGGTGGGCGTGGCAGTGGCGGCCCTTTCCTGGCCCAACCAGATGACCCGGTATCCCACCCCGGGCACGGTGCTGCCGCTGTGGGGGATCACTTCCGACACCACCCTTGCTGCCGGTATGAACACCACCCTGTCCAGCGGCGGTCTGCCTTCCGCCACCACCATGAACCTGCTCACCGGCAATGTCAGCGGCCCGCTGGGAACCGGTGCCTTCCTGGTCATTGTGGCCTGCGGCCTGTTCCTGCTCTGCCGGGGTCATCTCCAGCTGTCCACCCTGCTGCCGTACCTCATCGTGTGTGTGGCGGTGCCCTGGCTGCTGCCCAACCTGAATGACCTGCCTACGCTGAGCCTGCCCTGGGAGTTCATCCGCCAGCGCGTTTACCTGGAAAAGTATATCCTGCTCACCGGCGGCATGGCCTTCGGCGGTGTGTTCCTGATCTGTGAACCGGTCACCCAGCCCAACCGTTTTACCAGCCGGCTGATCTATGGTCTGCTTCTGGGTCTGGCCACCACCGTCTTCCGTTACAATACCGTCTATGAGACCGGTGTCTGCTTTGCACTGCTCATCGTCGGCGCCGTGCCCGAATGGCTGGACCGTGTGTCCCGCCGTGCGGAGCGCATGAAGTTCATGAAGAAGGAGGCGAAACGGCTTGCAAAACGAGCAAAACCGGAAGCCCTCTAAACCGGCGGCCCGCACCGGGCGCAGGAAGAACCAGCCGGAACATTCCCAGACCGTCATCATTCCCCAGCTTTCTCCCGAAGTGCTGGAGCGTGCCCGCCGTGCCGCTGCGGAAGGCAAGACCCCGCAGCAGATCGACGAGGAGGCTGCCGCTGCCGCGCGGCAGGCGGCCCAGGCCCAGTCCGCTGCGGAGCAGGCCGTTGAACCCAAACCCCAGCCGAAATCCCAGGCCAAAGCCCGCAAGACCCGGGCGGAAGCCGAGGCCGAACTGGCCCAGAGCATCCACGATGACCATCTGTGGCTGAACAACCCGGTCATGGTCCGCGGCCTGGGTCTGGCCCCGATTGTGGCCATGGCCAGCGACGGAGACCGCGCCCTCATGCTCTGCGTGCTGTCCATCCTGCTGCTCACCGCCACCCGTATGCTGGCGGTGGCGGTCTGCCACATCACCGGCAACCGGTTCCGCCCGGTGGTGTATGCCTACTCGGCCGCCATCCTGTATATCCCGGTGTATATCATCATGTACAATATTTTCGGCACCAACCTTTCCATCATGGGGATCTATCTGCCCATGATGGTGGTGGAACCGGTCATTGTCAAGCGTATGGAAGCCGCCGAACTGGAAACCATCGGCGAAGCCTTCCGCAAGGGCATCAACAACACCATCGGCCTGTGCATCGCCATCCTGCTGGTGGGAACCCTGCGGGAGCTGCTGGCTTACGGCACCGTCTTTGAAAAGCCGCTGCTGTCGGTGGGGCTGCTGCCCCTGGCTGCCCAGCCCGCGGGCGGGTTCCTGCTGCTGGGTCTGCTGGCCGCCGGCTGGACGGCCGTGGGCGGCGCCTATGTGCATTATAAACAGGAGGAGGTGCGTCACCTGTATGCTGACCGTAAGCAGTGATCTCACGGTGGTGCAGGGCGTGGCGCAGTTCGTCTCCTACGCGATCCTGGCCATCTTTGCCGAAAACGTCGTATTCTCCCGGGCTATGGGTGTTTCCCGCCTGATCAAACTGGTGAGCGACCCCGAAGTGCGCACCTGGCAGTACTGCACCCCCGTCATCCTGGTGCAGCTGTTCAGTGCCCCTCTGGGCTGGGCCTGCATGACCTATCTGGCGCCGCTGCTGCGCCTGTATCTGCCGGACTGGCTGCCCATCGCCTCTCTGCGTCCCATCCTCTACCTGACCTGTGCGGTCATTGCCATGGGGGTGGTGTGGGTGCTGCTGGGCATTCTGCCCGCCGTGCACCGGTCTGCCTGCCGGGAACAGCTGCCTCTGGCCACCTGTACCTGCAGTGTGCTGGGTACTCTGCTGCTTTGCTCCAACCAGAACTACAACCTGCTGCAGTGCATCGCCTTCGGTTTCGGCAGCGGGCTCGGTTATCTGTTTGCGGTGCTGGTGGTGGATGAGGGCCGCCGCCGTCTGGGCAGTAAGGATGTGCCCGCCATTTTCCGAGGTCTGCCCAGTTCCCTGATCTACATCGGCATTCTGTCCCTGGCCATCTATGGTCTGGTGGGACATGGCGTTGCGCGGTAAGCGGGCGCCCAGTCTGAATCGGAGTTGATACCAATGTCCAACTGCTTTTTGCCGGCCGATATCCTGCTGCCCGATGCCTCGGTCCTTCTGGACCCCTGGGCCAGCATTGCCGTCGACCAGTTCACCTCTCAGCCGGACTACTGGCAGCGCGCGGAAGCCTGCGCGGCCGGCAAACCCAGCACCCTGCACATTGTCCTGCCCGAAGCCTACCTGGGCACCCCCGGGGAAGGGGAACGCCTGAAGCAGATCCGCGCCGCCATGGCGGAATACCGCCGGACCGTGCTCACCCGCCAGGTCCACGGCTATGTGTATGTGGAACGCACCCAGCTGGACGGCAGCGTCCGTCAGGGGCTGGTGGGAATGGTGGACCTGGAAGCCTACAGCTATGAGCCGGGGGCAAAGACCCCCATCCGTCCCAGCGAAAACACGGTGGTGGAGCGTATCCCGCCCCGTCTGGCCATCCGCCGCGGTGCGGAGCTGGAAACACCCCATGTGATGATGCTGGCCGACGACGAAAAATGCACGCTGATCGAGCCCATCGGCAGCCGCAAAGCCGAGCTGACCTGCCTGTATGACGGGGACCTGATGCTGGGCGGCGGTCATCTGGCCGGCTGGGCCGTGGAGGACCCGGCCCTGATTGACCAGATCGACCGGGCACTCACCGCTTTGGGGGATGCCGGCGCTTTCGCCGCCCGTTGGCCGGGAGCCGCCGGTCAGCCGCCCATGGTGCTGGCGGTAGGGGACGGCAACCATTCCCTGGCCACCGCAAAAGCATACTGGGAGGAACTGAAACCCACTCTGACCCCCGAGGAACAGGCTGTTCACCCCGCCCGCTACTGTCTGGCGGAGGTGTGCAATGTGCATTCCCCGGCCATCGAGATCGAGCCCATCCATCGGGTGGTTTTCGGTATGGGGGTGCAGGCGGTGTGTGAAGCCTTTGATGCCTGGACCGAGCAGCACAAGGCCCGCGGCCGTATGCCGGTGCAGACCTTCACCATCTTCGGACCGACCATGGCCCGCCGTTATACCCTCGACGATGCACCCTGCCCGCTGGCTGTGGGCACGGTGGAAGCATTTCTCACCGACCTGTGCGCCCGGAACCCTGCCTGCCGGGTGGATTACATCCACGGTCAGGTGGCGGCCTGCAGTCTGGCGGGGGAGAACGCCACCGCCATCCTGCTGCCGCCCTTTGAGAAAGCGGATCTGTTCCGGGGGGTGGTCCTGGGCGGGGTGCTGCCCCGCAAGACCTTCAGCATGGGCCATGCCGAGGAAAAACGCTACTACAACGAATGTCGGGCCCTGGTATAAGGGGGCTCCGGTTTGTCATATTTACCCGCAGGAAGAAGAGGAATACGCATGCCGAATACGAAACCCGCCCAACTCCAACAGAATCAGCATAAGGAGAAAGCTCCCGGCGAGCAGGAACAGCACCGCCGTCGCCGCCGCCGTTCCCGCGGGCCGGGAGCCGCCCCGCAGGGGCAGGCCGCGGCCAAAACGTCCCAGCAGCCCCAGCAGGGCAAGAATGCCCCGGCTGCCGAAAAGAACGGTCAGCCCCGCAAGGGCCGGAACCCCCAGAACAACGGCCAGGGCGGCACCCAGAACGGCGGCCGCCGTCAGCAGCCCCAGCAGCCTGCTCAGCCCAAGAACCAGCGCCGCGGGGGAGAACAGCGTCCCGCCCGCCAGCCGGAATCCCAGTCGGGCCGCCGTGCCGGCAATGCCCGTCCTCGCCGGGAATCCCAGCCGGAGGACGTGGGTCTGCTGCTGATCACCCGCCGTCCGCCCAAACAGAAGTTTGCCAACTTTGAAGAGTACATTGCCGCTCATGGCGGTGTGACCGTGCCGGTGGAGGGCGACCCTGCGCCCGAAGCCCCGGCCGACGCCGAATGAACGCCGCACAGGCGGCCGGCCTGCGCTGTCCGGTGTGCGGCGGGGCCCTGGGCATCTGGGGCAGGACCTTGCGCTGCGCCAAAAATCACAGCTTTGATATGGCCAAGGAAGGGTATGTGAACCTGCTGCCCATCCAGAAGCGCCACGCCGCCGACCCGGGCGACGGCAAAGCCATGGTGGCGGCCCGCCGGTCCTTTCTGCAGAGCGGTGCCTACGACCCCTTCCGCAAGGCCCTGGGGGAGCTGTGTGCCCGGGCCGGGTATGCCGCGCCCCACATCGTGGACGCAGGCTGCGGGGAAGGCAGTTATGACCGGACGGTGCTGGACACTCTGGCCGCTGCCGGACAGGAAGCCCAGCTCATCGGGTTCGATCTCTCCAAGTCGGCGGTGCGTCTGGCAGCCAAACTGGTGCCCCAGGCGGCCTTTGCGGTGGGGGGAAGCTTCTGCGCTCCGGTGGCCGATGGCTGGGCGGATATCCTGCTCAACGTCTTTTCTCCTTTTGCCGAAGCGGAATTCTCCCGCATGCTGCGCCCCGGCGGGCTGCTGATCTATGCCGTGCCCACACCGCGCCATCTCTTCGGCCTCAAGGAAGTGCTGTACGACCAGCCCTATGAAAACCCGGACATCCGTACCCAATACCCCGGTTTTGTGCCGGCGGGGGAGCAGACCGTCACCGGGACCGTCACCCTGGACAATGCCATGGCTCTGAACCTCTTTGCCATGACGCCCTACTATTACAACACGCCGACAGAAGGTGCACAGCGGCTGGCACAGTGCCCGGAACTGACCACCGAGATCGGCTTCCGCTTTTTGCTTTATCGCCGCGCCGCATCCTGAATCCAAGGCCCCGTCCGGGGCCTTTTTTAATTGGTTCAGCCGGAGGGTTTTGCCCATTTACAAAGGGCGTCTTTTGGGCTACAATGGCGGCATGACCCCGCACAGCGGGCCGAAAGGATGTGTAACCATGGAGACCGAAGAAAAACGCCGTCAGATTCCCAACAGCATCGGGCGGGCCGTGTTTGTGGCCCTGTCTTTCCTGCTGCAGGTGGGGTGGATCCTGGGCTTTGCCCTCTACCTCACCCGGTATTATGCCGTGATTCAGCTGGCATCCAGCCTGCTGGCCCTGCTGCTGGTCTTTTCGGTGTACGGCCGCAACATGAACTCGGCTTTCCGGCTCAGCTGGATCATCCTGATTCTGCTGTTCCCGGTGCTGGGAACCTGCCTGTATCTGCTTTTCGGCCGGCCGGTGGCCCTGTGGCCTCTGCGCCGCCGCCTGCGTGCCGCCGACGCCGCCCTGGAACCCGCCCGACAGCGGGAACGGGAAAACGGTGCGGCCGTCACCCGGGACCTGCGCGCCGCCGCCCCCGACCTGGGCGGACAGGTGACCTACCTGCAGGACCGGGCGGGATATCCGGTGTACCACAACACCCGGGTGCGCTTTTACGGCGACACCAATGAAGCCCTGGAAGCCCAGCAGGAAGCCCTGCGCAGCGCACAGCACTTCATCTTTATGGAGTACCATGCCATTGAGGATTCCATCGCGTGGCAGAGTCTGGAAGATATCCTGACCGAGCGGGCCCGGGCTGGGGTGGACGTGCGGGTCTTTTACGATGATGTGGGCAGTATGGGCTTTATCAGTCCGCCCTTTGCCCAGCGGCTGCGGGCCAAGGGCATTCAGTGCCGGGTGTTCAACCCCCTGATCCCGGCCATGAATATCATCATGAACAACCGGGACCACCGCAAGATCACGGTGGTGGATGGCCGGATAGGCTTCACCGGCGGGTACAATCTGGCGGATGAATATTTCAACCTCACCCATCCCTACGGCACCTGGAAGGACACCGGCCTGCGGCTGGAAGGGGAGGCTGTCCGGGGGCTGACCCTGATCTTCCTGCAGATGTGGGGGGCCACCCAGAAGGAACCCCTGGACCCCGCGCCCTTCCTGCCGCCGGTGCAGCCGACCCTGCGCTCGGACGCAGTGGTGGTCCCCTATGCGGACGACCCTCTGGATGAGGAACCGGTGGGGGAAAACGTGTACATGAACCTGATCACCCATGCCGACCGGTATGTGTGGCTGACCACCCCGTACCTGATCATCAGCGATGAGATGCAGCGGGCCCTGACCCTGGCCGCCCGCCGCGGGGTGGACGTACGGATCATCACCCCCGGCATCCCGGACAAGAAGATGGTGTTCCGGGTCACCCGCAGCCATTATGCCCGTCTGGCCGCGGACGGTGTGCGCCTGTTTGAGTACACCCCCGGTTTCATCCATGCCAAGCAGGCGGTGGCCGACGATAAGGCCGCGGTGGTGGGCACCATCAACCTGGATTACCGCAGTCTGTACCTGCATTTTGAGAACGCTTGCTGGTTTTCCGGCTGTGAGGCGGTAGGGGATGTGCGCCGGGATTTTGAAGGGCTTTTCCCCCAGTGCCGGGAGGTCACGGCTCTGTACAAGGAACGTCCGGCGGCGGTACGCGGGGTGGACTGCCTGCTGCGTCTGTTCAGCCCTCTGATGTGACAAAACAAAAAGGCGGTGTGCTGTTGCGGGCACACCGCCTTTTTGTCTGCTGCGGAAAAATTAGAGATCCGGGTCCTCCGGCTGTGCTTCCATCTCAAACCATTCCCGGTTCTCGGTGGTTTCGGTATCTTCGGTTTCCTGGGTGGTTTTGGTGTCTTCGGTCCGGTTCTGTGCCTCCCGGCGGGCTTTCATTGCATCCGGGTCGGAAGGAATCATCCCGGGGATCATGTCGCTCCCCTCCATGATATCGGTCCAGAAATCTTCCTGTTCGCTCTCGGCGCCGCGGGGGCCGTAAGGTCCGTGATACATAAACGTTTGCCTCCTTTGTGCATAAGGCCGGGGCAGATTGCCCAAGCTATGACTACATTTTGCAGCAAAGAGGTGTTCTTTATGCATAAACGCCGCGGACTTTTTTTTCAGAGCCTGGTTCTGACCCTGATCCTGGTGGTTCCCATGATGGGTACGGTGGTCTTTTTGGCTTCCCAGCGCACTGAGCAGCAGATGCTCCGGCAGGCGGCGGCCGACCAGGCCCAGCTGGCGGAGCCGGCAGGCGCCCGACAGACCCACCGCCTGCTTCTGGCCGTGCAGTCCGACGCGCCGGCATTCCTGCTGCTGCGGCTGGATGGTCCCGAGCAGGCGGCGCTTTTCTGCGCGCTGCCGGGGGATCTGGTCCTGCAGGCGCCTGCGGGCACCACCACCCTGTCCGAGTGCTATCTGGCCGCAGGTCCGGCCCGGGCGGAGGAACTTCTGGGGCAGACCCTGGGCGTTGCGCCGGATGCCTACCTGGCCGCCACGGCCAACACCTATGCCAGTCTCTGGGGACTGGAGGACGCCGTCCGGTTTGATACCGCTGCCGTCTTTACCGCGGAGGAGCGCAAGGAGCTGGACTGCGGGGAAGAGTCGGTGGTGGAACTCACCGTCGCCCAGGCATCGGAATTCCTGGCGCGGGCGGCGGCGCTGCCGGACCAGACCCCGGCTGCACTGGCCCGCGCCCGGGGGGCACTGTGGGCGGCCTTTTTCCGGCAGTTTCCGGATCATCTGGCGGACCTGGCCGCCGGTGCCCGCAATGTGAGCAGCCAGACCCTCACCGACCTGCGGGCCCAGGACCTGTATGAACTGGAAGAGACCCTGACCTGGCTTTCGGGAGCCACCGGCTACCATGTGGATTACCAGACCCTGGAACTGCAGCAGACGGCAGGGGGCAGCCGCCTGACCGACACGGACCTGGAAACGGTTCAGGCTTTGCTGGCCGGTGGGACCGCCGTGGAATGAGCCGACCACGCCTGCCCCAGAGCCGCGGCCACGGCGGCAATGTCCCCGGTGCGCAGGGCGGCATAGCCGGCCACCACCGTGTCGGGGCGGCAGCTCTCCGGGCGGGCCATGTAGTATTCGCTCAGCCCCCGCAGCTGGACCCCTTCGGCCCGGGCGGCGGCCACCATGGCCTGTTCTCCGCCGGCTCCCGGCAGGGTCAGCAGAAAATGCAGCCCGGACTGGGTACCGTCCAGCACCATCTCCGGACCCAACGCCTCCCGCAGTGCGGCGGCAAAGGTCTCCATCCGCCGTTTGTAGGCCAGACGCATCCGGGCAATGTGCCGGGTGAAATGCCCCTGGGCCATGAACCGGCACAAGGTCTCCTGCTCAAACCGGCTCACAGTGTTGGAATACACCGCAAAATCCCGGCGATAGCGTTCCAGCAGATGGGGTGGCAGTACCATGCAGGCGATCCGGATGCCCGGGGCCAGACTTTTGGAGAAGGTGGTCAGATACACCACCGGTCCGTCAGCCCCGGCCATGCCCTGCAGGCTGGGCAGGGGGCGGGTGCTGAACCGGAACTCCGAGTCATAATCATCCTCCAGAATGTACCGTCCCGGTCTGGCGGCGGCCCAGGCCAGCAGCTGGGCCCGACGCCAGGCCGGCATGGTCACCCCGGTGGGAAAGTGATGGCTGGGGGTTACATAGCACAGGTTGGCCCCGCAGGCTTCCAGGCCGTCGGCGGGCAGACCGTGACGGTCGATGTCCACCAGCCGGCAGGGAATGCCGTTGTTTTCCAGGATAGTGCGGGACCGGGTGTACCCCGGGTTCTCCACTGCAGCGGCCGACCCGGCAAACAGATGGGCCACACAGCCCAGAAGGTACTCAATGCCCGCACCCACCACTACCTGTTCCGGGGTGCACACCACCCCCCGGTACTCGGCCAGATACCGGGCAATCTCCCCCCGCAGGTCCTCGTCTCCCTGCATGGGCCCGCGCTGCAGCAGTTCCGGGGCCTGGTACAGCAGTTCCTTCTGGATGCGTCCCCAGCTGCGGGCGGGGAAGAGCTCGGTGTCGATGCTGCCGGTGGACAGGTCATACCGGGGCGCCGCCTCTGGCCGGACAGGTTCGGCGGAAACCGCCGGTTCCGGTTCCGGGGCGGCCGGGGCAGGGCAGAGCATTCCCCCGGTGTCCTGCACATAAAAACCGCTGCGTGGCCGGGATTCCGCCAGCCCCTCGGCGGCCAGCATCTGGTAGGCAGCATCCACTGTGTTCACGCTCACCCCCAGCTGGCTGGCCATGGTCCGGCGGCCGGGCAGGGGACTGCCGGGGGCCAGGGAGCCGCTGCGGATATCCGCAGCCAGTCGGGCATACAGCTGTTCATACATGGGGGTACTGCTTTTGGCAGACAGTGTGATCATGAAGGCCCTCCCTTCCTGTTCTGCAAACTGGCCCCATGAAAAATTCAAATACTGGATATTCACACAAGGCCAGAAACGATTATAATGAGAGCATACCCCGACGGCGGGCAAATGTCAAGCCGCCGGGAAAATCACCGCCGGCAGGCGCAAGGCGCCGCGCACAGCCGGCCATGAGGGGAGATTTCAACTATGCAGCCTGCTCTGATCTGGCTTTTGTTCTTTTGTGTGGTGGTGCTGGTCCTGGTCTTTGCCGCCTTGTCCCGCACCCGGTTTACGGTCCAGAAGATCGCACTCATCGGTGTGATGGCCGCCCTCAGTTTTGTGGCCTATGAGTTCTTCCGGATTCCCAACATTCTGGGCACCGGTTCCTCCTTCCATCTGGGCAACACCTTCACCGCCCTTACCGCCATGCTGCTGGACGGCGTTTCCGGCGGTCTGGCCGGTGCCATCGGTCTTTCTCTGGCGGATATCGTGGCCGGCGACCCGGGATATGCCATCACCACCTTCCTGCTCAAGTTCATCATCGGTCTGGTGTGCGGTGCTGCCAGCCACCGCCTGTTCCATCTGGCGGACCGTCATCCCGCCCGCAAGGTGGGCGCGGACCTGAAGTATCTGTCCATGGTCACCGGCAGCGCCTTCAGCGGTCTGCTGGTCAACGTCTTTACCGACCCCTTTATCGGCTACTTCCGCAACCGGTACATCTTCGGGCAGGATGTGGATCTGGCCGCCACCATGACCAAGGTGGCCAGCGGGGTGACGCTGGTCAACTCGCTGCTGTCCACCGTCTGCGCCGTGGTGCTCTATCTGGCCCTGCGCCCTGCCCTGGAAAAAGCCCGCCTGCTGCCCGGTACCCGCCGCATGCACGCCTGAGGCAAGCCCAGCAAGCAACCGAAAAAACCGCCGGTCCCGTATGGGACCGGCGGTTTTTGCTTTCAGAAATCCGGTTTGGCGGCAATGCGGTCGGTGATCTCGTCCAGGGCGGCCAGCACCTGTTCCGCACCGAACTTTTTCTGGTTTTCCGTATACGTGTAGTAGGCTCCCTGCACCTGGTAGGTCAGCATGATGTTGAACCGGGCGTCGTTGCGGGTTTCGGGCACAATGGAGAAGATATGCTCCTTGATGCCCCGCTCGATGCTGATGGGCAGTACCGCAGCCTGGGACCCGGAAAACAGGATGTTGGTCAGATTTTCGTGGGCGGCAAAGGAAGCAAACAGCTCCCGGGTGAACCGCTTGCGGTCGGTGAGAAAGCTGTCCGGCTGCTCCAGGCTGTCTAGCATCATCCGGATGACCTCGTTCTGCATCTGTTCCGACAGATCATAAATGTCGTGATAATGCAGGTAAAAGGTGGCTTTGCTGATCTGGGCCAGTTCGGCCAGCTCCTTCACCGTGATGCGTTCCAGGGGTTTGTGGGCCCGCAGCTGCAAAAAGGCGTTGCGGATGCTCTGCCGGGTCTTTTTTTCTCTCATGTCCATGGCTTCGCCTCCCTTGTCGATTTTTCAAAAGCGTCCAGTATTGTACACATTGTCAAATCCGCAGATGGTACAGCTGTGTGGTGTCTGCTATATTGATTATAGTAAATTACTGGACGACAGTCAAATAAATATGGAGGCAACCCCTATGGATTTTTACGGCTTTTACACCGGGCAGCTGTTTGATGCCTATGAATTTCTCGGGGCCCATCCCGGGGTGGAGGGAACGGTGTTCCGCACCTTCGCCCCCGGGGCGGCGGGGATCGACCTGCTGCTGGACGGCCAGCCCCGCCCCATGCACAAGATGGGGGACGGCAATTTCTATGAGCTGACGGTACCCGACGCACCCCCCGGCACCCCCTATGAGTACCGGATCCACACCCGGGACGGGCAGTTCACCGACCACTGCGACCCCTATGGATTCGGCATGGACCTGCGTCCGGCCCACCGGTCCATCGTGCGGGATCTGGGAGAGTATACCTTCCGCGATGCCCACTGGATGCGCACCCGCACCGACCGCCGCAATGAGCCTCTGAACATCTACGAGATGCATCTGGGGTCCTGGCGGCGCAAGCCGGACGGCACGGTATACAATTATGAGGAACTGGCCGGACCCCTGGCCGACTACCTGTGCGAGAGCGGCTACAACTATGTGGAATTCCTGCCCCTGGCGGAACATCCCTGTGACGAAAGCTGGGGCTATCAGATCACCGGGTTCTTTGCCCCCACCAGCCGGTACGGCACCGCCGCCCAGCTCATGGCCCTGGTGGATACCCTCCACCGCCGGGGCATCGGGGTCATCATGGACTTTGTGCCCGCCCACTTTGCCCTGGACCCCTACGCCCTGGCCCGGTATGACGGCACCGCCCTGTACGAGTATCCCCACAACGATGTGGGGGTCAGCGAGTGGGGCAGCTGCAACTTCATGCATTCCCGGGGGGAGGTGCGCAGCTTTCTGCAGTCGGCGGGGCATTACTGGCTGGAAAAGTTCCACTTTGACGGCCTGCGGTACGACGCCATCAGCCGCATCCTCTACTGGCAGGGGGACGAGCGCCGGGGCGTCAACGGCAACGGGGTGGAATTCCTGCGCACCATGAACCGGGGGCTCAAACAGCGCCACCCCGGCTGTCTGCTGGCAGCGGAGGATTCCACCTGTTTCGAGGGCATCACCCGTCCGGCGGAGCAGGGAGGACTGGGCTTTGACTACAAGTGGGATCTGGGTTGGATGCACGACACCCTCTCTTTCCTGCAGACCGACCCGGAATACCGTCCGGACAACTACCACAAGCTGACCTTCTCCATGATGTACTATTATAAGGAACGGTATCTGCTGCCCTTCTCCCACGACGAGGTGGTCCACGGCAAGGCCACCATTTTGCAGAAGATGAACGGCGGCTACGACGGCAAGTTCCCCCAGGGGCGGGCGCTGTACCTGTATATGATGACCCACCCGGGCAAAAAGCTGAATTTTATGGGCAGTGAGATCGGCCAGCTGCGGGAGTGGGACCCTGCCCGGGAACAGGACTGGTGCCTGCGCAGCTACCCCAACCACGACGGGTTCTACCACTATATCCAGGCGCTCAACCGGCTGTATCTGGAGGAGCCGGCGCTGTGGCAGCAGGATGAGGACCCGGCAGGCTTTGTCTGGCTGGACTGCCACCGGGAAAGCCAGTGCGTCTATGTGTTCGAGCGTCGGGCCGGACACCGCCGGGTGGCTGCGGCCTTCAATTTCAGCGACAAGCCCCAGACTTTCGCGGTGCCCGTCCAGCCCGGGACGGCCCGGGTGCTGCTGTACAGCGACTGGCAGCCCTACGGCGGCATGACGCCGGAAGGGGAGTGCCCCTGCACGGTGGCCGGACAGAAACTGGAAGGGACGCTGGCACCCTTCTCCGCCGTTCTGCTTCGGCTGGAATGACCCTAAGCACAGACACAAAAAAGCGCGCCCTGCATGGCACGATGGCCATGACAGGGCGCGCTTGACTTTGCATTTCTTGCACCGCGATTCTTGCGGATATTGCCTAAATGCGGACGGCCGTCCGCCGCCGGACACTCAGGCGTCGGCTTCGTCGGGGCCGCCGTACAGGGTGATATATTCGGCGGGGTCGGGCTTGCGCTTGCACAAAACAGCGGCCGCCAACGCCAGAACACCGGCCAGAACAGCCAGCACAGCGATCATTTTGAGAACGGTTTTCATCAGGCATACCTCCCTGCCCCGCAAAGGGCCCGCCATGTCATATTACGCTTGCGTACAGTATACCACACAGGCGGGCAAAAGGCAATGCAAAACCCCTGTATGGGACCGCGCAGGGCAAAGAAAATGTTTCCAAACTATGGACATTGTGTAAAATTTGACCACTGCCGCGGCCTTGACTTGGCAGGATAAGCGCATTAAAATAAACCATGTATAATTTTGTCTTTTTGGCGGTGAAAGCCGGCAAAAAGAGCAACAAAGGAATGGGGGAACAGGATCCATGTTGAAAATCCTGAAGCGCTCCGCCAAGGGCGCCCGTGTCCCGCATGAGAAATCGACGGCCGACATGCCCACCGTGCGTATGCCGGTGCCCAAAAACGTCGTCATTCCCATGTCGATGCACATCGGCGCTCCGGCGGAACCCGTCGTCAAAAAAGGCGATCAGGTGTTCGTTGGCACCCTGATCGGCAAAGCCGGCGGTTTTGTCAGTGCCAATATCCACTCCAGCGTGTCCGGCACGGTGGTTGACGTGGCGCCCATGCGCATGGTCAACGGTCCGGTCTGTCAGGCTGTGGCCATCCAGTGCGACGGCAACCAGACCGTGGACCCGGCCTGCGTGCCGCCCACGGTCACCGACAAGGAATCCCTGCTGGCTGCCATCCAGGCCTGCGGCCTGGTGGGTGTGGGCGGCGCGGGCTTTCCGACCCACGTCAAGCTCATGGCCAAGGTGGACACCCTGCTGATCAATGCGGCGGAGTGTGAGCCCTACCTGACCACCGACGCCCGTGAAATGCTGGAATGCAGCGATACCATCCTGTCCGGCATCGAGGCGGTCATGAAGTACTGTGAGATCCCGCACTGCATCATCGGCATTGAGCGCAACAAGCCGGCATGCATCGATCTGATGTGCTCCCTGACCCGGGACATGAAGGGCGTTTCGGTCAAGCCGCTGCCTATGCGGTACCCCCAGGGCGCTGAAAAGACCCTGGTAGAGACCTGCACCGGCCGGGAAGTGCCCCAGATCGGACCTTCCGGCAAGGCGGGCCTGCCGGCGGACTGCGGCTGCATCGTCATGAACGTCACTTCCGTGTCCACCCTGGGTAAGTATCTCAAGACCGGTATTCCTCTGGTCAGCAAGCGTGTCACGGTGGACGGCGACGCCATCGCCAAGCCCCAGAACATCGAAGTGCCCATCGGCACCCTGTACCGGGATGTCATCGAAGCCTGCGGCGGCATCAAGCCGGACGTGGAACTGGGCAAGATCATCTTCGGCGGTCCCATGATGGGCGGTGCTTCGCCCAGTGCGGACTTCCCGGTGCTCAAGCAGAACAACGGCCTGCTGCTGTTCAGCCGCAAGGCAGCCGTTCTGCCTGCCGCCCAGCCCTGCATCCGCTGCGGCCGGTGCATCAGCGCCTGCCCCATGGGTCTGGAACCGGTGGTCATTGTGGAAAACCATAACAAGAAGGATACCGCGGCCCTGAAGAGCCTGTGCGTGGACCTGTGCGTTGCCTGCGGCAGCTGCACCTATGTCTGCCCGGCCAAGCGCCCGGTTTCCCAGGCTGTGACCCAGGCCAAGGCCTGGTATCTCAGCGAAATGCGCAAGGGAGGTAAGTAACGATGGACCAGGTTTTGTTCGTAACTGCCTCGCCCCATATCCGGGACGATTCCAGCACCCGGGGCCTGATGGGCAACGTCCTCAAGGCGCTGGTGCCCTGCATCGTCGCGGCGGCGCTGATCTTCGGCTATGAAGCCCTCATCAGCGTGGCCGTCACCACGCTGGCCTGCGTGGCTTTCGAGTATCTGTACTGCCTGATCATGAAGAAACCCAACCCGGTGGGCGACCTTTCCGCCTGCGTCACCGGCGTGATCCTGGCACTGAACTTCCCCGTGGGTCTGCCCCTGTGGATCTGCGTGGTGGGTGCCTTTGTGGCCATCGTGGTGGTCAAGCAGCTGTTCGGCGGCATCGGCTTCAACTTTGCCAATCCGGCACTGGTGGGCCGTATCGTGCTGTTCCTCAGCTTCACCGCCCGCATGACCGCTTATGTCTACCCCGACATGGCGGTGGATGCCCTGGCTTCCGCCACCCCGCTGGCCGACAGCGTGGACAAGACCACCGTCAGCCTGCTGGACCTGTTCCTGGGTCTGCACGGCGGCATGATGGGTGAGACCTGTATCCTGGCCATCCTGCTGGGCCTTGTTTACCTGCTGGCCACCGGCACCATCGGGTTTGCCATTCCCGGCAGCATCGTGGGCACCGTCTTTGTGCTGTCCTGGATCGCCACCGGCAGCCTGCATGCCGCTGTAGCCGAGATCCTGGCCGGCGGCCTGATGTTCGGTGCCGTCTTTATGGCCACCGACTACGTCACCAGCCCCTTCACCACCAAGGGCAAGCTGATCTATGGCATCTTCATCGGTCTGGTGACCTTCGCCATCCGCTATTTCGGCAGCATGAACGAAGGCATGAGCTTCGCCATCCTGCTGGGCAACCTGATGGTGCCCTGGTTCAACGCCTGGAGCCACCAGATCCCGCTGGGCTACAAGAAACCCAAAAAGCAGAAAAAGGCCGCCAAAGCCGCGGCCAAGGAAGGGGGCAACGCCTGATGGCTGAGAAGAACGCAAAGACCCCCGCGCAGGAGTCCGCTTTCAAGACGATGATCTACCCGGTCATCATCCTGGTTGTCATCTGCGTGGTGTGCAGCGCCGCTCTGGCGGCCCTGAACGACGTCACCAAACCCATCATCCAGGCCAACCAGGAAGCCGCCACCCAGGAAGCGTACATGGGCGTTCTGCCCGGTGTCACCGATCCTTCCGCCCTGACCACGGTGGAGAACATCCAGACCCCCGGCGTGCAGGGGGCTGTGACCACCGCCGACGGGCTGGTGGCCGTCAAGGCTTCCGCCGCCGGTTACAGCGGCAAGGAAGTGGTTGTGTATGTTTCCTTTGACGCTTCCGGCAAGATCCTGGCCACCAGCGTGGACGCTTCCACCCAGACCACCGGCATCGGTTCCAAGACCATGAACGAAAGCTTCTGGTCCGGTTTCCTGGGCTGGGATGCCTCCCAGCATGTGTCCGCCGGCAACCCCGTGGATACCATCGCGGGTGCCACCATTTCTTCCAACGCTGTCATTTCGGCCTATAACAGCGCCATCGACTGCTACAACAATGAGATCAAGGGGGTGGCCTGACCATGAGCGAAAAACAAAGCCTGTGGAAGATCTTCACCGCCGGTATTATCCGTGAAAACCCGGTCCTGCGTCTGGTGCTGGGCTGCTGCTCGGCCCTGGCCGTCACCACCACCGTTTCCGGCGCCCTGGGCATGGGCCTGTCCATGACCTTCGTGCTGGTGTGCTCCAACATCGTCATTTCCGCCCTGCGCAAGGCGATTCCCGACAAGGTCCATCTGCCCTGCTACATCGTCATCATCGCCACCTTCGTCACCGTGGTCCAGATGGTGCTGGAAGCCTACGCCCAGGATCTGTATGACTCCCTGGGTGTGTTCCTGGCCCTGATTGTGGTCAACTGCATCATCCTGGGCCGTGCCGAGATGTTCGCCTGCAAGCACACGGTGGTGGAATCCGCCGTGGACGGCGTGGGCATGGGTCTTGGCTACATCATCACCATGCTGCTCATGTCCAGCGTCCGTGAGATCATCGGCAACGGTTCCTGGATGGGCATCACCATCATCCCCGAAAGCGTGGACCGTATGGGCATCATGAACCAGGCTCCCGGCGGCTTCTTCGTCTTCGGCTGCCTGATGGCCCTGTGCGTTTTCATTGAGAAAAAGACCAACCATCCCATTGAGCGCAAAACCTGCGGCGAAGTCATGCTGGACGAGATCGACGCCGCCAAATCCGAAGGAGGTGACCAGGCATGACCAACTTTGCTGTGTTTGCAACCATCTTCTTCAACCTGATCCTGGTCAACAACTACGTTCTGGTCCAGTTCCTGGGCATCTGCCCCTTCCTGGGCGTTTCCAAAAAGGTGGATTCTTCCACCGGCATGGGTCTGGCGGTCATCTTCGTCATGGTCATTGCCACGGCGGTCACCTTCCCGCTGCAGATCTTCCTGCTGGATGCCTATGACCTGGGCTACATGCAGACCGTCGTCTTCATCCTGGTCATCGCCGTGCTGGTCCAGCTCATCGAGATCACCCTGAAAAAGTATGTGCCTGCCCTGTACACCGCCCTGGGCGTGTATCTGCCCCTGATCACCACCAACTGCTGCGTGCTGGGCGTCACCATCCTGGCCGTGCAGGATTACTCCGATATCGTGGCGGAGCAGGGCTTTGGTCTGGCCTATGCCGAAGCGCTGATCTGCGCTGCCGGCGCCGGCGTGGGCTTCCTGGTGGCCATGCTGCTGTTCTGCGGCGTGCGCCAGCGTGTGGAGTCCTCCAACCCGCCGGAAAGCTTCAAGGGCCTGCCCATCACCCTGGTGTCGGCGGCCATCACCTCGATGAGTTTCATGGGCTTCGGCGGCCTGGTTGAAAACATCATCAATGCACTGGTCTGAGATAAGGAGGGGGACTAAGTATGAATCCGATCATTCTTGCGGTCGCCGTCCTGGCGGTGCTGGGTCTGGTGGGCAGTATCGTGCTGGTGCTGGCTTCCAAGTTCATGGCTGTGTATGAGGACCCGCGCATTGCGGAAATCACCGCCTGTCTGGCGGGCGCCAACTGCGGCGGCTGTGGCTACGCCGGCTGTGCCGACTACGCCAAGGCCATTGTGGAGGACGGCGCGCCCACCTTCAAGTGCGCACCCGGCGGCGACAAGGTTGCTGATGCCATCAACACCATCATGGGCAGCGAGACCAGTGACCGTCCCAGCCTGAAAGCGGTGGTCCTGTGCAACGGCGGCGAAAACTGCGGCAAGCGGTTCAGCTACCAGGGCATCCAGACCTGCGCCGCTGCGGCTTCTGTGGCCGGCGGCCCCAGTGCCTGCGCCTTCGGCTGCCTGGGCCTGGGTGACTGCACCCGCGCCTGCATGTTCGACGCCATCCATGTGGTCAACGGCGTGGCCGTGGTGGACCGTACCAAGTGCACCGGCTGCTCTGCCTGCATGAACGTCTGCCCGCGCCATGTCATCGACATGAAGCCCATTGCCCCGCAGCCTGTGGTGGAATGCTCCAACACCGACCGCGGCGCCATCGTCAACAAGACCTGCAAGGTGGGCTGCATTGCCTGCGGTCTGTGCGTCAAGAACTGCCCGCAGCAGGCCATCTTCCTCAAGAACAACGTGGCCGTCATCGACTACACCAAGTGCAACGGCTGCGGCACCTGCGTGACCAAGTGCCCGAAGAAGGTCATCCACTGGGTGGAAGGCAAACCCACCTCGGTGGACGCTCCGGTGCCCGAACACCAGGTCCTGTAATGGCTTTTGCCTGAACAAACCCAATAACAACGCCGCCCCGGCAGGGAACATCCCGTGCCGGGGCGGCGCTTTTTGTATATGTGGTTTTCTCAGAACAGATGGTCCGCGGGGTAGAGCCCTTCCGCGCTCATGCGGCGCAGGGCTTCCACCAGTTCGGGTTTGTCCTCCCGGTAGGTGATGCCGTGCCAGCGGTCGGAGCTGGTAAGCACGGTGACCTGGGCAGTCCCTTTTTCCAGGGCGGCGGTGACCACGCTGGGCAGGTAATATTCACACTTCAGCGGATTCACCGGCAGGCTGGCGTCCAGGAAGGCGGCAAAGCCCTCCCGGGCACGGTCGAGAAAATCCGGGGTGAAGCCCCACAGGTTCATGGACACCACCGCGTCGGCGGGCAGGTCGGTCCAGTGGGCGCCGTCGTCCTCGGTAAAGTGGATGCCGTCCGCATAGGTCTCAATGCGGGTGCGTTCAGTCACGCTCACCAGACGGTTGCTCTCGTCCAGGGTGCACACGCCCCGGGACACCGACCCATTGGCGCTCACCGTGTTGCCCAGCAGAAAGCCCACCATGCACCAGGGGGCGGGGGAGCCATCCATGACCCGGGCATTGGCCAGATGTTCATAAATCAGTCGGAAACCCTGGGGGCCGTAGTAGTCGTCGGCATTGATGACCGCAAAAGGCGCGTCGATCACATCCGCCGCCGACAGGATGGCGTGGGCGGTGCCCCAGGGCTTGATGCGGCCCTCCGGCACGGCAAAACCGGCGGGCAGTTTGTCCAGGGTCTGGTAGGCATAGCGGACTTCCAGGCCGGCTTTTTCGGCCCGGGCACCCACGCTGGTGCGGAACGCCTCGTCAATCTCCGGCTTGATGATAAAGACCACCGTCTCGAACCCGGCACGGCGGGCATCATACAGGCTGTAATCCAGGATGGCTTCCCCGGCGGGACCCACCGGGTCGATCTGCTTCAGGCCGCCGTACCGGCTGCCCATACCCGCCGCCATCACGGCCAGGATCGGTTTGCTGTTCATAAAAATCCTCCCCATCTGTACGGATGTCTGTTGCTTTTATTGTATACGTTTGCCCGCCGGGATGCAAGCACCGGAATGTGATGGCAGGGAACGGTTAAATTCCGGTAAATTGCGGCGAAAACCGATAGTATTTTTGACACAGACGTGCTATAATGTATACCAACTAATGTACCAACTGAAAATTCCAGGAATCTTTTTTGCCGCGTACAGGCGGCCATTCTGCTGTGGATACGGAGGGGATGAAGATGGGCACAACCTGCAGGGGTCTGGTGCTGGCCGGCGGCGGCGCCAAGGGCAGTTACCAGGTCGGGGCATACCGGGCACTGAAGGAGCTGGGCTGGCAGCCCGACATCATCACCGGCACCAGCGTGGGCTGTCTGAACGCGGCCCTTTTTGTGCTGGACAAGGTCTCCGAGGCGGAAGAACTGTGGAAGAACCTGGACATCCATGGCGTGCTGGAAATGCCGGACGGCAAGACGCCGGAAGAACTGCAGAACTTTCTGCTGGATACGGTGCGCAGCGGCGGGCTGGATTTGGAACCTTTGGGGGATGTGATCGACCGCTACCTGGACGAGGACGCCATCCGCGCCGCCCCGGTGCGCTACGGACTGGTCATGACCGAGATGAACACCCTGAAGAGTGTGCAGCTCACCCTGGACCAGATCCCCCAGGGCCGCCTGAAGGAATACATGATGGCCTCCAGCGCCTGCTTCCCCGCCCTGCGGCCCCGCACCATCGACGGGGTGAAGTACATTGACGGAGGCTGGCGGGACAATATGCCGCTGACCCTGGCCGCCAGCATGGGCGCCACCGAGCTGGTGGCGGTGGACATTGAAGGGGTGGGCTACAACAAGCCCAACCGCACCGGCCTGCCCACCCGGGTCATCCGCAGCCATTGGGACCTGGGTCCCATGTTTGACTTTGACGGGGTGCGGGCCGTGCGCAATATGGCCCTGGGCTACCTGGACACCCTGCGTGTCTTCGGCCGGGTGGGCGGCACGGCTTACGCCCTTCTGCCGGACCCGGACGGCTTTTTGCCCAAGTTTGCCGCCGCTTATCAGCAGCAGCTTTCGGCAGCCGTCTCCCGGGCTCCCACCCTGGCTTTGGCCGAGACCATGGCCCGACAGCGCCGGGACTATCCGGCCCCGTTCTCCCAGAATCTGCTGGCCCCCACCCGGGGGGCCTCCGCGCCGCTGGAACTGGCAGCGGAGAAGATGAACGTACCGCCGGAGGAACCCTACACCCCGCGCCTGCTGGCACTGACCTTCTTGGGCAGCTTTGACCGGGATCCCGCAGACCGCTTCCGCGTGCTGCTGGGCAGGGAAGAGGGCAACCACATCGGGGAGACGGCCATGGCCGCCGCCGCACCGGATGATTTTGTCACGGCGCTGGTGTCCCACACCTTGCAGGAAATGCGGTTTTTCTGATGGGGCACCCGGTCCGGCAATGCCGTCATATTGCCGTATACAGGAAAGGAGCGTGCAGCCTATGCGTACATTTACAGGAACCACCGCTTCCGGCGGGCTGACCATCGGCCCCGTGGTGCGGATCGACCGCGGCCTCATCGGGCTGCACCGTATCGTCAGCGACCCCTATCAGGAGCGGGCCCTGTATGATGCCGCCATCGTGCTGGCCAAGGATGAACTGGCCATGCTGCGCAAGCGGGCCCAGGACCCCAAGGATGCCGACATTCTTCTGTTCCAGATGGCATTGCTGGAGGACGAATCCTTCACCAATGAGATCGGCGATTATATCGCCGCGGGAGCGGGCAGCGCCGCTGCTGTGGAGCGGGCCGAACGCATCTTTGCCGGCCGCATCAGCAACATTGACGACGACTATATAAAAGAACGCAGTGTGGACGTGTGCGACGCCTGCCGCCGGGTGGTGGACATTCTGGACGGCCGGTCCCGCCGTCCTTTGCAGCTGGATCAGCCCAGCATCCTGGCGGCGGACCTGTTCTATCCCAGCGATCTGTTTGCCCTGGACCGCAGCATGATCCTGGGGCTCATCTCCGACCGGGACAGCGTCACCAGCCACGCGGCCATCATGGCCCGGGGAATGGGCATCCCGGCTCTGTGCCGGTTGGGAGAAGGCGTCTCCAAAAGCGCCGAAGGCCATACGGTGGTGCTGGATGCCGAGCGCAGCAGCCTGGTGGTGGACCCCACCCCCGAACAGGTGGAGGCGGCCCATCACCGCATGGAGCAGCTTCAGCACCGCCGGCGCCGCCCGGACCCGCGGATCAACAAGCCCAACCGCACCCGGGACGGCACAGCCTTCGTGATTCTGGGGTCGGCCAATTCCAGCGAACCCAGTGAGATCCGGGCTGCCCTGGACAACGGCGCCAACGGCGGCATCGGTCTGGTGCGTACCGAGTCCATGATTCTGAACAATTACGATGAGGAACGGCAGGTGGCCGAATACCGCAAGCTGCTGGAAAGCGCCGAAGGCTGGCCGGTGGTGGTCCGTCTGTATGACCCCGGTGCCGACGACGGCGCGCCCTGGGTACAGACGGTGCAGACCCTGGCCGCCCGGGATTCCCTGTACAAGACCCAGAAGCGGGCCTTGCTGCGGGCCGGCGGGTCCGGGGTCCTGCGGGTGGTGGTGCCCATGATCTGCGGTGTGCAGGGCTGGGACGAGTGCATGCACAGTTTTGAGGAATGCAAGCGGGAACTGCGCCGGGAAGGCATCCCCTTTGATGAGGATCTGCCGGTGGGCTGCATGATCGAAGTGCCCGCCTCGGCGCTGGAAGTGTCCGAAATCATCGAACACGGTGCCCGCTTCCTGTACATTGACCTGGACGATCTGGCTAACTTCATCTATGTGCAGCCCCAGAATGAACGGGAGGAGCGGCGCAAGACCGACACGCCGGTGGTCAAGCGGCTGGTGCGGGATGTGCTGGATGCCGCTTCGGCCCACAACACCGATGTGACCCTGTGCGGCATTCCGCTGAACCAGCTGGACGCCATGCCCGGGTATATGTTCCTGGGGGCCCGCAGCTTCTGCGTGGAAAACGCCTGCCTGACCGAACTCAAGGGCAGCCTGCTGCAGCTGGATCTGTCCGGTCAGCGGGGACAGGAAGCCTGAAAAACAGTTGAAAAAAGCCCCCGTGCCGCATATACTGGGCCGGGGGCAGGAAAACGCGGGGGACGCCGTCCGGCATCCCCCGCGTTGTTGTCTGTCTGGTTTATTCCAGGTCCCCCGTCAGGGTCATCACGGCGGCCAGCGCCGCCAGGGGGGCTGTCTCGCACCGCAGGATGCGGGGCCCCAGGCCCACCGTCACACCGCCGGAAGCGGCAGCCTGTTGGGCCTCCTCGGGGGCAAACCCGCCCTCGCTGCCGGTGACCAGGGCAATGCGGGCGGCATCCGGCGTGTCCGCTATAATCTGCCGCAAAGACCTTCCGCCGCCCTCGTAAAAGAAGAGCACCAGGTCATACTGCCCGAACTCGGCACAGACCGAGGCAAAATCCGGCAGGGGCATCCGCACATCCGGCACCAGCCCCCGGCCGCACTGCTTGGCGGCCTCGGCGGCAATGCGGTTGTACCGCTCATTCTTTGCCTCCTCCTTTTTGGGGGCGGCCACACAGTACCGGCTGAAGAAAGGCACCACCTGCGCCACCCCCAGTTCCACGCCGTGGCGGATGACCTCTTCCAGCTTCCCCTGCTTGGGGTAGGCGGCGTACAGGGTCACCCGGGTCCTGGGCTCGGCGGTGCTGGGATACCCCTCGCTCACCGTGAACAGGACCCGGTCCCCCTGGATGCTCTCGATGCGGCCGGTGTATTCCAGGGCATCCGGACCGCACAGGACCACCTCATCCCCGATGCCTGCCCGCATCACATGGACCAGGTGATGGGCGTCGGTACCCTGCAGGACCGCATGACCGTCGGCCACGTCCCGGGTAAAATAGCGGTGGGGCATCTCTCAGTCCTCCTTGCGGCAGACGATGCACACCCAGCCGCGCTTCTCGTGCACTTCAAAGGGATCCAGTCCGGCGGCGCGCAGGCCTGCCAGCACTTCCTCCTTGCGGGTGTCGATGATGCCGGAGGCGATGAACACCGCACCGGGGGCCATCAGGGCGGGCACATGGGGCGCCAGGGACAGAATGGCCGACGCCACGATGTTGGCGGTGATGATGTTGTACACACCGCTGGCCTTGTCCGAAAGGTCTCCCACCAGCACTTTGAACCGGTCCTGCACCCCGTTGCGCTGGGCGTTTTCCCCGGCGGTGCGCACGCACATGGGATCAATGTCCACGCCCTCGGCCTCGGCGGCGCCCAGCTTCAGGGCCGCAATGGCCAGAATGCCCGACCCGGTGCCGATATCCAGCATCCGCTCGCCGCCCTTGATGCGGGCGTCCAGCACCTCCAGACACAGGGAGGTGGTTTCATGGGTGCCGGTGCCGAAAGCCATGCCCGGGTCCATGGTAATCACGGTGCGGTCAGTCTGGTATTCCTCCCAGCCGGGAACGATGGCCAGCCGCTGACCGATGTCCATGGCGTGGTAGTATTTTTTCCAGGCGTTCTGCCAATCCTCCTGTTCGACACCGGTGGTGGAAAGGGTGTACTCAATGCCCGAAGCATCCAGCCGCTCCCGGAACAGGGGCAGCACCTCGGCCAGGTTCTCGTCCGGGGCCAGATACATGTGCACCTTCACGACATCCCGGGGCTGGTCCAGCAGATCCTGCTCGATCAGGTCCACATGGGCGATCTCCCAGGCCTGCTGTTCCAGATCGCTGTAATCTTCAATATAAATGCCGCCGTTGGCCACCATGGTGGCGATGGCTTCGGCGGTGTCGGCGTACTTCTGGGGTACGGTGATGGTAATGTCGGTCCACTCCATAATTCGGAATCCTCCTGCTGCAAGATAGTTGTATTATACCGCATCCCACGCGGCTTGGAAAGGGGCGCTTTGTATGAACCTGAGGCTTTTGCCGCTGGACGCGGCACAGACAAAAGCGGTGTATGACCGCTGGATGAAGGCGGATTTCCCGCCGGAAGAGCTCAAACCCTACGCCAGTATGGCCCAGATGATGGAAAAAGGCTGGTACGAACCCCTGGCCCTGCTGGACGGCACCACCGGCGCCATGGCGGCCTATGCCTTCCAGACGGTCATGCCCGACTGCCGGTGCGCTCTGCTGGATTATTTTGCAGTCCTGCCGGACCGGCGGGGCCACGGCACCGGCACGGCGGCCCTGAAAGCCCTGGCCGGACATTACCGGGACCGGATGGAGGCCCTCATCATCGAGTGCGAACACCCCGCCGAAGCCCCCGACCCGGAGACAGCCCGACGGCGCATCGGGTTCTATCTGCGGGCGGGGGCCCGCACCACCGCCATCGAAAGCCGGCTCTTCGGGGTGCGGTATCTGGTTCTGGCCCTGCCCTGCGGGGATGCCGTGCCGGATGCGGCGGTCAACGCCGACCTGCGGCGCATCTACCGGATGACGGTGCCGGAACCCTACTACCGGGGCAACGTAATATTTTACGGGGGCTGAGGGCATACTGGGAACAAACACCTTTTATAAAGGAAGTGTTCCCGTGAAACTGGACCCCAAAACCTATGCCAGGATGGTCCGGCATGCCATGCCCCATTCTCCCGTTCTCAAGGACTGCCTGTGGGCGTTCCTTGTGGGCGGCGGGATCTGTCTGGCGGGGGAGATGCTGCGGCAGACCTACCTTGCCTGGTATGATGCAGAGATGGCCGGCACCCTGACCAGCATCACCCTGATCTTTGCCTCGGCGGTGGCCACCCTCTTCGGCTGGTACCAGAAACTGGCCGTCCACGCGGGGGCGGGTACCCTGGTGCCCATCACCGGCTTTGCCAACTCGGTGGTCAGTCCGGCCATTGAGTTCAAGACCGAAGGCTGGGTCACCGGCATCGGTGCCCATATCTTCGGCATTGCCGGACCGGTTCTGGCCTTTGGTACCCTGGCCAGCTGGGCCTGGGGCGTGATCTACTGGGCCATGAGCAAAGGAGGGTGAGGAAAGGTGTCGGTCCGCCGCAAAGATACTATTGTTTTTGAGCGTCCTCCCGTCATCTCCACCTGGGCCGCCGTGGGCGGCAAGCGGGAAGGGGAAGGTCCGCTGGCCGCCGGTTTTGATCTGCTGGTGGAGGACGCCTCCTTCGGGCCGGAAGGCTGTTCCGGCTGGGAAAGTGCCGAGACCATGCTCCAGTCCAAATGTGCCAAGATCTGCCTGCGCAAGGCGGGCATCTCCGCCAGGGAGGTCACCCTGGCCTTTGCCGGGGACCTGCAGGCCCAGTGCACCGCCAGCGCCTACGCCATGCGGGCGCTGGGCGTGCCCTTTGCGGGGCTGTACGGGGCCTGCAGCACCATGGCGGAATCCCTCTGCCTGGGAGCGGCCTTTGCCGGGGCGGGCTACAGTGAGCGCACCCTGGTCATGACCAGCAGCCACTTCTGCGCCGCCGAACGCCAGTTCCGCACCCCGCTCACCTACGGAGGCAAGCGCACCACCACCGCCCAGTGGACCGCCACTGCCGCCGGGGCCTGCCTGCTGCGTCCGGCGGGAGCGGAGGGGGTCCCTGTGCTGTCGGTGACCTTCGGCCGGGTGCAGGACTACGGGGTGCACGATATCAACAATATGGGCGCCGCCATGATGCCGGCGGCGGCGTCCACCCTGCTGGCCTATTTTCATGCCTTTGACGCCGCACCCCAGGACTTCGACGCCATCCTGACGGGGGATCTGGGGGAGGTGGGCAGCGAGCTGCTGCACACCCAGATGCGCCGGGAAGGCTACGACCTTTCCAACCACTGGGACTGCGGCTGCCTGCTCTACGATACCTCCCGCCAGAACGTGCAGGCAGGGGGCAGCGGTCCGGGGTGCAGCGCTGCGGTGCTGTGTGCCCGGGTGCTGCCCCGGCTGCAGCGGGGAGAGTGGAAACGGGTGCTGTTCCTTTCCACCGGTGCCCTCATGAGCCAGACCACCTTTCTGCAGGGGGAAAGCATCCCCGGCATCGCCCATGCGGTGGAGCTGGGCGCACCAAAGGAGGGGGAAAAGGCATGAGTTACCTGTGGGCATTTGTCATCGGCGGTGCCATCTGTGTGGTGGGCCAGCTGCTGCTGGACTACACCGCCCTGAGTCCGGCCCGCATCCTCACCGGGTATGTGGTAGCGGGGGTGGTGCTCAGCGCGGCGGGACTGTACCAGCCGCTGGCCGATCTGGCCGGGGCGGGGGCCAGCGTGCCCCTGCTGGGGTTCGGCCATCTGCTGGCCCAGGGGGTCTGCCGCGCCGTGGACCAGACCGGTCTGCCCGGAGCCTTTACCGGGGGGCTGTGCGCCGCTTCCGGCGGTGTGACGGCCAGCCTGGTTTTTGCCCTGCTGGCAGCATTGGTGGGCCATAGCCGGGACCAGAATTGAAAAGCATCCGCAAAAACGAAAATTCCCGCCCCGGGGTCGAGACCCTGAGGCGGGAATTGTTCTTGCTGGAATTTACTGCGCAGCGTTGACCTTGTTGTTGCGCTTGGCCATGCGGCTGACCTTGCGGGAAGCAGTGTTCTTATGGATGACACCCTTGCTCTTCGCAGAGTCAATGGCAGAGACGGCCGCACGGATGACGGCGTCCTTGTCAGCAGCATTGCTGTCGATGGCAGCGTCTGCCTTCTTGATCACTGTTTTCAGGCTGGTCTTGATGGCCTTGTTGTGCATAGCCTCTTTCTTGGCCTGCACCACGCGGTCCTTCTGGGATTTAATGTTAGGCATTCGTTCCACCTCCTTGGTTGACCCATAACAGTACAAATTATACTAGCATATTTTTGGGCGCGTTGCAAGACCTTTTTTGAAATTTTTTGGCGTATCCCTTCCGGTTTTCGGCGTTTGGCGGGGCATTTCCGTCCCGTGGGCAAATCCGGGGCCCTCCCCGCATATACTCAAATTCAGGGAGAGGAGGGATCGCCATGTTGGAACTGCGCCGTGGGCTGGCCCGCCTGGGGGCCGGAACGCTGGCGGCCGTGCTGGGACTGGGCTGCGTCTGGGCAGCGGGGCGGCTGCCGCCGGGGAACTGGGGGCTGCGGGCGGCGGCTTTTGTGGTGGCACCGGCAGCTACCCTGCATGTCTGGCAGGAAGAACTGGCGCCCGCCGACCAGACCACCCGCACCATGGCGGCGGCCAGCGCCACGCCGGTCCCGGCCGGGGAACCGACCCCCGCCCCGGCCGTTACACCGGACCCGGCGGCAGTTTCCACACCGGAACCCGCCGCCACGGCGTCTCCCTCCGTCACCGCTCCGCCGGATCTGGCCAACGCCGGGGCCATCCGCGCCCAGTTCTACTCCCAGGGCAGCGGGGAAGGGTATGTGCAGCTGGATGCCGGCAGCATCAAGAACTCCACCCAGCACACCGATGCCGAACTGGCCCGGGCTGCGGACGGCCCGCTGCCTTTTGAGGTGGAACTGGACAGTGAGGAGCCCCAGGTGCTGATCCTGCACACCCACGCCACCGAGACCTACCAGACCTGGGACGACCTTGTCTATGACCCGGACTTTTCCGCCCGCACCACCGATGCCTCCCTGAATATGTGTGCGGTGGGGGACCGCATGACCGAGATCCTGAACCAGGCAGGCATCCGCACCGTCCACGACACCACCCTTCATGATTCTCCCAGCTATACCGAAAGTTATGCCCGCAGTGCCCAGACCGCCCGGTCCTGGGTGGAAAAATACCCCAGCATCAAGGTGATCCTGGATGTGCACCGGGACGCCATCGAAAACTCTGACGGCACCCGCGTCAAACCTCTGTGCCAGATCGACGGGCAGGACACCGCCCAGGTCATGATCATCGCCGGATGTGACAACGGCGGCACCGTCAATCTGCCCCACTGGCAGCAGAACCTGAAATTTGCCGCCGCCTGGGAGACTGAGATGGAGGCCCTGTACCCCGGTCTGACCCGCCCGGTGCTGTGCGGGTACCGGTTCTACAACCAGGATGTGACCACCGGCAGCCTGCTCATCGAGATCGGCGGCCATGCCAACACCCTGACCGAGGCAGTGCGGGGCGGCGAGTACGCTGCCCGGGCTCTGGCAGCCCTGTTCCGGGGGCAGGGGTGAGAATTTTGGGCTGTACATTCCCGCTCCGATGCGCTATAATTACCCATATCTATATTGTTTAGAGGAGAGGGGACCCCCATGGATTACCTGAAAAACCGGATCGAGTTGTCCAAGCTTTACACCGACACCCCCGCCGATGGCACCGTTGTGACCGTCTGCGGCTGGGCCAAGACGGTGCGTGATTCCAAGCAGATCGGCTTCATCTCGCTGACCGACGGCAGCTGCTTCAAGCCCGTGCAGATCGTGTTTGAGGCCGCCCGTCTGGAAAACTATGCCCAGGTGGCCAAGTGCGGCCTGTACACCAGCTTCGCGGTCACCGGCCGCCTGGTGCTGACCCCCGGCGCCCGCCAGCCCTTTGAGATCAACGCCGACGCCATCGAGATCCTGGGCACCTGCGGCCCCGAGTACCCGCTGCAGAAGAAGAAGATGAGCACCGAGTACCTGCGCACCATGACCCATCTGCGTCCGCGCACCAACACCTTCCTGGCGGCTTTCCGCCTGCGCGGTCAGGCCGCGTACGCCCTGCACCGCTTCTTCAACGAGAACGGCTTTACCTATGTGCATACCCCCATCTTCACCAGCTCCGACTGCGAGGGCGCCGGTGAGATGTTCCAGGTCACCACCATGAACCTGTGCGACGTGCCCCGCAACGAGGAGGGCAAGGTGGATTTCAGCCAGGACTTCTTCAAGTGCCCGGTGAACCTGACCGTGTCCGGTCAGCTGGAAGCCGAAGCCCTGGCCATGGCTCTGGGCAAGGTCTACACCTTCGGCCCCACCTTCCGCGCCGAAAAGAGCTATGACACCCGCCATGCCGCCGAGTTCTGGATGATCGAGCCGGAGATGGCCTTCGCCGACCTGGACACCTATATGAACACCGCCGAGGCCATGACCAAGTATGTCATCCGCTACCTGCTGGACCACTGCGCCGACGAGCTGGCCTTCTTCAACCAGTTCTTTGACAAGGGCCTGCTGGAGCGGCTGCAGCTGGTGGCGGACAGCGATTTCGCCCGGGTCAGCTACACCGACGCCATCGAACTGCTGAAAAAGAACGATGCCAACTTCCAGTACAAGGTGTACTGGGGCATGGACCTGCAGACTGAGCACGAGCGCTACCTCACCGAGCAGGTGTTCCAGAAGCCGGTCTTTGTCACTGACTATCCCAAAGAGATCAAAGCCTTCTATATGCGCATGAACGACGACGGCAAGACCGTGGCCGCCGCGGATATGCTGGTACCGGGCATCGGCGAGCTCATCGGCGGCTCCCAGCGTGAGGAGCGCCTGGATGTGCTGACCCAGCGCATGCAGGAACTGGGCCTGAAGCAGGAAGACTACGACTGGTACCTGGACCTGCGCCGGTTCGGCAGCGTCCAGCATGCGGGCTACGGCCTGGGCTTCGAGCGCCTGCTGATGTACGTCACCGGCATCCCCAACATCCGTGACGTCATTCCCTTCCCGCGCACCTGCGGTGGTTTCTGATGCGGGGCGTCGCCGCAAAACTGCTGCCCTGGTTTGAACAGAATCGAAGGCTTCTGCCGTTCAGGCAGGAGCCTTCGGCTTACCATATCTGGGTCAGCGAGATCATGCTCCAGCAGACCCGGGTGGCCGCCGCTTTGCCCTACTATGAGCGCTTTGTGGCCGAACTGCCCACCCCGGCAGACCTGGCGGCCTGCCCGCCTGACCGCCTGCGCAAACTCTGGCAGGGGCTGGGCTACTACAGTCGGGCCGCCAACATGCAGAAGGCCGCCCAACAGGTGTGCGACCTGTACGGCGGGGAACTGCCCGCCGACTGGGAGGCCCTGCGGGCCCTTCCCGGCATCGGGGATTACACCGCCGGCGCCATTGCCAGCATCGCCTTCGGCATTCCCGCCCCGGCGGTGGACGGCAACGTGCTGCGGGTCTTTGCCCGTATTTTTGATGATGATGCCGACATCACCCGCCCTGCCACCAAACAGCTGTTCACCCGGCGGGTGATGGAGGAAATGCCCAAAGCCACTCCCGGCCCTTATAATGAGGCCCTCATGGAGCTGGGCGCCCTGGTCTGCGTTCCCGGCGCGCCCCAGTGCCAGGTCTGCCCGCTGCAGGAACTGTGCAGCGGCTATGCTTCGGGACGGGCGGCCTCCCTGCCAGTGAAGCCGCCCAAGAAGGAAAAGAAAAAGGTCCCGGTCACGGTGGCCCTCATTGAAAGCGAGGCCGGGTATCTGCTGCAGCGCCGTCCGGCCCGGGGGCTGCTGGCCAATCTGTGGCAGCCCCTGTGCTTTGAGGGCGAAAGCCTGACCCGGGAAGAACTGGCCGGCCGGCTGGAAGCCCTGGGGGTGGCCGTCACCTGGCAGGAAGCCCTGACACCGGCCCGTCATGTGTTCACCCACCGCATCTGGGAGCTGTCCGGCTGGCGGGGCACCGCGTCCGCCTGTGACCTGCCGGAAGGTCTGGCCTGGGGCCGTGCGGACGATGCAACAGGAAATTTCACCGTGCCAAGTGCTTTTGCAGCTTATGTGCCGGGAGCCGGAAATCAATAAATTTTCACAGGTTTTCCCGGTAGCGGTTGGTAAAATTTTACGTTTGCGTTGTTGTATTCTAATCCGGGGTCGGTTATAATAAAAGCAGCTGACCCCGGTATGCCCGCCCAAAGGGCTTGGCATGCCCACACAATGCGGTCCGCCCTGGCGGCCCGCCGGTTCGGAGGAATGTATTATGATGAAAAAATCCACGTTTGGCGTTGCTCTGGCTTTCATCGCGGCTGCGGCCGGTGTTTTGACCGCCGTTGCGCTGTATCTGCGCCGCCGCGAAAAGGAACTGGACGAGTACGAGCGCCTTCTGTACAGCGACAATGAGTTTGACGACGACGAGGATGAGGACACCATCTACGAGCCCATCGAGACCGAGCCGGCCAAGCCCGAAGACGGTGAAGCCGGCGACGAGTCGTCTGCCGACTGATTCCATCGCCGCATAAGACCTGTGCAGAAACGGCCAGGTGCGGCCGGGGCGTGCTTTCGGGCACCCCGGACCGTACCCGGCTTTTGCTTTCGGCGTTCGGCCGCAACAGGAAGGAATCGGTATGAAAAAATTGCTGCTTTGGCTCCTGATGGTGGTTGTGATGGTCGCTCTGCTCCTGGGCGGGGCGGCCGCGGCCCTGTATGCCATGACGGGGGAAAACAAGCTGCCGCAAAATCATCCCACTCTCGGGGAGGCCGCTCTGGAACCCAACGGATATGACTGGACGGTGCCGGTGCTGGGACATGTGGTGGAACGCAATTTTTCCAGCCTGACCAACCTGACGGTCCAGAAGCTGGGAGATATGGGGGATACCTCTCCCGTGCTGACCCTTCCCGACTGGGTCAACCGTTCGGAGATGACCCTGACCGGCCCGGACGGTACCGTGGCCGCCCAGGGGGACGCCTCCGCCTACATGGAGTATGTCTACACACAAAACGGCCAGTATCAGCTGGACCTGACCCTGTACCGGGACGCCCAGCCCGATGTGAACGGTGTTTCCACCGGCTGGTATGCCTATCGTGTCAACTATACCGTGAACATCCAGCCCAAGGCCACCCTCAGCACCACCAGTGCACCCCAGGGAACGGTGGTGGCGGTGTCCGTCACCGGGATCCTGGACGGCAGTACTCCCACCCTGGAAAGTGATCTGGGCACCGTCTGGTTCCGCAAGACCACCGACGGATTTATGGGATACATCCCCATCACCTACAACACCTCCGGCGGGGAGCATGAGCTGACACTGACCTGCGGGGAGCTGGTCCAGCAGCTGGCCCTCTCGGTCACCGAAAACAAGGTCTCCACCGTGCAGGTGGAACCGGAGGCGGAGGTCACCGTACCCGGTGCTTCCGACCAGTACAAAAATGCCATCTGGCCGCTGTATGCCCAGGGCAGCAGCGATAAACTGTGGCAGGGTGCCTTTGCCGCCCCCTGTACCAGCCTGCCCACCGCTCAGTACGGGGACCGTCTGATGACCGACGGCGCCGTGACCAGCCGTTCCACCGGGCTGACCTACGCCGCGGCGGAACCGGGCAGCACGGTCAGCGCGCCGCAGAACGGGACCGTCGCCTATGCAGGGGAACTGGCCCTCACCGGCGGCACCGTGGTCATCGACCACGGCTGCGGTGTCAAGAGCTATCTGTTCGGTCTGGGCACCGTCAGCGTGCAGCAGGGCCAGACCGTTGCCCGCGGGGACACCGTGGGTACCACCACCGATGTGCATGACCTGATTTATGAGCTGCGCATCGGCAATAAATCTGTTGATCCCGCCGCGGCCATCAAGGGCTCCAGCGGTTTACAATACCAGGAAAACAAATGAGCGTGCCCCTTTCACGGCCGCCGTTTGGTTGTTGCGCATAGATATGGGACGGGTTAGTTATGGAGGAAAAGACTTTCGAAAAAGAAAAAGCACCGGCCGCGGGACAGAACAGTTCCCCGGCCGGACATAACAGGCGTCGGCGCCGTCGCAAAAAGAGCGGGGCCCAGCGTGCTGCTTCCGCACAGGCCGGACAGAACCGGGAGACGCTGAAAGGGGAGGTCCCCGCTGAGAACAAGGCGGAAGCTTCCCCGTCGGACCGGCCGGAAGAGACGCCCGCCGGCCAGGAAACGGCCCCGGCGGCCCAGACCCCGGCTCCGGCGGCAGAACCCGCCGAAACGCCGGCACAGCGGCCGGACAAAGAGCCGGCAGCCCCGGAAGGGCCGCAGGCACCGGAACTTCCGGAACTGCCTGAGGAGGAACCGCCCCGCGCACCGGAAAACCCGGAACCGGCTGAATCCGCAGACCCGGCAGAGGAGGCCGAACCGGCCCGGACGCCGGAGGTTGCCCAAGGGGACGGCGAGGAGGAGAAGGTGTCCTCCGGGGCGGAGGACGCGTCTGAGGAAGCCGAGGAGGAGGCCGACGGGGAGGCCGAATCGGCCGAACAGCAGCAGCGCGCCGCACAGATGACCCGCACGGTCCAGCTTTCCATTGAAAAAATCGTGGAAAAGATCGAGGAGGAAGAATCCATCCCCGAACCGGACCCCGCGGAATTTGCCGGGAGCGGCGAGGAGGAGGGCGACCCCGATTCCGCCGATCCGTCTTTGCCCGCCCGTCTGCGGCGGCTGCACCGCCGCGTCGGCGACAGCATGTGGAGTCTGCTGAAGTGGGTCGCGTTTGTGGTGGCGTTTGTGGCGGTGGTGGCCGGTGCCGGCATCGCATGGCTGTACAAGGGAGCCACGCCGGATTCCATCCCCAAGGTCTCGGCCGAATTCAACGGCGAGGAACTGGAGCCTACCTCCTACAGCTGGCATGTGCCGGTGGTGGCCAATGTGTTCAAGCGCACCTACGCCAAAACCGTCTCCAAGGAACCCACCCAGATCGCCGCGACCATCGAGACGGCACAGGTGGACCTGAGCGTGCGCCACACCGACTGCGACACCAGGCTGACGGTGGAGGACAGCGACGGGGAGTCGGTGTTTGAAGGCACGGCCGAAGAATTCGGCAACTACACCTTCACCAAGAACGACATCTACACCGCCGAGCTGGTCATTTTCCGCAATGAGAAAAAGATCAGCCACACGGCGGAAGTCTCCGGCAAGCAGACCTATCTGTTCAGCTTCACGGTCAGTCTGCGGCCTTCCATCCGCCTGAACACCGTGTCTGCCACCCAGGGCAGTGTGGTGGCGGTGCGGGTCAGCGGGGGCGTATCCGATCAGGTGGCTCCCACTGCCAGCAGCAAGCTGACCGCCACGGCCTTCCACCGGGGCGAAAACGACTGGGTCTGCTATCTGCCCATCGGGGTCAACCAGGAACCGGGGGATTACACCATTACCGTCAGCTATGCGGGCTATGAACAGGAACTCAGCCTGACCGTCAAGGCCCGGGCCAATGTGTATAAGGATTATTCCAGCAAGAGCAAACTGACCAGCCCGTATATTGCCGAAAGTGATACCCCGGCCAAGGTACTGGCGGTGCTCAAGACCGGTGACGAGCAGCCCGCCTGGACGGAGGACGGCTTCAATCTGCCCTTCACCGAAAAGGCGGAAGTGGAGCTGGCCTACGGCACCACCGAGTACGTGGGCCGCACCCGGTCCGAGCGGGTGGCAGGCACCGGCACCGGACGGATCAGCAACAATGTGATCGTGTCCACCACCCGGAACAGCAGCCTGCTGTCCCCGGCGGCCGGCAAGGTCGTCCTGGCCGAAGACCTGGGCGGTACCGCCGGCTACACGGTGGTCATCGACCACGGCGCCGGCGTCAAGAGCATCTTCTATTGCCTGCGCAGCGTTTCCGTCAAGGTGGGCGCCACCGTCAAGAAAGGGCAGGAGATCGCCCAGACGGACCGCACCACCATCGGAGAAGTCCGTGTGGGTACCGTCCCGGTGGAACCGCTCTCTGTCTGGCGCGGTGAATGTGACGCCCTCAACCATTATTGATCTTTTGCTTTCAGAGCCTCTGCTTCGGCAGGGGCTTTTTTCTTTTGTCAAAACCGGCGCTTCCGCAGTGCAAAAGGCCGGCAAAGCTGGTTTTCCGTCACCATGCCCGCCGTTCGGGCATAAGATGGCTCAGAACACGGGGGTGGAAATATGTCCTTTACATTTTGTATGGCTGACGGCGATGCCCGTCAGCAGGCTGCCGGCCGTGCTCTGCGGGAAGCCGGGTGCACCCGCGGGGCACCGGAACGTGCCGATTTTCTTCTGCTGCCCATGCCTCTGCGCACCATCACGCCGGGACAGCTGGACCTTCTGCACCGGATGCGGCCGGACACACCGGTCTTCGGCGGACTCATGGCGCCGCAGGCACGCAGCACCATCCAGCGTACCGGCGGGGTGCCGGTGGATTATTATACCCGCAGCGAACTGGCCAGCCTGAATGCGGTCCCCACGGCGGAAGGGTGCCTATGCCTGCTCATGCAGATGCGCACCCGCACCTTGTGGGAAAGCCCGGTCCTGGTGTTGGGCTTCGGCCGGGTGGGGCAGGCGGTGGCCCGACGTCTGGCTGCGCTGGGGGCAAGGGTCACGGTGGCGGCCCGCAGCGCCGACCAGCGGGCCGGGGCCCGGTGCTGCGGCTGCCACGCGGCACCGCTGACCGCCCTGGACCGGCTTCTGCCCGGATTTGATGCGGTGGTCAATACCATCCCGGCGTTGGTGCTCCCGGCCCAGCTGCTGGGATGCCTGCCCCGCGGGGCGGTGATCATCGATCTGGCCAGCGCTCCGGGCGGTGTGGATTTTGACGCCGCCCAGGCCATGGGTCTGCAGGCACGGCTGGCCCCGGGGCTTCCGGGACGATGTGCACCCGATACGGCAGGGGAACTCATCGCCCAGACCATATTGACCATCTTGCAGGAACAGGGGAGGGTGACGGTATGACACAGACATGGCAGGATACACCCCGCGCGGTGGTGTTTGCCCTGTGCGGCAGTTTTTGCAGTTTCGGGGCTGTGCTGCCCCAGATCCAGCGCCTTTGCCGGGACGGGTGGGATGTGCTTCCGCTGCTCAGTTCCAGCGCGGCCACACAGGATACCCGGTTCGGGACGGCGGCTTCCCTGTACCGGACTCTGGAAGAGATGACCGGCCACCCGCCCATGACGACCCTGCAGCAGGCGGAACCCCTGGGCCCCCAGAAACTGGCCCGGGCCATGGTCATTGCCCCCTGTACCGGTACCACCATGGGACTTCTGGCCAACGGGATCAGCAGTACGGCAGTCACTCTGGCGGCCAAAAGCATGCTGCGGGGCGGCCGGCCCCTTCTGCTGGCCCCCTCCACCAACGACGGCCTTTCGGGCAGTGCGGGCAGTCTGGCCGCCCTGCTGCAGCGCAAAAACATCTATTTTGTGCCCTTCGGTCAGGATGACAGTTTCAAAAAGCCCCACAGCCTGAAGAGCGACTTCACCCTGCTGCCGGACGCCCTGGAAAGTGCCCTGCGGGGTGTGCAGCTTCAGCCGCTGCTTTTGTAACTTTCGGCGGAATGACGCATATATTGGTATGGTGTGACGGATATTTCGAAAGGCGGTGCGGCGATGGAACGGATCAAGATCACGGGCGGGCGGGTACTGGAGGGCCGGATTCGCCCCGCAGCGGCCAAAAACAGCGTGCTGCCCCTTTTGGCGGCCAGTCTCTTGTGCAGCAGACCCTGCGTGCTGCGGGGGGTACCCAGGCTGTCGGACGTGGATGCCAGTCTGGCGCTGCTGCGGGCGGTGGGGGCCGGACCGGTGCGCCGTGGCCCGGATATCCTTCTCCCGCCTGCCGCAGTCTGCGGCCATGTCCCGCCGGAGCTGGCGGGGGCCATGCGGGGGTCGGTATTTTATCTGGCGCCGCTGCTGGTGCGGGCGGGGACGGTGGAGCTGCCCCTGCCCGGAGGCTGCCGCCTGGGCCCCCGCCCCATTGACATCCATCTGGCAGGGCTGGGCGCCATGGGGGCCGAGATCTCCGAGAGTGAGTCTGCGGTGACCCTGCGCCGGCAGGGGTCTCTGCACGGGGTCGATTTCACCCTGCGCCTTCCCAGCGTGGGTGCCACCCTGACCCTGCTGATGGCCGCCGCCTGTGCCCGGGGCGAGACCGTGCTGCGCGGTGCCGCCTGTGAGCCGGAAATTGCAGATACCGCCGCTTTTCTGCGCATGGCGGGGGCGCAGATCGAAGGGGCCGGCACCCCTGTGATCAGGGTGCGCGGGGCGGCGGGACCGCTTCCGGGCGGCGGCGTGCACCTGCCTTTGCCCGACCGCATTGCCGCCGCCACCTATGCCGCCGCGGTGGCGGTGGCGGGGGGACGCATTGCGGTGGAACACTGCCGTCCCGGGCACCTGGCGCCTTTCCTGCGGTTCCTGCGCACCGCCGGCTGTGAGATCACCGCAGGACCGGACGGATTTACGGCGGCCCGGGACCCGGATATCCCGCTGTGGGGTGGGGCGGACCTGTGCACGGGAGCCTGGCCGGAATTTGCCACCGACACGGCGCCGCTGGCGGCAGCGGTGCTCCTGTGCGCCCGGGGCGAAAGCCATATCCATGATGCCCTGTTCCAGAACCGTTTCGCCTGTGCCGAAGGGTTCGCGGCCATGGGCGCCCGGGTCCGGGCCGATGGTCGGGACCTGTGGATCGGCGGCGACGCGCAGCTGCATGCCGCCTGCGTGACGGCCCCCGACCTGCGGGGCGGGGCCGCGCTGGTGCTGGCGGCGCTGGCAGCCGGGGGAACGGGGACCGTTATGGACTCCGGTCACATCCGCAGGGGCTATCAGGACCTGCCCGCGGAGCTGGCGACCCTGGGCGCGCGCTGCACATATGTCAAAACAATGAGCGATGCCACGATGAAAACTGCCTCTGCTATGCAAATGCGATAAAATCCGCGCTGCCATGTAAACTCTTTTGGATATTTCAACGGGCTGCGGCGCAAATTTTGATTTTTTGCGCCGCAGCTATTGAAATTGTGTTGGGAATTTGGTATTCTAATAATCAGTTATATGTTAAAAATACAGGGCCATTGTGCCTCTGGGTCATAACCGCATTGCGGCGGCCCGGGTTGTCGGGCCCATCGAAACTAACAACTGTTTAGGGGGATACACTCATGGCGTTCGTTCTCGATGAAGAGATGCAGAATGTAACTAACATCAAGGTGATCGGCGTCGGCGGCGGCGGCGGCAACGCTGTCAACCGCATGGTCGATGCAGGCCTTGGCGGCGTGGAATTCGTTGCGATGAACACCGACCAGCAGGCCCTGATCAACTCCAAGGCGACCCAGAAGGTCCAGCTTGGCGCCAAGCTGACCAAGGGCCGCGGCGCCGGCGCCGACCCGGAAGTGGGCCAGCGTGCAGCGGAGGAGAGCAAGGACGAGATCGCCAACGCCCTCAAAGGCGCTCAGATGGTCTTTATCACCGCCGGTATGGGCGGCGGCACCGGCACCGGTGCGGCTCCCGTGGTGGCCGAGACTGCCCATGACCTGGGCATCCTGACCGTCGGCATCGTCACCAAGCCCTTCAGCTTTGAGGGCAAGCGCAAGATGAGTCTGGCTGAACAGGGCATCGCCAACCTGATGATGCATGTGGACAGCCTGATCGTCATCCCCAACGAGCGCCTGAAGCTCATCAGCCAGGAAAAGATCACCCTGATGAACGCTTTCGAGGCCGCGGATAACGTGCTGCGTCAGGGCGTGGAGAGCATCTCCAGCCTGATTAACATTCCGGCTTTCATCAACCTGGACTTTGCCGACGTGCGCTCCATCATGAAGGACGCCGGCTTTGCCCACATGGGTGTCGGCGTCGCCAAGGGCGCCGGCAAGGCCGAAAACGCCGCCAAGGCTGCTATCTCCAGCCCGCTGCTGGAAACCAGCATTGCCGGTGCCCGCGGTGTCATCATCAACATCACTTCCAGCCCGGATATCGGCCTGGACGATGTGGAGACCGCCGCTTCCATGATTACCCAGTCTGCCCACCCGGATGCCAACATTATCTGGGGTACCGCTTTCGACGAGCGTCTGGCTGATGAGATGAACATCACCGTCGTGGCCACCGGCTTTGAGAACACGCCGGGCGTGGATGAGCCCATCCAGGCTGCCATGCATGCCCAGATGGCCGCCAAGAACGCCGCTCCTGCCGCTCAGGCCGAGCCTGCCGTGCAGCAGCCTGCCATGCCCACCCCGCCGCCGACCGTGGACCCGGTCATTCCCAGCCCGGTGATCTTCAACACCGAGGTCACTCCCACCGGCAGCAGCAAGCCCGCCGAGCAGGAGGAAGAGGATGACGGCGATTACTTCAACGATCTGCTCAGCATCCTGAACAAGCGTTCCTGATCATTTGACCGTGCACTGCCCGGTCTTGCGGATGTTGAAATACCGGGCAGCCCGCCGCATTGCGGCGGGTATGGTGCCTTTTATACATGAGGAGGAGCGCTATGCCGTCCAAGGACCCGTCCATTCAGGAAAAGGGGTTCCGCACGAGCATGCTGGGCTTTGATAAAAATGATGTGCTGGCTTACATGAATGCGCTGGCCAATGAGACCCAGCAGCGTGAATTGGAATACCAGCAGACCATCGACGATCTGAACACCCAGCTTGACAAACTGAAAAAGGAACAGGCAAATGCGCGCCGCTGTGTGGAAAAGCTGCAGGCAGAACTGAACCAGGCCACCCAGCGCGCCGAAACAGCCGAAAAGGCTGGCAGTGATGCCGTCACCCAGCTCCGGGAGGCGGAAGAACGTGCCAGCAATTTCCAGAACAAGTATAAGGATGGACAGCAGACCATCATGAGTCTGCAGTTCCAGAAGCGGGATCTGGAAAAGCAGGTGGCAGAGATGGAGGCCATGATCCCCAAAGGGGGCATGCCCACCATGGCAGCCACACCGGCGCCCGCTCCTGCCGCTTCGACCCAGGACGCCCCCAAACCGGCTCCCAAGGAGGAGCCAGCACCGGTCACCGTGACCGAGCAGGCCCGCATCGAAGCCAAAAAGATTCTGGCCGACGCCCGCCTGAACGCCGAAAGCGCCGAGCGCCGCCTGCGCCAGCAGGAGGATGACCAGAAGGCCCGCATGGCGGACAACGCCCGCGCCCTGGCTGCCGGTGTGCAGCTGCTGCGGGATCGTCTGACCCGTGTGGATGAAAAGCTGGCTTCCGCTTCCATGGATCTGGAAAATGCCACCGGTGCCATTTATCAGGCGCTGGACGATACCAGCAAGGATCTGGAGGAACTGGGAGCAGATATGCGGTCTTTCGGGAAACTGCGCCCGGTGGAAAAGCCGGCTGCCCAGCCCCAGCCATCCGCCTCGGCGGCACCCGCCCGCCCCAAGGTGGCACCGCGCCGCGTGCATCCCGCCGCTTCGCCTGCCGCATCGGAACCTGTCCGGCGGCTGCGCCGTTCCGCCCCGCTGCGTCCGGTGTCGGAGGAGCTGGAAGATGCCATGAAGCGTCTGGACAAGCATTCCAAACAGTAATACATGCAACAGGCCGTGGCCGCCTCTTGACGGCCGCGGCCTTTCTTTATGGGAGAAAATCACTATGCCGCTGCCACATATTCTGCAATCCATCCACCGTGCCGGGGGCCGCTTCGGCCGCATGCTGGCCTCTCTGCGCGCCCCCGTGCGCTGGCTCGTGTACGGGGTGTTCCTGCTCGTCGGGATCCTTGCCGGCGGCGCCATCACGGCTTATGGCGGTTTGTTCCTGGTCCTGCTCCTGTGGGTCTTGTGTACCGGGACCCTCTGGCTGCTGCTGGCAACCGCATGGAAGCTCTCTTTCCCCGGGGAGGACTGGCGGCATGACAAAGTGTTCCGCCGGTGCCTGCTGGCAGGGGTCGTGGTGGGCCTTGCGGTGATTGCGGGTCTGGTGTTCTACCGGCGCACGGTTTATGGGGAAGACGCCATCAACTATTATGCCAAGCAGAACCTGCTGTTCAACAGCTTTGCCACCAGCGGTTTTTACGGCGTCAGCAACCTGGCCGAAAACCTTCTGACCGCCGATTACAAGATGTTCATGAACCTGTTCATCAGCCTGCCCTACCTGCTTCTGCCCCGCACCATCAACATGTTCATGCTCAGTTATGCGCTGACCTGCTTTGTGCCCATGTGGACGGCCCTGCTCATGCTGGCCAAGCGGCTTCTGGCGGTGGTGAGGCCCGGACTCTCTGCGGTCCGGCAGGGGACGTTTTACCTGCTGTGCATGGGGAGCATGGTCTTGTGGCCCATGTTCCTCTGGCCTGCCACCCACGGCATGCCGGACGCCTTCGGCCTGACATTCGTGGCCATCATCCTGCTTCTGTGTGCGGAGTATCGGTTTGATACCCTGGAATGGCCCCGGCTGGCGGCGCTTTTCGCCGCTACCTTTGCCCTGATCCTCACCCGACGCTGGTATATGTTCTGGATCGTGGCCTTTTACCTCTGCTATACCCTGGCTGTCCTTGGGGGAGCGGCCCGCCGGAAGAAATTCCGCCCGGTGCTGGTCAACCTGCTGCGGTTCGGTCTGCCTTCTGCGGTCATCATCCTTGTGGTGCTGCTGCCCACCTTCCGGACCATTCTCACCACCGACTATGCCGACATCTACGGCGCCTATTACGGCGGCGGCTTTGCGGCAAACTGCCTGGGCCAGCTGAAAACCCAGGGCATCCTCTGGCTGCTGGCGGCTCTGCTGGGGCTGCTGACCCTGCTGGGAAACAGGCGGGCCCGGGGACCCGCGGCCGTCACAGCGGCAGCCTCGCTGCTGGCCATGGTGCTCTTCACCCGAACCCAGTCCCTGGGGGATCACCAAAGCCTGATCCTGGCTCCGCTGTATCTGCTGGGCTTGTTCGGCGCTGCTGCCGGTATCTGCGCCATCCGGTCCGCCTGGGCCATGCGGGGCTGTACAGCTGCATTGGCGTTTTTCCTGGCGGTCAATGCAGGCAACACCCTGCGTTTGCCGGGGGCCAGCGTTTCCACCGTTCTGCTCAGCGGCGAAAGCCTGGACCTGACCCGGCGCACGGACCTGGACGCCATGAAGGCGGTCACTGATTTTGTGCTGAATAACTGTGCGGAAGAGGAGACCGTCTATATCAATATTGACACCGACGGATACAGCGGTTCCACCTTCGCCTACAGCGACCCGGCCCATCCCCAGCTGCAAAGCATGATCCTGTGGGAAAACAGCGTGCCGTCCACCCATGGTTTCCCCACCGGCATCTGGTCCTCCAAGTATGTGATGGTGACCGATAAGCTGGAGGAGGGCGGTCTGGTGGGCGCCGTCAATCTTGCTCTGCGCAGTTCTACGCCCAGCAGCAGCCATTACCGCTATGTGACCGAATTTCCGCTGCAGAATGGCATCGTGCTCTATTGCTATGAGCGGCTCACCCCTCCCGATGCAGCCGAAGCCGATTACTACAAGCAGGTCTTTGCGGAATATGACGCCCGCTGGCCCGAACTGTTCAGCCAGCGCATCGATGCGTATATGGCAGATCTTGGCGGTGCCGATGCTTCGGCTTGATACCGTTTCGTAACTTATTTTTGCCATTCCCTTGACGAAAAGACGCCTGCATGGTATATTTATAGTCAGAATATTTTGGCTGATTGGGTTATCCCACTTGTTTTGGCGGCTCTGCCGTCTGATCGCTCTGAACGCAGCAGCCTGCATATCCCGTGGGCTGTCTGGCTTTGTTGCGCCTGCGTGAAAAAAAGGAGGTCAGCTTCCCGTTGAAGCGTTTTCTTTGCGTGGTTTTGATTGCCGCGCTGATGGTATTTTGTGCCGCGTGCGGCGGAGATCTGCTTTCGGCTGAGCCCGAAGCGACCGCTGCTCCTACGGCTTCTTCGTCCCGCAACGTCCGCAGTGAGCCGGTCAAGGTGACCGAGACGTACGCCAATGCGGATAATGTCACCGACTCCCAGCCGGCGCAGGATTCTTCCGCGGCCGAAACCCAGCCTTCCGCGGTGGACACGCCTGAGACTGGAGATTTCCCGGTGGTATATTTTGCCGGGGTGCTGGGGCTGATTTTGATTTGTTCCGCCGGCTTGCTGATGCTGCGGCGTATCTGACCATAACCTGGATCGTCAGGGGCGCGCACGGCGCGTTTGCCGGTCCGGTTTCTTGAGGAACCGGACGGCAGGCACGCGGTGAGCGCCCTGTTTCATTTTCACACATTGCCCCAAGGAGGCTTTTGCTGTATGCCCCGCAAACAACGTTACCGCCGCCTGCAGGGCGACAGTGCTTATTATCCCTTCGGTGCCCGCAAGGTCCTGCGGCAGAAACAGCGCCGCCATGCCCGCCTGCTGCGTTGGGGCGGCATTCTGGCCCTGTGCTGCGCGGCGGCTCTGGTCCTGCGCCAGACGGTGTTCCGGGGCGGACAGCCCGCACCGCCGCCGGCGGTGGCCACCGCGGAGACAGCCACGGCAGAAACCGCTCCCCGTCCCACCGTGGCCGTGCGCCCTGCCACGGTGGATGCCCTGGCGGGACAGGGAACGGCCGAATCCGCCGAAAAGGCGGAAACGCAGCCCACACCCAGTCCCTTGCCGGAAGCGGAGATCCTGCCCCAGTATCGGGACCTGTATGAACAGAACAGCGATATGGTGGGCTGGCTGCGCATCGACGGCACCGATATCAACTATCCCGTCATGCAGACCCCCGGAGATAATGAATATTACCTGCGCCGCGGGTTTGATAAGCTGTATGCCGTTTCCGGCACCCTTTTTCTGGATGAGCGCTGCAGCCTGGGGCCGGACCCCACCGCCAACTGGCTGATTTACGGTCATAACATGAGTGATGATACCATGCTGGGAGAGCTGGACCGGTATGCGGACCCGGCCTTCTGTGCCGAACATCCCACCTTCACCTTTGACACCCTGACCACACCCGGGACCTGGCAGGTGGCGGCGGTCATCCGCACCACCCTGGGCGCCGACGAATGGCCCTACTATACCTTCTTTGATGCGGACAGCCGTGCCGACTGGCAGCGCCGGGTGGATGCCATTATGGCCCTGTCCCTGTACGATACCGGCGTGATTCCGGAATACGGGGACCAGCTGCTGACCCTTTCCACCTGTGGGACTTCCAGCTTTTATACCGACGAGCGTTTTGCGGTTCTGGCGGTGCGGGTGGACTGAGACCCCTTGCTTTTTGAGCGGGAATCCGCTATGATGATAACGTCAAAAATAACTTCGCAAAAGGAGCCAACCCAAAATGGCAGAATTCAAGTATGAAATTACCGAGCGCATCGCTGTGCTGTCCACCAACACCAGTGGCTGGGAACGTCAGCTGAACATGGTCAGCTGGAACGGCAAAGAGCCCAAGTATGACCTGCGCGACTGGGCGCCGGACGGCAGCAAGATGGGCAAGGGCATCAGCATGACCCGGGAAGAACTGGTCACCCTCAAGGGCATCCTGGAAGAAATGGATCTGTGATGGAAGACTATCGCCAGCAGTTTATCGAGCTGTACAATCAGAATATCACCCGCCCCGGCGCCGACCGCCTTCTGAAGTGGCTGGACGGCACCGACTTTTTCCGTGCGCCGGCGTCCACCAAATTTCATGGTGCGTGTGAGTGCGGTCTGGTCATGCACAGCATCAATGTCTATCATGCCATGATGCAGCATTTCTTTGGGGAGGGGGATAACCCCGAGACCTTTGCGGTGTGTGCTTTGCTGCACGATGTGTGCAAAGCCAACTTTTATAAGGTCAGCACCCGCAACGTGAAGAACGACGCCACCGGACAGTGGGAAAAGGTGCCGTTCTATCAGGTGGCGGACCAGCTTCCCTATGGCCACGGTGAAAAGAGCGTGTATCTCATTGAACACTTCATGCGTCTGAAGACCGACGAAGCGGTGGCCATCCGCTGGCATATGGGCGGCTTTGACGATGCGGTGCGCGGCGGCAGCTATGCCATCAGCGACGCTTACAACCGGTATCCGCTGGCGGTCAAACTTCATACGGCGGACCTCATTGCCACCTACCTGATGGAACAGGGAACCAGTCAAGTGGAAAACGGACACTGAAACAAAAATAACCCCACCTATGACGTCTCGACTCTTCTGTCGGGAGGCAAAGGTGGGGGCTATTTTTTATTTATTCCTTAGTTGCGTCGTAAATGACTACGCCGTTCATAACGCAAAGTAGCGTATTGTCAGTATTTTCTTCATTGAGAATATTGACCGTAATTACAGTATTTTCAATGCCCATGGTCTCAAGAGCATCAGACATAGAATTTGACATGTAAATAATATTGTTGACCATATCATCCCAGGCGGTCTTTGCATCTGTATCGCCGGACGCAGCCAATACGGCACCTACGGCCAAGCCGTCTTCCCACAAAGAGAGGGTAACACCAGTATCGTCATATTCCAGAGTATACTTGTCTTCATCGAAATTCTGGGAAATGATGGAGTCCAGTAATGGCCCAACTTCCTCCATAGTTAGTGATAAGCTGCCACTCTCTGTATCAGAACCGGATACAGCGGATGAATCAGTGGAGCCGATGCTGTCCTCAGTAGGCGTGGAAGTCGGCTCAATGGCGGCCGTTTCGGACGGAGCCTGGGTAGAATTTGCTGCTGAAAACGAGGTTGTGTCAGAAGACGTGGCTCCAATAACAGAACCGATAATACCAATAAACGTAAAAAATGCGATAATTATCAATATTGTTATAAGGCATCCGTGCCTTTTCTTGGGGCGGGCAGGCGCAGACGCAACCACATGAGTTGGCCCAAGTGCGGTGCCTAAACCAGATGCAGGCGTTCCACAGGAGGGACAAAAGTTTCCATCGTATTCGTTTCCACATTTAGGGCAGGTGTGATGAGTTGAAGCTACTTTTTCTGCTGGTGTACCGCATTGTGGGCAAAAATTTCCTTCGAAGTCATTGCCGCAATTTGAACATTTCATGGTAAACCTCCTGGCTATTTTTATATTGCCAAAACAAAGATAACAGACGTTACAGAGAAAGTTGTCTCATTTTTACATGGCCTAAAATTGGCATAGAGGAGTTATATGGAATGTGATAGATTATAAATACAGTATAATCTCGTTATTCCGCTTGCGTCAAGATGAAAAGAAAAATAATAGGAATCTTTTGTATAAAATGTACTTCATGTGAAGAATACGCCGGCCTGTTCGCCTCCTCTTCACAGCAAATCCAAAAGAAAAAGTCCATGGCGGGATACGCCATGGACTTTCTCTTTTGGAGCAGGTGAAGGGAGTCGAACCCTCGTCCTCAGCTTGGAAGGCTGATGTACTAGCCGTTGTACGACACCTGCACGGTATTTGTTATTATACCTGCACAGGGGTCGGTTTGTCAAGTCGAAAACGAAAATATCAGAATTCCTTTTTTGTGTAAATGGCGGTGCTCACCACCCAGCTGAGGATAAACAGCACCAGCCCTACAGCGAGAGACCCTCCCGCAATCAAAACCAGCAGGGTGGTTTCATCCAACAGGGGAAAGGAGAAAAAAGAAGTGTTTTCCAGGGCATTGGAGCCCACAAGGGCGATGGCGATAATCAGGGCAATGGCCAGAATAACGCCGGACTGTGCCCGGACCGCACCGATTTTATAAGAAAGGACATACCCCAGGGCGTAATAGGCCATGACCAATCCCAACGTGATCAGGCATCCGGTCATGTTGTACAGCAGATTTTCCGCCACCTGCCCTTTGAACAGATCACAGAGGGTGAGAAGAACATATGACAGTACAAAACTGGCTGCCATCCAGAGCAAGGCCAGAAGATATTTGGCTCCGACGATCTGTCGGCCGGATACCGGCAGGGTGCGTGCATAGGTATCCCAGTGACTTTGCTCGTCAAAGACCAGGGCGGAGGTGGTGTAGAGGCCGCCGATGAAAAGCAGGGCAAACAGCATGAATTTCATATCCATGGTAAATGCCATGACCGTATACAACAGGACGACCAGAAGAAAATTTTTGCGGTAGCTGGACCAGATGGTTGCCTGGTCTTTGTATAACAAACCCAACATGGCGAATTCCTCCCGGAAACCAGCGCAGCCCTGAACGGACCGGCGGTTGTTCCATCAAAATTGTTTGTGCTTGTAGATGGCAATGCTGACCAACCAGCTGCCGGCGTACAGCAGGGCACTGCCCGCAGTTCCGCCGACGATGAGCCACCAAAAATGCAGGTTCCGGGCCCATTGATATACGGATCCGTACTCCACATCCATTACCAGCGTTTGCTCCTGAGCGGAATCCCAGATCTCGGCAGGGCCCCGGAAGCCGAAAAAACGCTGGAGGTTCTGCAGCTGCTCCGAAGAAAGCAGCACGGTGGACGCCGTGGCCAGCACCGCCAGCAGCAGGATCAACACCATCACGGCAGTCCGGGCCCGTTCACTGCCCAATTGATAGGAGAGGGGCAGACTCAGCGAGAAATACAGCAGGGCCAGGGCAGTGGCCGCCAGCATTCCCACCAATGCCTCCTCCATGCCCATGGTGCCGCGGGCAATGTCGGGAAAGAACAGAAAGGCAGCAAGTCCGATCAAAAAGCCACCGGCAATGGCCAACAGGCCCAGCAGGTACTTGCTGCCGATGATGGCCGCCGGACTTACCGGCAGGGTGCGGGCGTACATATCCCAGTGGCTTTTTTCATCAAAACTGACGGCACTTTGCGTGTAGATTCCCAGCATGAACACCAGGGCATACAGCATGAAGGGCATATCGAAGAGATAAGCCATACCCAGATACACCACCAGAAGCAGCAGGATATTTTTCCTGTACTGACCGGCAAGAACACTCCAGTCCTTGTACAAAAGCCCTCTCACTGCCCATCCCTCCCGCTGTAAAACCGCATGATATCATCGATGCCGGCGGGGTCGCACACGGTTCCCGGCAGCAGGCGCAGAACCGCTTCCCGGCCTTTGACCAGAGTCTCACACCCGAAAGTGCTCCTACGGGTAAAGACAGCCATGCCGTCGGGCAGGCGGTGCAGGTCTGCTTCGCTGCAGCGCAGCAGACCGTATTCCTGCATCAGCGCATCTTTGTCCTCGTGGAAAAGCAGCTGCCCGTGGTGCAGATAGGCGATGGAATCGGCAATCTGTTCCAGGTCGCTGGTGATGTGACTGCTCATGAGGATAGTGTGGTGTTCATCCTGGATGAATTCCAGAAACAGGTCCAGGATCTCCCCACGCACCACCGGGTCCAGTCCGGCGGTGGGCTCGTCCAGCACCAGCATCTCCGGCGCGTGGGCGAGGGCTGTGGCCAGACTCAGCTTCATCCGCATGCCGCGGCTGTACTCTTTGATCTTTTTGTCCGGTTCCAGACCGAATCGCTTCAGATATCCGGAAAAGGCGCCGGCGTCCCACCGGGCACCGAAAATGCCCGCCATGCTGCGGCCGATGTGGGCAGCGTTCATCCCTTCATAAAAGTAGGCTTCCTCGAACACCACGCCCAGTCGGGCCCGGACTTCCGGGTCTTTGGGCAGACCGCCCAGCAGTTCGGCCCGACCACCGTCCGGCGGATTGACCCCGGTGAGAATTTTCAGGGTGGTGGTCTTGCCGGCGCCGTTTTCTCCCACCAGCCCCACGATGGTCCCTGCAGGCACTGTCAGATCCAACGGACCCAGCTTGAAATCTTTGTACACTTTCTGCACACCGTGCAGTTCGGCTGCGTTGTAAGGCATGGCTCAGCCCTCCCACAAAAGCTGTAATGTTTCGGTCACTTCCGCCAGAGAGATCCCGCCCCGGCGGGCGGCCTCGATGGCATTCTGCAAATGTCCTTCCACCTGTTTCAGACTTTCCTCCCGGTGCAGTTCCGGGTTCTGCGGCGCCACAAAGCTGCCGCGTCCCGGCATGGTGCGGATAAAGCCTTCGGCTTCCAGGTCTTCGTAAGCGCGTTTGGTGGTGATGACGCTGATGCGCAGCTCCTTGGCCAGCAGACGGATGCTGGGCAGTGCGTCGCCTTCTTTCAGTTCGCCGGCCAGGATCTTGTCCTTGATCTGCCGCGTGATCTGCGCGTAGATCGGCTCGCCGCCGGCGTTGGAAATGTAAAGCTCCATGGAGTGCCTCCTTCGGGCAGGAAGATGAACTGTTCATATCCTATATACACAGTATATACGGTGCATACACAGTTGTCAATACCGGGCGGCAAGTTTCTGTTTCAAGGTGCTTGAAATGAGGAGTTTTCTTGTTCGATAATAAATTTTACAAATTTCATGTAAAATATGACCTTCAAAGGAAATATTGTGGAAATCAAGGGGAGGGTATGCTATAATGAAAACATTAAACTGTATACGTATGCCGATTTGAAATGTTGGAGACAGTTCCCTGTAACGCTGTTGACGGCATCCGGTCGTCGTTGCAGATATGTCTTGGGAGAAAAAGGATGCTTTCAATCGTTGTTGTGCAGTATGAACCGGATCGCGCTGCTTTGGAACGTACACTGCTTTCGATTCTGACACAGGATGATCAGGATTTCGAGCTGATCATCGCAGATGACGGTTCCCGGAACAAGCGGTTCGATTCTACCCGGGCACTGCTGGACAAATACGGACGGGAGGCGCAATTGCTCACCCTGCCGGAAAATCGGGGGACCGTCTGGAATCTGTGGAATGGTGTATCCCATGCCGGAGGAACCTGGGTCTATGCCATTTCTCCGGGGGATTATCTGTATGACGCCGGTACGGTGCGATGGATCAAGGCGTGCTGCCGCAGGGATGATGTGTGGGCCGCATTCGGCAAGGCCGCCTATTACACCCAGGAGCCGCAGCTGCGCCAGCTGCCCGGACAGACACCTTTTGACCGCAGCTGCTATGCTGCCGAGCATTACCGGCCGCAAACCATCAAGCGGAATATGCTTTTGTATGATGACGGCATCAGCGGTGCCTGTGCATTCTACCGCACCAGTCTGCTGCGGCAGGCTTTGGAGGAGATGAAAGGCCGGGTACGCTATGCGGAGGACTTTTCGCTTCGGATGTTTTCGGTGGAAAAAATCCACATTCATTGCTATGACCGGATCGTTTGCTGGTACGAGGACAACACGGGCGTTTCGTCCTCTCAAGCGCGGATGCTGAAAGACTGGAAGGCCATGCTGCGCCTGCTCCGGGAAAAGTTCCCCCGGGACCGGATGGTCTGTTTGGCCAACCTGTATTTCTTCAACGATGAGCGCAGGTCAAAAATCCTGCGTGGATTGATCGGACACACCATTGTACCCCAGTGGCTTCCGTTCAAGCGGAAACAGAAAGCATACCAACCTCCGGTCAATGGCCGAATAGAAGAACTGGAGAGAATTTATCACCTGCAAGAGGAGGAACAATAAATGACGGTCAGAACCATCTCTATCAAGAGTGTGACTACGCCTGGAATGGGAACCCTGTCCTTTTTTGAGGCAAAGCACGATCTGGATTTCGCTATCAAGCGCATTTATTACATTCACGGTGTTCCTGCAGGGACCCAGCGGGGCGGGCATGCCCATAAAAAGCTGCGCCAGATTCTTTTCTGTCCCTACGGAAGCATTACGATCAAGCTTGACAATGGTGAGGAGACCGCAGAGGTTCTGCTGGATGAACCCGACAAGGGGCTGATCGTCGAGCACAACATGTGGCGGGATATGATCTGGAACCAGGAAAATTCCGTCCTCTGTGTGGCGGCCAGTGAGTATTATGATCCGGACGATTATATCCGGGACTATGATGCGTTCAAGGCTTACGTGGCGGCGGCTGAAGGGGAGGAGTGAAGTGATGCAGCAGAAAGTTCCGTCCCCTGCGCCGGAAGGAATACAAAAACCGGTTTTCTCCTTTGCCATCGTTTCCTACAATAACTATCGGTACATTTTTGAGGCAGTGGATTCGGTCCTGCAGCAGACCTATCCGGCTATTGAACTGCTGGTTGCCAATGATGGTTCCTCTGATTTCAACCAGGAAGAGCTGAGCGCCTATATTGATGCGCACAAACGGGAAAACCTGGTTCGTGTGGATATCCATAACAACGAGACCAATCTGGGGACCGTCAAAAATATCGAATCGGTACGGCAGCGAGCCACCGGCACCTATATTATGTACATGGCGGCAGACGATGCCCTGTACGACGAGACGGTTCTCCAGCGGTATGCAGATGAATTTGAACGGCTGGGAGAGGATGCCATGGTGGTGTCCAGCCGTACGGCCATGTGTGGTTCGGAATTGGGCTATGTCATGGATTATGCGCCGGACGAAAGCGGGGTAAAGGTTATCCGGGACGGAACACCAGCGGAGCTGTTTTCCCGAATGAGTCACACCTTCACCATTCCCACCACCAGCACCTGCTACCGGCTGTCGCTGTATGACCGGGTGGGACCTTACGATACGACTTACTATATCATTGAAGATGCCTCTTTCTTCCTTCGCTTTTCCCGCGCTGGAATCCGGGTGCACTGGATCGACGATATGGTCGGAGCCCGACACCGTGACGGCGGCGTCAGCCACAGCGAACCGAAAAAAATCACGGAAACATACCGTCGGTACCGCTACGATGAAGTCCTTATTTACGAGAGGGAAATCCTGCCCTATCAGGATCGTCTTTTGCCGGAGGATCGGAAAAAGATGCTGGAAAAGTGGGAATGTATCAGAAGATCTTACGAAATCACGTTCCCCAAAACCAAGTGGCATAAACGAAAGTATCGCTTGGAACCGAAGTTGTCCAAAATCTGCGAAAAGATGAGAAATGCCTGCCGTAATATGGCAACACCTGGAACGCCGCAATTTACCTTGCTGGCGGCTTGGGGGCTCTGCTTTTTTGTCTATTTGGTCATTTCCGGTATGTCCTTTATGGGACTTGGCTCATCAATGGTCAAAATGTGCGGAGATATTGTATTTGTGGCAGGTGCAATACTGATTTCCCTCTGGCTTCTTCAGGTCTTTATCTTTGAATTTTTATATTATGCGGGGCGCACGGCAAATTTCTTACTGAAAGTGGCTGTCAAACTGGCGGATAAGCACCTGGCCAAACACGAAGTGTAATTTTTGCAGTATAAAAGGAGATAATAACATGAATGTTCCGTTTGTATCCTTCCGCCCCCTGGAAAAAGAGCTGGACAGCGATCTGAGAGGGGCTTTCACGCGGGTTTACGAGAACAGCTGGTATATCGAAGGCCATGAGGACGAGGCCTTTGAAAAGGCATTTGCGGAATACTGCGGCACCAAGTACTGTGTCGGCTGCGGAAACGGCCTGGATTCCCTCATGCTGATTCTGCGTGCTTACGATATTGGGGAAGGGGACGAGGTCATTGTTCCTTCCAATACCTTCATCGCCACGGCGCTGGCGGTTTCCTATGTGGGAGCCACGCCGGTCTTTGTGGAGCCCACTCTGGATTATTACAACATTGATCCCAGCCGGATCGAGGAAAAGGTGACCGATAAGACCAAGGCCATCATGGCGGTGCATTTGTACGGCCATCCGGCGAATATGGACCCCATCCTGGAAATCGCCCACAAGCATGGCCTGAAAGTGATTGAGGATGCGGCCCAGGCGCATGGCGCTCTGTACAAGGGCAAGCGTGTCGGATCTCTGGGGGATGCTGCCGGATTCAGCTTTTATCCCGGCAAGAACCTGGGGGCCCTGGGCGATGCCGGCGGCGTGACCACCAATGATCCCGATCTGGCCGCCAAGGTCCGTGCCCTGGGCAATTACGGCAGCGATTATAAGTATCATCACATCTATAAGGGCCAGAATTCCCGTCTGGACGAGATGCAGGCAGCCTTCCTGGCCGCAAAGCTGCCCCACCTGGATCGCATGAACCAGGAACGCCGCCGGATTGCAGCGCGCTATCTGGCGGAAATCCGCAACCCGCTGATCGTCTTGCCCAAGGTGGAAGAGGGCTGCGAGCATGTGTGGCATATTTTTGCCATCCGCTGCAAGCAGCGTGATGCCCTGGAAGAGCATCTGAAAAAGGCGAATATCGGTTACAATAAGCATTACCCTATTCCCATGCATCTGCAGGGGGCTTATGCGGAATTGAATATTCCCAAAGGTGCACTGCCCATCGCCGAGGAGATCAGCGCCACCGAACTCAGCCTGCCCATGTTCTATGGTATGACCGAAGAGCAAGTCGATTGGGTCATCGAAAATCTCAACAATTTCATGGGTTAATCGATAATCCAAACCACAGGAGGCACAGTATGTCCAATATCTGGAAAAACGTTACAATTGCCGCAACCGCACGGATTGGGGAAAATGTTACGCTTCGTGATGGCGTTATTATTGAAGATCATGTTGTTGTCGGGGATAATTGTTATATTGATTACAACACGATTATCAAAGAAAACGTTACGCTGGGGGCAAATAGCTTTGTCGGAGCGAACTCCATTCTGGGCGAGTTTCTCCAGGACTTTTTCGATGGGAATGTCAACAAAAAACATCCGTTGACGATCGGGGAGCACGCATTGATCCGTAGCGGTGCTATTATTTATGGCGACACCGAAATCGGTCCTTATTTCCAGGCCGGTCATCGGGTTACGATTCGGGAAAAGACCCATATGGGAGAGCATGTGATTTTGGGGACGCTCTCTGATGTGCAGGGAGACTGCCAGATCGGAAATTATGTGCATATGCACAGCAACGTTCATATTGGCATGAAGGCAACTCTGAAAGACTTTGTCTGGATTTATCCTTATGTGGTTCTGACCAATGACCCGACGCCCCCCAGCGAAACTCTGGATGGCGTTACGGTGGAGAAATTTGCTGTGGTGTGCACCGGTACGGTGGTGCTGCCGGGACTGCATATCGGTCAGGATGCGCTGATCGGTGCTGGCACCACGCTCACAAAGGATGTTCCGGACATGACCATTATGGTAGGCAATCCGGGCCGTCCTGTGGGAAATGTCACCAAGATCAAGAATGATAAAGGTGAACAGGTCTATCCCTGGCGTTATTCTTTCAAACGCGGTATGCCCTGGAAGGACAGCGATTATGACCACTATATTGCTGGGCAGAAATGAAAGTATACCGAGATTGGTATACGCTCCAAACAAATAAATTAAAAACTACAGTGATAGTGACCGAAAAAATCAGTGTAAAGGAAAGGATTTTGCAAACACCATCATGATTACGTTTTCAATCGACAAGAAAAAATCAAGTTATATACTGATTTTTCTGACCACATTTCTGGTGGGATTCTGGGCACATGGGTACCGCTACTTTAATAGCCTGTATTCGCATGATTCTCTGGATATTTCACAGAGTGATTTTGCTTGGCAAATATCCCTAGGGCGATTTATGCATGTCCCCTATGTACATTTACGAGGCCAACTGACTTCACCTTTATTGATTGGCTGTATTTCCCTGTTTTTCCTAGGGTGTGCTCTTTGTATAGTTTTTGACCTTTTGAAACCCACAAGTTCTGTGCTGATTGTGTTTTCTGTTGCGTTGTTTGTAACTGCACCAGCATTAACATTGGCTAATGCATCGTATATACATGAATCGGACGTTTACATGCTGGCGCTTCTCCTGAATGTGATGGGAATATGGGCAACGCACCGATACAAATATGGCTTTCTGGTCGGATGGATCGGAATTATGCTGGGAACGGCATTGTACCAGGCTTACATGTGCAGTGCAATTGCCCTTGCATTGTTGCTTTTGATGCGGGATATTTTAGGCGGCAAAAAATCCGGCACAGTCATCAAGTCTGCCGTCCGGGATATGGCAGTTGTTTTGTGTGGTTTGGTGACATATGCTGTCAGTAACAAAATTGTGCAGACAGTCACAGGAATTTCTTCCAGTGATGGGTATAATGGGATTGCCAGCGTAGGCGACTACAGCGGAATTTCTATTCCAAAACTGCTCTTGGATACATTTCTTTATCCGTTCCATTTTTTCAGTAGGCCAGATACTGCACACAGAAGTTGGGTATTTGCCGCGCACATCCTTCTTGCTTTGGTAGTCATTGCTTTGCTGATATATAGTATCGGCAAAAAGCAGTTGACTGTCCCGAACCAGGGATTGCTCACCCTTGTCTTGCTTTTCTTTCCCCTGGGAATCAATGCGGTATACTTTATTTCAAAAGGTATGGCACATGATTTAATGCGCTTTTCCTATGTTTTCTCTTACTTGATCGTTGTTGTCCTGTTTGAATCCGTTCAGAAGACCCTCGAGGGGGGGGACCTACGCACAAAGCGTATTCTCCAAGGCACAATTGCGACCTCTTTCGCCTTGATCAGTTTTTGCAATATAATTTTCTCGAACGGGGCCTATTTGAAAAAAGACATGGAATATACTGCCACTTTGTCTACAATGACGCGAATCCTTGATCGGGTTGAACAGGTGGAAGGATATATTCCGCAAGAGACCCCTGTTGTTTTTGTTGGAACATTGGACGAGACACCAATCAGTAAGGATCGACAAGCATTTGGCGATTATTACCCCTATGCGGGTATGCTTTACCATTATTCGGCTACTTACAATTCAACACTTAACGAATACCTGATTAGCATTCTCGGCTATCCGGCTAATTTACAATCAGAAAGCGACTGGGTTGACCGTCCGGAGGTACAGGCGATGCCTGCTTTCCCGGACAAAAATTCTGTGCAGATGATTGATGGAACCGTTGTTGTAAAGTTGTCAGATGGTTGATTTTCTTATCTCTTGGAGTTTCGTTTTATAATCTGGCTGGGACAGAATGATAATGAATTGAAGAAAGTAGGAACTACTAGGTGTTAATTGTAAATGTTCTGGGGTTTGCGGCAGTAAGCTGTTGGCTATCTCTGCACTATAAAGAGAAAATTAATACTGTGGTCCAGACTGCACTGGGAATTTGGATGATGCTGCTGTATTGCCTGGCTCTATTCCAAAAATTGTCTTGGATTGACTGGGTTAGTATGGCTTTGATTTTTGCATTGCTTTTTTATGTATGGAAAAATCATTTGCAAATCAAAAATATTGTAATGGAATTGGCAGATGGTCCGGCAATTTTATTTGTCGCTATAGTTGTGATCTTATCTTTTTTGGTGAAAGATAAGATGGTGGTTAATTTTGATGAACTTGGGGTGTGGGGGCCGGAACCTAAATGCCTTTATATGCTGGATGGATTTGCAGATAAATATATGAATTTGCTTTCTGGTTATTCAGCATACAACCCCGGAGCAATGCTCATTGAATGGTGGACCTGCCATTTCTCGCCAAACCAGTTTAATGAAGGCTTGCTCTATGTAGGTGCATGGTTTATCATTCTTTGCTGCGTCGCACCCGCTTTTGAAAAAGTGAATGTAAATCGGAAATGGGCGTTAGTTTTGTCCTTGCCGGCAAGTGTACTGTTGATTCTCTTGCCGAGCATGTACGGAAAAATGAACTATTTTCTGATTGCAGAGATGCCGATGAGCATGATATTTGTAGGGTGCCTGTTGGCGTGCTTTGACAATAGAAAACACGATAGACAGTTCCGGTTTTTGCGCTTTACGATTAACCTTGCATGTTTGATGTTGGTAAAAGAATCTGGTATTGTTTTTGCGGCGTTTGTTCTTTTATTCTATTTTTTGATGAACGGGCTCAGAAAGGAGGGAAAATGGAATCTTTCAAGAATAATCTTTGGCGTGGGAGGTTTTTTGATTGCGCTTATCCCTGTTGTGGTATGGCGAGAATATTGTGCATTATATGAGCGTAATAATTATTTTGAGTATGCCATTGACGGTACGGTTAACAGCATTAAGACACAGACTTTTACGCTGTCAAATGATTTGCCGGGATATGCGTCCAGTATGCTGAAAGCGTGGATCGGACAGCCTTTGCATGTTGAAACCACCTGCGGATGGGATTTGACTCCTCTTATGGCGGCTTTGTTGGTGCTGGCATTATGCTGGTGCTGCGTCAAAATCAGCGTGTTCAGTAAGGAATGCGCTGTACGATTCTCTGTGCTTTATGTAGGTTTTCTGGTCGTCTATATGATGATGCTGCTTTTTATGCACGCGTATGTCTTTGGAGAAGGACAATATCTTCAACCTGAAAAAATGGTATACACCGTTGGACGTTATACGGAACCACTTTTCTTGGGGGGCTTTGTGTATTTTGTCACGCTGATTCTGAGGGATGCAGAGAAGAAAAGGCTGCAGATAAAGAAGTGGTTAGCTGTAGCAAGCATTATTCTGTTGTGTTCTGATATGGGGCTTGCAAAGGCATATATGTTTGATTATGCTGAAGTGAATTCCCAAATGGCGGACACACAGAATCAGGTTATGAGTCAGGAGTCGGTTTCGAATTTTGTGGACGAAGTGGAAAAACATTTCGGAGAAAAGGATCAGGCAAGAATTCTTTGGATCAGCGACAAAGAAGATGTATTGGTAAAAATGGGACAAACCAGAGTTTTCTTATACATGTTTGCGCCTAAGACATATAGCTACTGTCAGGTAAATCAGGAAGCACAAAATCCTGGAGAACTAATGGAACTGGTAAAACAACAGGTGGAGCAACAACATTTTGGATATGTTTATTTTGATTTCACCGATTCCGGAAAATGGTCAATGTCTGAAACGCAGATGGTGCAGAACCAGTCTATGTATCGAATCCTTCTCATGGATGACGGTACCATTCATTTGGAAAATGTGGATGATCAAATCTGACAAATAGAGTTTTCCAGGGAGGGAAAATACTTTGGAACACATACCGGTTATTATTCCGTCGTATGAACCGGATGAACGTCTGCTGGCGCTTATTGAAGAACTGCAAAAGTTACACCTGGAGATTGTGGTCGTAAACGATGGTAGCGGCTCTGCGTATGACGGTATTTTTCAAAATCTGTCCAGCCGTGGTGTGACTGTCCTGCACCATGCAGTGAACCAAGGAAAGGGAAGGGCACTGAAAACCGCGTTTAACTACTGCCTGCTGCGAGATCCGAAACTTGTCGGCTGTGTGACCGCGGATTCTGATGGACAGCACCTTCCAGAGGATATCGTTCGGTGCGGAAAGGCTCTGAGCCAGCATACAAACTGCCTTGTATTGGGGTGCCGAGATTTTGATGATGCTGCAGTTCCGTCAAAGAGCCGGTATGGAAATAAAGTGACGAGAGTTGTTTTTGGATATGTGTGTGGCTTGAAAATGACGGATACACAAACGGGGCTCCGTGGGATACCGACACAATTTATGAAAGAACTGTTGGTTGTGTCAGGGGAGCGATTTGAATTTGAAACAAATATGTTGATCGCCTCAAAGGATAATTACCCGATCGAGGAAATCAAAATCAACACCGTGTATGATTCCAAGGAAAATCATGCAACGCATTTTGACCCGATTAAAGACTCTATTCAAATCTATAGAATTCTTGGCAAAATTTTTCTGAAGTTTATTATCTCTTCTCTTTCGGCCAGTGTGATTGATTTGAGTCTGTTTACAGTATTTTGCGCTTTACTGAGGGAACGTGCAGGATATATTCTTGTTGCTACTGCACTGGCACGGATTATTTCTGCCAGTTATAATTACATCATCAATTATAAAATTGTGTTTGGTAGCGAAGAACAGCACAGGAAATCTACCGTGAAATATATTGTGCTGGCCTTTATCCAAGGTACTTTGAGCGCGGTTCTTGTAACCAGCATGGTAATGCTATTGGGCGCGCAGATTGAGGTCCTGGTCAAAATCGTGGTGGATACACTGTTGTTTATCATTAGCTTCTATATACAAAGAGAATTTGTTTTCAGAAAAAAGCCGACTGCAGAAAAATAAATGACCGCCAATTATTTGTCTGAAGGGGACTTAGGCAGATGAGAGTGAATGGTGGAGCCTATCGTAGGAGCAAGAAAGGATGTTCTGATTCAATGAAACCCGGTACACCCCGCACCCCATTTTTCTATCGTTTACATATCCGCAGCAAGGAACGCCGCATCACCCAGATCATGCGCGATCAGGTGGCGGCGACTGCCAGCCTGCTGGAAATGCTTCTCTCGGTAATGGTACTGGTAGGCCTTCTGGTCAGTACGATCCCTATTGCTCAGGAGATGGTTTCCCTCTGGTTTTCGGACAATACCGATGCGTTCCAGACATTTTTGGGCCATGCCTTCAACCTGGTCATTGGTATTGAGTTCATCAAAATGCTTGCCAAGCATAGTCCGGGAAGTGCGCTGGAAGTGCTTTTGTACGCCATCGCCCGCCAGATGATCCTGGGACACGGTTCTGCCGTGGAAAACCTCATCAGTGTGGCTTCCATCGGTTTGATCTTCCTGATCCGCAAGTTTGTGTTTGTGCCCAGCTTCGGTTCCACCATGCCGGATGGGCATACGGCTCCGGACCTGATGGAAAGCAACCACCACGACGGCGACGAGACATTCGGCTGAGATAAAAAACGCCCGCAGCATTCTTCCAACACGGGGAAGCGCTGCGGGCGCATTTTTTATAATACTCAAGTCCGGGGGCCTACCGGCTTATCCGGCGGATATTCCCCCTGCAGTTTAGCCTCGATGCGGCTGAGCCGTGCCTCCAATTGCTGGATGCGCTGCAGCTGCATGTCCGGCAGATCCTGCTGGTCCAGATCATCGGCGGGGCAGCAGCGGATGTTGTTGACCCGGACGACCTCCGCGGGAATGCCTACGGCGGTGGCGTTGGCGGGCAGGTTGTGGAGCACCACGCTGCCTGCCCCCACACGGACGTTGTCTCCGATGAATACAGGCCCCAAAACCTTGGCTCCGGCACCGATCAGTACGTTGTTGCCAACGGTAGGATGCCGCTTGCCGGTGTCCTTGCCGGTACCGCCCAGGGTCACGCCGTGATAGATGGTGCAGTTATCGCCGATCTCGGTGGTTTCGCCGAACACGATCCCCATGCCGTGGTCAATGAACAGCCGCTGACCGATTTTGGCCCCCGGATGGATCTCGATACCCGTAAGGTGACGGGAAATCTGGCTGACCAGGCGGGCCAGGAACAACAGTTTGTGCCGATACAGCCAATGGGCGATCCGGTGGGTCACCAGTACATGAAATCCCGGATACAGCAAAATCACTTCCAGCACATTGCGTGCTGCGGGGTCCTTGTCCCGTATATTCTTTGCGTCTGCCCAAAGGCCCATGCCGCCTACCTCTTTTCCTGTAAATTCGCTGATGGAATAACCATACCATATTTTCGGGAAAAAGGCAACGGAATCCCTTTTCGGACGTGGGGGAATATGCTATAATACCTTTGTATATGGTCGGGTCATCCGGCCTGAAATATGGGAAAGAAAAGGGAAAAAATCGGGAAAGAACAGGGGGCAGTCATTATGAATCGAATGGAAGCGCTGGAAGAATATCAGCACGCGTGGAAGCGTGCGCAGCGCGATTACCGTGAAAAGATGGCAGCGGGTCAGTATCCGTATCTGCCGGTACTGGATGACATTCTTCAGAACGCCAATATTGAAAATCAACTGCCCATTGGCATTGTGGAAATTCCGCTGGAACTGGTGGTGGGAACCAAAACGGCGGGCCGCACGGCGGCGTTTTCTTCCAATTTTCTGCCGTTGCTCAGCCCCAAGACCGAGTTTGCCACCAAGTGGGTTTCTCTGTGCATGGCCCATGTGGAGGAAGGCATCCGTGACCCCATCCGCTGCTTTGAATACCTGGGCCGCTTTTATGTGCAGGAAGGCAACAAACGGGTCAGTGTGCTGAAGTATTTCGGCGCGGATTCCATCTCTGCCAGCGTGACCCGCATCATGCCGCAGTACAGCGACAACCCGCAGATCCGCCAGTATTATGAATTTGTGGAGTATTATCCCATCTGCGGTATGTATACCCTGACTTTCACCCAGGAAGGCAGTTATGCCCGCCTGCAGAAAGCCATGGGAAAGGCTCCCGGAGAGAAGTGGACGGCCGAAGAACGCGCCGACATTCTTTCGCTGTATAACTGGACCAAGAAGGCCTATTATGCCAAGGGCGGTGAATCCATGCGCCCGACAGTGGGGGATGTCCTGCTCCTGCTGATCCGCCTGTACAAGGTGGATGATCTGAAAAAGCGCACCCCTGCCGAACTGGCCAAAGCCATCGAGGCGGTCTGGCCTGACGTTCTGGCCATCCAGAACCCGCAGCCCGTCAAGCTGAGCACCCAGCCCGCCGAGCCGGGACCCGCTCAGCCCAAGCTGCTGAACCGCATTCTGCCGGGGATCCGCACCAATTCCACGCCCACCCACCTGAAGGTCGCCTTTGTCAATGAACGTACCCCCGAGACCAGCGCCTGGACCAGTCAGCATGAATTTGGCCGCTGCCAGCTGGATCAGGTCTTTGCAGGACAGGTGGAGACCGTTGCCTATCACGGAGCGGTGGCGGGGGAGAACGCCGATGCACTGGTGGAACAGGCCATTGCAGAAGGTGCGGATATCGTCTTTACCACCAGCCCCAAACTGGTGGGGGCCTCCTTGCGTGCGGCCATCCAGCATCCGGAGGTTCGTATCCTGAACTGCTCGGTGGATATGCCGTACACCAGCATCCGAACCTACTACACCCGGGTGTATGAAGCCAAATTCATCAGCGGCGCTATTGCCGGCGCCATGAGCCGCAGCGACCGTATCGGGTATGTGGCCGATTATCCCAGCTTCGGCACGCCTGCCAACATCAATGCCTTTGCCCTGGGGGCGCGCATGGTCAACCCCAAGGTCCGCATTGACCTGCAATGGACCTGCCTGCCCGGAGACCCCATGCAGGAATTCACCTCCAAGGGCATCACGATCATTTCCGGCCGTGACAACCCGGCGCCGGGGCGTCCTCAGCGGGAGTTCGGCATCTTCATGATTCGTCCCGGGGGACGGCTGGAGGATCTGGCCTCGCCCTTCTGGCACTGGGGCCAGTTCTATGAAAACGTGATCCGCAGCGTGCTCAACGGAGCCTGGGCCAAGGATGCCGCCGACGGCACGCCCCGTGCGGTCAACTACTGGTGGGGCATGAACAGCGGCGTTATGGATGTGCTGTTCAGCCGGGAACTTCCCCATGATGTGCGGCATCTGGCGGGAATTCTGCGCCAGGGCATCATTGCGGGCGGCATCGACCCCTTTGCCTGCCATATTGTGGCGCAGGACGGGACCCTGATGAACGAAGGCCATTCCGGCTTTGCCCCCGAGCAGATTCTGCATATGGACTGGCTGTGTGATGCTGTTGACGGGGAGATCCCGGAATATGACGCCCTGACCGAGGCATCCAAGCCGATGTATCGCATGCAAGGGATCCACCGGGATAAGCTGCCGGTGGACAAGGAGGCTGAACTATGAGGCTGCTGGCCGTAGCGGATGAGGAATCCAAATACCTCTGGGACTATTATGAGCCGGAAAAACTGCGCGGCTATGACCTGATCATTGGCTGCGGGGACCTGAACTTCCATTATCTGGATTTCCTGGCAACCGTTGCGCCGGTGCCGGTGGTGTATGTGCATGGCAATCATGACGAAAGCTATGACGAACGCCCGCCCGCAGGGGCTGTGTGCATTGACGACGATGTGTTTTGCTATAAAGGATATCGGTTTTTGGGGCTGGGCGGCAGCTGCCGGTACCGTACCGGCGCCTGGCAGTTTACCGAAGCGGAGATGCGCCGCCGCATCCGCCGCGTCCGGGGCAAGATTGCCCGGGCAGGCGGGGTGGATGTGCTGGTGACGCATGCCCCTCTGCATGGTTACGGAGACCTGAATGACCTGGCCCATCGCGGGTTCACGGTCTTTCGGGAAGTTTTGGATACCTACAAACCCGATGTGATGCTTCATGGTCATGTACATCTGACGTATGGAGCCAACGTCGAGCGGGAACATCAATACGGCCAGACGCGCATCATCAATGCGTTTGAGCGTTTTACCATCGATTTGCCGGACAAGCCGGAGATACCGGTTCACCAGGGGCTGCTGGCCCGCTGGCGCGGGTTTGGTGCAAACCGATAACGAGAAACAGGCGGGGGCATCCCAGCCGGAAAGAGGCAAAGATATGAAACAGAAGATCGGCGTTTTGGGGGCAGGTACCTGGGGTACGGCTCTGGCGCGTCTGCTGGCCGTAAACGGCCATGATGTGACCATGTGGAGCGCGATCCCCGAAGAACTCAAGAATATGGCCACCACCCACCGCCATCCCAACCTTCCCGGCATGGAATTGCCCGCTGCTATGCACTATACTGCCGATATGGCCGAGATCTGTGCCGGACGGGACCTGCTGGTATTTGCAGTGCCCTCTGTTTTTGTCCGGTCCACGGCCAAAAAGGCTGCCAAGTATATTCCGGACGGACAGGTCATCGTGGACGTGGCCAAGGGCATTGAGGAAAAGACCCTGATGACCATGTCCGAGATCATCGAGGATGAGCTGTCCAAGGTGCCGGGACACGAAACCTGCAAGGTGGTGGCCCTGTCCGGCCCCACCCATGCGGAGGAGGTGGCCCGAGACCTGCCCACCCTGATCGTGGCGGCCAGTGAGGACGAGACGGCTGCCAAGCAGGTGCAGAAGACCTTCACCAACCCCAATTTCCGCGTCTATACCAACAGCGACCGCCGTGGTGTGGAGCTGGGCGGTGCCATCAAGAATGTCATCGCGCTGGCTGTGGGCGTGGCGTTGGGCCTGGGGTACGGGGACAATGCCAAGGCGGCCCTGATCACCCGCGGCAACGCGGAGCTGTCCCGTCTGGGGGTGGCCATGGGCTGTCAGGCCAACACTTTCGCTGGCCTTTCCGGCATGGGGGACCTGATCGTGACCTGCACCAGCATGCACAGCCGCAACCTGCATGCCGGCATGCTCATGGGCCGGGGCATGGACGCCGAAACGGCCAAAAAGGAAGTGGGTCAGGTGGTGGAGGGCATCAACGCCCTGCCCGCTGCCCGCAAGCTGGCCAAGAAGTACAAGGTGGAAATGCCCATCGTGGAGGTGGTGGCCGATATCCTGTCCGGTCACCTGGAAGCCCGCAACGCCGTGGCCTCCCTCATGGGCCGGGACCTGAAACGGGAATGAACCTCTTCTTTTCTGCCGCCTGCAGCACCTGCGCCATCCTGCCGGAAGAATCCAGGCGGCAATTGACAGACCTGTAAATGAAAAAACGCATCCGTGGGGAGAAATTCTCCACGGATGCGTTTTTGTTTGTGGAAAAAGCGGAGGCTCAGAACGCCAGACTTCCCTCACTGCGCCGCAGGTCGTCCCGCTCCAGCTCGGCCAGCAGTTCGTCCTGCTTCTGGTTCAGCAGCAGGCTCTGGCTGTACTGGGTGAACCGTTCGCACTCGTTCTCGGCCAGGAAGGCGGCGGAGTCCGGTCCCAGTGCCAGCTCGTTCACAAACACCACCATCTCCTGGGTGTCGGGAAAGGCTCGCTCCATAAAATCAAAGGCGGCTTCCAGAGCATCCCCGGCGGCCGCTACGGCCTCTTCCCGGCGGCGCACCTGGGCGTTGAAACCGGCCCGCACCGTATCAAAGGCTTCGTCGTTGTCCATGGCGGGGTCCAGCTTCTTGCCCCAGCCCCGCATCAGGGCGGCAGCCCGGGTGTGGGCGGCGATCTGGGCGGCGGTCAGCCGGCCGGATGCCTTGCCTGCTTCCAGTTGGGCTTCATAGTCATCGCACTGGGCCGCAAACACGGCGGCAGGGTCGGTGATGTCCCCATTCAGGCTGCGCTTGAAGGCGCGCAGCTGCTGGTAGCAGGCATCGGTGGCCTCGTCGGTCTGACGGGCTTTGGAAAAACGGGTGTTCAGTCCGGCCAGCAGCAGGCTGACCAGGCTCATCCGCTCGTCAAAGGCAGCGTTGAGGGCGCGGTCCAGCACCGCATCAAAGGGCTTGCCCTGCAGGATATCCTCCACCCCATAGTCGGCGCGGTATTTCTGATACAAAGCCCAGTAGGCGGCAAAATCCCGGGCCACTTCCGGATGGCGCAGATACTGCCCGATGACCTCCTCGTCCGCAGGCAGACTCAGCGCCCCGGCCGCCTGCAGATAGGCGGACAGATCCTCCCAGCCGCGGGCGGTGACGAACTTGGGGCCGTCCACATCGTTCTCGATCTTGTAGAAGTGCTGGGGCCGCAGTTCCAGATAGGCGGTAATGGCGGGGTGCAGGCGGTGGGCGCGGGCGTATTCCTGCCAGACCGAAAGCTCCGGTTCAATGTCGATGCGCCGCACCCGGTCCAGGGTGACCAGGTCGAAGTCCCGCACGCTCTTGTTGTATTCCGGCGGGTTGCCGGCGGCCACGATGACCCACCCGGCGGGAACCGGCTGGTTGCCGAAGGTCTTGCCCTGCAAGAACTGCAGCATGGTGGGGGCCAGGGTCTCGGACACGCAGTTGATCTCGTCGATGAAGAGGATGCCGTTTTTCAGCCCGGTCTGCTCCATCTTCTCATAGCAGCTGGCAATGATCTCGCTCATGGTGTATTCGGTCACGCTGCGGTCCACGCCGGCGTAGTGCCGGTGCCGGATGAACGGCAGACCCACGGCGCTCTGGCGGGTGTGGTGGGTGATGGTGTAAGCCACCAGGGCGATGCCGCAATCCCGGGCGATCTGCTCCATGATCTGGGTCTTGCCGATGCCCGGAGGGCCCATGAGCAGAATAGGCCGCTGACGGACCGGGGGGATCAGCGGGGTACCGGTGTCGTCGGTGGCCAGATAGGCCCGGACGGTGTTTTCAATTTCCTGCTTGGCGCGTTTGATGTCCATGCTTGCGTACTCCTTCCCGAATGCTTACAGCTGGGGCAGTTCGTCGGGGGCCCATTCCTGCCAATCCAGGGTGGGAGCCGTTTCCTTTTGTTGGGGCATAAATTCTTCCGGAGCCAGGATCAGCCGGATGGCCCAGGGCGGCACTTCCGGCGGCGGGCTTCCGTCTTCCAGAAAGAGAAAGGCCGTCTGATAGGCGGGCGGTCGGGCCGGGAATGTGCCCTTGCCGTCGGTGAAATACAAAACTCCCTGCAGATCCCGCAGCCGCCCTTCCTTCTGCAGCTCATCAATGCGGGCGAAGGCGGGGCGGAAATCCGTGCCGCCGCCTCCGTTCAGCGTCAGGGCAGCGGCGTACCGTTCCAGGGTCTCGGTGTCCTTCAGGAAGGTGATATCCCGCACGGCGTCATCACACTGCATCACCACGATGTTGCACTTGCTGAAAAAGCTGCCGGAGGTTTTCAGCAGGCCGAAGGTCTCCCGCAGGAAGGATTTCACCAGCTCCCCGGCGGTGGACTCGCTGGTGTCGATGATAATGACCAGATCCCGGATCTTTTTGCTTTCCCGGGTCTCCAGCGGTTCAATCAGAGGCATGTTTCCGTAGGTGGTCAGCCCGTAGGTGTAGTAGCCCAGATCAAACTCATCCAGATCCAGCCTGGGCTCCTCCCGCAATACGGCGAACCGGCGCAGGAAGTCCTTGTACAGCCGGCGGCTGCGTCCGGCTTCCACCTGGGCGGCCAGACTCTGGGCCCCGGCGGCTTCTCCCGCCTGACGTCCGGCCTGCTGCATGCTCAGCTGGGTCTCCCGGCCCAGCTGCTCCCATTGACGGCCCATCATCTGGGCGGCGGGGGCGTCCGGGTCGGTGGGCCACAGCCGGTGACTGTCACAGTAAAACTCCTGCTGCAGCTTGTCCAGCTCCCCGGCACTGCACTGGGCCAGAACCCGGTAGATGGGGCCGGCGGCCACAAATTTGGCCTTTTCCTTGAGTTCGGCGTAGGTCTTTTGCCGCAGCCAGCTCACCGGCCGGGTCAGGGCCTCCACCCCCAGGGCGTCCAGGGTGTGCTCCACTGCAATGTCGCAGGCCAGCCCCCACAGGGCCGGGTCCCGGCCTTCCCGCAGCCAGGGATGGCGGAAGATGCAGTGCAGCACACTGTGCAGATACGCCCGGGCCAGATACTTGCGGTTTTTGCGGTAAATGCGCAGCACCCAGGCGGGCCCGTAGACCAAGGCCGCCCCGTTGGTGGCGGGGCCGCGCTCCGGTTCCGGGTCAGGGGTCAGGCTCAGGGCCCCCAGGGCGGCATTCAGGTAGCGAAGCTGGATATACAGCTCGCTGCGGGTCAGTTCCATGGCGCGGCGTGCCATGGTGACTTCCCACTCGGCTTGTGTCTGTACATGCTGCGGCATGGTCCTGTCCTCCTTTGTATAAGCGTTCCGGCAAAAGCCGGTCACAGATCATCAAAATCGTAGGTCTTCTTCTGCTTCCGTCCGGCGCCGGAAGTGCCCGCCAGCAGCAGGGCTGCGCCCTCGCTCCATTGGGCCTGCCCGCAGGCAAGGGCCGCTTCCCGGCGGGACGTTTCGTCCAGTACCCCGGCCAGGGCCTGCAATGCGGCGGCGTCCCGGTCGGCCAGGATCACGGCCACGGCATCAGCGGCATGGTCCGCCAGATAGGCTCCGTACCGGGCACGGGCTTCTTCGTTCAGCTGTACGGGGCAGCACAGCCGGTCCAGGGCCACCCGGCAGAGCCCTTCGGGGGACTCCTCCGCGTCAGCCATGGCGAAGGCGGCGTCATACTCTTCAAAGGCCAGCACACCCTGGTCAAAACACTGGCGATAGCGGTACCCCACCCCCTCAATGCTGTGGTTGAAGATGTGGGCGGGGGTGTTTTCATGCAGATACTCGGAAAATTCCGGGTAGTACAGGCGTGCCGGTGCTGTTCCGCCCAGAAACTCCACCCCGATGCCGGCAGCCACGGCGGCCAGCATCTTTTTCAGTCCGGTGGCTTCGTCGGGAGCGGCGCGCAGGGCAAAGGTGCGCAGGGCGCGGCAGTTGGTGAACAGGTCGCTGCCCAGGCTTTCGATCCCGGGCCCCGCCGTCAGACGGCGCAGGGTACGGCAGTTGTAGAAAGCGCCGTTATGGATGGCTCGCACGCTGTCGGGCAGAATCACTTCCTGCGCAAACTCTCCGCAGACGGGGTGGTCGGAAGGACAGGCGCCCGCCGGCGTTTCCAGCTGTCCGCCTTCCGGCTCCCGGCGGGCGGAAAAGCAGTACGGCCCGATCTCGGTCACCGGCAGGCCGCCCGCTGTATCCGGCACCAGGGCACGGGGCGACTCCCCGAACAGGCGCAGCAGCCGAGCCCCGCCTGTGCAGGGCTCCCAAAGGATACTGACCGAACGCTGCATACTGCCACCTCGTTTCTGTTTTGGGTCCGGGTCTTTACAACAGGGCTATTATAGCATAAAATGTTGGGACGGGAAACACAAATCCCTGGGTGTATGAAATGAAGAAAGATTTTGGGGAGGTTACAAGGTTTTATGCGCACATCGCACGGTCAAAACGCAATCCTGACGGGGTCCATACCCCGTCAGCTGCTTTTGTTCTTTCTGCCCATCTGGTTCGGGACCCTGTTCCAGCAGCTGTACAACACCGCCGATACCCTGATCGTCGGCAACTTTGTGGGAACCCAGGCCCTGGCGGCGGTGGGCGCCACCGGTGCTTTTGTTCAGCTGCTGGTGGGGGTGTTCGTCGGGCTGTGCAGCGGCGCCGGGGTGGTCATTGCCCAGAGCTACGGCGCCGGCAATGTGGAAGCGGTGGACCGTCAGGTCCACACCGCTCTGTCCATGGCCATTCTGGGCGGTGCTGCGCTGACGGTGCTGGGGCTGGTGACCAGCCGCGGCGTGCTGCTCCTCATGCAGACCCCGGCCGAGATCATCGACGCAGCCACTCTGTATCTGCAGATCTATTTCCTGGGCATGATTCCCCAGATCATCTACAATATGGGTACCAACATCCTGCGGGCGGTGGGGGACAGCAAGCGTCCCCTCTACTTCCTGCTCATTGCCTCCCTGGTGAACATCGTGCTGGACATCGTCTTTGTGGCCGGGTTCAAATGGGGTGTGGCCGGTGCCGCGCTGGCCACCATCATCAGCCAGCTGGCCAGCGCGGTGCTCACGCTGCGCTGTCTGGCAGGCTCCAACGGAATGCCCTGGCACCTGGAAACCGCCCGCATGCGGCCGGACCCGGCGGTGCTTTCCGATATCTGCCGCATCGGTCTGCCCAGTGCGGCCCAGTCGGCCCTGTACAGCATCAGCAACATCGTCATTCAGGCGGCGGTGAACGGGTTCGGCACCACGGCGGTGGCGGCCTGGAGCGTGTACGGCAAGATCGACTTCCTCTTCTGGATGACGGTCAGCTCCTTCGGTATCGCCATCACCACCTTTGCAGGGCAGAACTTCGGGGCCCGACTCTATGACCGGGTCCACCGCGGCACCCGGGTCTGCCTGGGCATGGCAGCCGGCACCACGGTGGCCATCAGTCTGGCGCTGTACCCGCTGGCGGAGCTGGCTTTCCGGCTGTTCAGCCAGGACGACGCGGTGGTGGCCCAGGGTGTTCAGATGATGCACTTCCTGGTCCCCACCTACATCACCTATGTCTGCATTGAGATCTTCTCCGGCGCGCTGCGCGGCTGCGGGGATGTGCGGGTGCCCACCCTCATCACCGTGTTCGGTGTCTGTGGACTGCGGGTGGCCTGGCTGCTGCTGGTGGTGCCCCGCTTCCATACCATTCTCATGGTGGAAGCCAGCTACCCCATCACCTGGGCTCTGGCCAGTCTGCTGTTTGCTGTCTACTATTTCCAGGGCGGCTGGCTGCGCCGGTGTATGGCAGCCCAGGCTGCCAAGGATGCGCCGGCCGAAAGCTGAAAGGAGCCGGAGATGGATTTTCTGCTTCGCCCTGCCGTTCCCGACGACCTGGGGAAAATTCTGCGGGTCATGCATGTGTCCCGGCGGGCACTGGCTTGTCAGGACTGGTTTTTGCCGGATACAGAGGCATATTTTGCCTCGCATATCGACAGCGGGGAAGGGTTCTGCTATGTGGCGCAGACTCCGGCCGGCGAACTGGCCGCCTATTTTACCGTCAAGCTGGCGGGGGAGGCTGCCGACGCCCTGGGCCGGCAGCTGGGGATGCAGGGCGCGGAACTGCGGGCCTGTGCCCAGATGGACAGCTGCTGTGTGGCACCGCCCTACCGGGGCCACAGCCTGGAAGGCCGACTGATGCAGCTGGCCGAACAACGCCTGTTGGATTGGCCTGACCGTCCCTATCGCCATTGCCTGGGCACCGTTCATCCAGATAACGCCGCCAGTCTGTACAGCTTTCTTCATCGGGGGTACCGCATTGCCGCCGCCGATGTGCTGTGTTACGGCGGGAAGCGCCGTCATATCCTGCAAAAAGATCTATAAAGAAAAGGGTCTCTGCCGGAATTCCGCGGCAGAGGCCCTTTCTGGTTGAAAATTCAGACGGATTCTTCCAGCGCCTGTCGGGCTTCCCGCACCGCCGAAGCGCTGGTCTGCTGGATGTGCCATTCGTCCAGCCCGGGCAGCCCCATGGACACGCCCTCCCGGCGGAAGCGCATGCCGCTTTCCCGCAGGGTTTTGCCGCTCATGTGGAAAGCTCTGGCCCGGGGCAGCACCCGGCACAGCTCCCGGATGACCTGGGCGTTCACCCCGGCCCCGATGAGCACCTCGGGACCATCGGTCCGGTCCCGCTCGGCCAGCAGGGAAGTCAGCACGGTCCGGCCATCCAGGCAGCAAGCGGCGGCGCCGCTGGTCAGCACCGTGTCAATGCCCAGGGCCGCGGCGGCCAGATACGTCTTTACCGGATTGCGGGAGACATCGATAGCCCGGTGCAGTGTCAGACCGGCCCCGGGACCGGCTGCCCGGATCAGGCGGCGGACAGCGTCGGTGTCCAGTTCTCCCTCTGCCGTAAGCGCACCGATCACAAACCCGTCGGCGCCGGCTTCCCGCAGCACCGGGATCTGGCGGCACATCAGGTCGATCTCTTCCGGTGTGTACAGAAAATCTCCCGGACGAGGCCGCATGAGGCAGCGCACCGGGATGGTGCTTTCCTCCCGGATCTGAGCCAGCAGCGCGGCATAGGGGGTCAGACCTCCCACGCCCAGGGCACTGCACAGTTCCAGCCGGTCTGCGCCCCCAGCCACCGCCGCACGGGCGGATGCCAGACTGTCCACACAAACTTCCAATACAGGTTTCATAATCGGGTCCCTTTCTCCGGATCAGTGTCCGGCCCTGTAAATTTGAACATAGTATACCACGGAGACCCGAAAATGCACAGTGCCCCCGTAGGGAAGATCCGGCAGGGGCAGCGGGCGGTTCTATAAAAAACAGAAAAGGATGACTCAGGCTGCCCGGCCGCCCCGCACGACCCGCAGGGAGACTGCACGGCGTGTTCCGGCGGCACAGGAGGTCCGCACGGGTGCAGACTGTGTTTTGGGCGCGGGCTTGGACTCTGCCAGCCCGCAAAGAAAGTTCATTCCCACCAGGTCAGCCAGCCCCAGAAGCAGGGCGACGGGCCAGAATACCGTCCCCTCTGCGGCAGCGCAGAAGATTACCAGCAGCAGAAAGCCCATGGCCGACATCAGAAACCGACATACCTGTTGTTTGATCATTTGAAAGTTCATGATTCATACCTCCGCAAACTGTATCAATCACAACCAACTGTTGTTTCATGACCCCATGATAATACAACAAAGAGTTGTTGTCAACCCAAAAAACAACTTTTGAGTGAAAATTTTCCAATTTTCGCTCTTTACAAAAACTACCAAAGGTTGTATAATAAGCACATCAAAGAATCCCCGGCTTCCCCCGGCCGGAAAGGAGCTTGCAGATGTTTGCAGAACGCTTGAAGATGGCCCGCAAGGCCAAAAAATACAGTCAGGCTGAAGTGTCCCGTCTGTTGGGTGTGACCCAGCAGGCAGTAGGAAAGTGGGAAACCGGCCGCTCCACGCCGGATCCCCAGACCGTTGCCCGTCTGGCGGAGATCCTGGACACCACCGCCGACGCTCTGCTGGGGCTGCACAATGCGGCCGCGACCATCAGCCAGGACGTCATGGCCCGCTATGAACAATGTCTTGTCCCGGTGGTGGGCACGGTGCGTGCCGGTTACGGTGCACTGGCCTTTGAGGAGGACTATGGCAAAGAATATGCCAGCGTCAAGGACCCGCAGAACTACTTTTATCTGGTGGTCAAGGGCGACAGTATGGAACCCCGCATTTCGGACGGGGACCTGGCGCTGGTGCGTCGCCAATCCACATTGGACAACGGGGACCTGGGGGTCATCGTGTTTGGCGTGGACGGGGAAGGCACCCTGAAAAAGTACATTCAGCGGGGGAACTCGGTGGTATTGCATCCCTTTAATCCGGCGTATGATGAGGTGGTCATCAAGGGGGAGGACCTGGACCATCTGTACATTGCCGGCAAAGTGGTGGAGACCAAGGCCAAGTGGTAAGGAATTTTTACAGTAACCAGTATACCAGCAGAAAAGTCCGTTAACCGGGACTTGCGTCCGATAAGCGTGCAGGCGCAGCCCGATAACAGGGACCATCACATATACATTCCGGCAGCCCGCCGGAACGCCGGAAATGGCCGGACGACGGGCTTTCTTTTTTATACCTTTTCTGGCATCGGAGGGCCCTTATCATGGATCTTGCACAAAAGCTGGAAATTCTGGCGGACAGTGCCAAGTATGATGTGGCCTGCACCTCCAGCGGCGTGGACCGGCCCGGGCGCCACGGGGCCCTGGGCAGCTGCTGCGCAGCCGGTATCTGCCACGCCTTCACGCCGGATGGCCGGTGCGTATCCCTTCTGAAGGTGCTGTACTCCAACGCCTGCAGTTATGATTGCAGCTATTGTGTCAACCGCCGCACCAATGATATTCCCCGGGCCACGTTCACCCCCCGGGAACTGGCAGACCTGACCATCGGCTTTTACCGCCGCAATTATATCGAGGGTCTTTTTCTTTCCAGTGCGGTCCTGGGCAGCCCGGATGTGACCATGGAAAGGATGATCGAAGCTTTGCGGATCCTGCGGCAGGAATATCACTTCAACGGATACATCCATGCCAAGGCCATTCCCGGCGCCGACCCGCTCCTGGTCGAGCGTCTGGGGCTTCTGGCGGACCGGCTTTCGGTAAACATCGAACTTCCCAGCGAAGCAAGCCTGGGCCTGCTGGCCCCGGATAAACACAAGGCGGGGATCCTGCGGCCCATGGGGCAGATTGCCCAGCGCACGGCACAGAACCGGCGGGAGATGGCCGTCTACCGCCATACCCCCGCCTTTGCACCGGCGGGACAAAGTACCCAGATGATCATCGGCGCCACGCCGGAAAACGATCTGCACATCCTGCGCCTGACCGAAGGATTGTACAAAAAGTACGCGCTGAAACGTGTGTTTTTCTCCGCCTATCTTCCGGTGGTGCCTGACCCGCGCCTGCCCGCCACCACCACCCGCCCGCCGCTTCTGCGGGAACATCGTCTGTATCAGGCGGACTGGCTGCTGCGCTATTATCAGTTTTCGGCGGCGGAGATCCTCAACGAGGACGAACCCAACTTCGACCCCTACCTGGACCCCAAATGCAACTGGGCCCTGCGCCATCCGGAATTTTTCCCGGTGGAGGTGAACACGGCCACCAAAGCGCAGCTGCTGCGCGTGCCGGGAATCGGCCCCAAAAGCGTTCAGCGCATTCTGGCGGCAAGGCGTCAGCAGCATCTGGGCCTGGAGGAACTCAAGCGCATCGGCGTGGTCCTCAAACGGGCGCGGTATTTCATCACCTGCAACGGAAAAGCGCCCGTACACGGTACCCGTGCCGAGGTGGCGGCTGCACTGCTGGACCCCAACGCCTTCGGGGTGGGGATGCGGCAGCTTTCTTTGGATGATTTTGTGCCTGCGGCGCTGCCGGGAGCCGCGCCTTTGGTGCACCAGTTGACAGATGCGGGTATGGATGCCCGGGAGGCCGCCAGATTGACCAGACAGGAGGCGCTGACATGTCTTACCAAGCGGCTGTAAGTGACGTTTCCTATTGTTATGACGGCAGCTTCCAGGGCTTCCTGTGCTGCATTTTCGAGAGCTTTTCCAAAAAGGAGATTCCCGCCGCGGTGCTGCCGCCCAGCGAGGGGCAGACCTCCCTGTTTGCCCAGCGGGAGATCGAGACCCGTCCCGAACTGGCACGCCGGGTGGCCGCGGGCCTGAACCGGCTGGGAACGGTGGTGCGGGAACGGATCACCACCGGATTCCTGGCAGATGAACCGGGCAAGGAACTGATATTGCTTCGGTTTGCCCGCCTGTGCTTTGAGCGGGGGCCTTCCGCCGCCCGCATGCTGGGAGACGCCGATGTGTCGGCTGCTTTTGAGCTGGAACGGGCGGTCAGCAACGAAAGCTGCAAATACATCGAATTTCTCCGCTTTGAACAGCGCGGAAACATGCTGGGTTCCATCATTCACCCCCGGCACAATATCCTGCCTCTTCTGCGGGGACACTTCTGCAGCCGTCTGCCGGATGAAGATTTCATGATCTTTGATGCCACCCACGGGATGGCGCTGCTGCGCCGCAGCGGGCGAGTGTGTTATATGCAGATGAAGCAGTACACCCCGGCCCCGGACCCGGCAGAAGAAGACTGGCAGACGTTGTGGAAACGCTTTTTCCGCGCCCTGACCATCCAGGAAAGACGCAACCCCGTTTGCCAGCGCACCCACGCCCCCAAGCGATACTGGCGGGATATGTGTGAGATGCAGCCGGAAACTTTTGCAGACCCATAAACCACCCTGCTGGCGGAAAAGGTCTTCCGCCCCGTATCGGAATATGATATAATAATAAGAAATCGCTGCCGCGTCCGGTGCAACGGATCAGCGGCATCCGGCTTGTGGGCTGCTTCCGGACGGAATCCGGCGGAAGGCGGCCGCATAAGATTCTTGCAAAAGGGGAGCTGCACTATGGAAGAATTGCTGCATATTCTGGAAAAGAACGCCCGCCTGTCGGTGGAGGATATCGCCGCCATGATGGATAAGACCCCGGTGGAAGTGGCCGCCATGATGGATGAAGCCGCCGAAAAGGGATACATCCGCGGTTATGAGGCCCTGATCGATTGGGAGCGTGCCGGGGTCAATCTGGTGGAAGCCTCCATCGAGCTGCACGTCTCTCCCCGCAAGAGTCGCGGCTTTGACGAGATCGCTTCGGTCATTGCCAGCTTTGATGAGGTGGACAGCGTCCTGCTCATGAGCGGCGGCTACGACCTGCAGGTCACCATAAAGGGGCACAGTTTCCAGGAGATCGCCCTCTTTGTTGCCAAGCGCCTGTCTCCGCTGGACGATGTTCTGTCCACGGCGACCAGCTTTGTGCTGCGCACCTACAAGCGCGGCGGCCGGCTGTACCAGAACGAAGAAGCTGACGACAGGGAGTGTACGGTGCTGTGATGAATTACGACCAACTGCTTGCACCGGCGGCCAAGGAGATGCGGCCGTCCGGCATCCGCAAGTTTTTTGATCTGGCGGCGGATATGCCGCACTGCATCTCATTGGGCGTAGGGGAACCCGATTTCAAAACGCCATGGAGCATCCGGGACGCGGGAATCCGCAGCCTGGAACAGGGCAAGACCAAGTACACCGCCAACGCCGGCATCAAGGAACTGCGGGCGGAGATCTGCCGGTACCTGTCCCGCCGCATGGATCTGGAATACAAGCCGGAGAACGTTCTTGTCACGGTGGGCGGCAGTGAAGCCATCGACATGACCATCCGTGCCCTGGTGGCACCGGGGGACGAGGTCATCATCCCCGAGCCCTGCTTTGTCTGCTATGAACCCATCACCCAGCTGACCGGCGGCGTGCCGGTGCATATTGCCACCAAGGCAGAGGATGAGTTCCGCCTGACACCGGAAGCGCTGCGCGCGGCCATCACGCCCCGCACCAAGCTGCTGATCCTGCCTTTCCCCAACAACCCCACCGGCGCCGTCATGGACCGCCAGACCCTGGAAGGCATTGCGGAGGTGCTGCGCGGCACCGACATCATGGTTCTGTCGGACGAGATCTACGCCGAATTGACCTACGGCCTGGACCGCCATGTCAGCATTGCCAGTCTGCCTGAGATGAAGGAGCGCACCATTGTGGTCAACGGCTTCAGCAAGGCATACGCCATGACCGGCTGGCGCCTGGGATATGCGGTGGGTCCTCAGCCGGTGATCTCGGTCATGACCAAGATTCACCAGAGCTGCATCATGTCCGCCCCCACCACCAGCCAGTATGCAGCCATTGTGGCTCTGCGCTCCTGCGATGACGAGATCGAGATCATGCGGGATGAGTACAACCGCCGCCGCCGCTATGTGGTCAAGGCGCTCAATGACATGGGACTGACCTGCTTTGAGCCGAGAGGCGCCTTTTACGTATTTCCCAGCATCCGGGTCAGCGGCCTGACCAGCGAGGAATTCTGTGAACGGCTTCTGCGGGAGCAGGAGGTGGCCATTGTCCCCGGCGACGCTTTCGGTGCCTCGGGGGAAGGCTTTGCCCGCATCAGCTATGCCTACAGTGTGGATCACCTGCAGACCGCCATGCGCCGCATCCGCCGTTTCCTGGAAGAGCATGATTGGCTGAACGAGAATAAATAAGGCTAGGAAAGGGGAATCCCCCTGTGCATACCAAAAAAAATGTTACCGTGCTGGCCCCCGCCAAGCTGAATCTGTCTCTGGATGTGGTGGGGACCCTGCCCAACGGATACCATGACCTGGATATGGTCATGCAGACCATTGATCTGTATGAACGTCTGGAACTGCGCCGCAGTCCTTATCTGAACCTGCGGATGCCCGGCAGCTTTGTTCCGGTGAACAACAAAAACACGGCGGTCAAAGCGGCACTGGCCTTCTTTGACTATACCGGCCTGCTGGCCGGGGTGGACATCACCATCCACAAACAGGTGCCGGTACGGGCCGGCATGGCCGGCGGCAGTGCCGATGCCGCCGGTGTGCTGGTGGGGCTGAACGAACTGTACGGTGCCCGTCTTTCCATGAGCGAACTCTGCGCCGTCGGCGCGGGAATCGGGGCAGACGTGCCCTTTGCGCTTATGGGCGGCACCTGCCGGGTGCGGGGTGTGGGCGACCTGCTCAAGCCGCTGCCGCCCTGCCCGGAATGCTGGTTTGTGGTGGTCATGCCCAGCGTGGGCATTTCCACACCGGAGGCTTTCCAGCGGTATGACCAGCTGGGCAGCCCGGTGCACCCTGACTGCGAAAAGCAGGAAGCCGCCGTGCGGGCCGGAGACCTGCGCGGTGTGTGTGCCGCGGCCGGCAACGCCCTGGAACATTGCTCCGGTGCCACCGAGACACCGTCCATCTGTGCCCTCCTCAATGAAAACGGCGCCCTGACCAGTCTGATGACCGGGTCCGGCGCGGCAGTCTTCGGCATCTTTGAGGAGGAAGAACGGGCCCGTGCCGCTGCCGATGCCCTGCGTGGTCAGTACAGCCAGGTATACGTGGCATGTCCCACCCGCGGCGGCGCAGCCGTGCGCCCCGAACCCCGGCGCCGGTCCCGGCCTGCCGGCGTGTGAATTGTGTGAAACTCCGCACACAGCCGCATCCTATCCGCCCCTTTCGCCCATACTCATGGCGAAAGGAGTGTTCTGTTCATGAAATATTTTCCGTATGCTCTGTACATCTCCCGGCGCGTTTCGGCGCGGCGGGTCCTGGAAATCGGATTTGCCCTGGCATTTGTACTGACGGTTCTTCTGACGGCCGCGGCGGTACGCTACAGGGCGGTCTGCCGGGAAATCTGCGGGGATACCCTGCGCCTGCACATCCTGGCCAACAGCGATTCGCCGGAAGACCAGCTGCTGAAACTGCAGGTCCGGGACGCCGTGCTGGACACGGTGGCCGAACTGACCGTTGATGCGCAGACCAAGCAGCAGGCAGTGGAGGCGGTACGGACCGCACTGCCTGAACTGAAGGCCATTGCCCGGAACGTGGTGCAGGGGCGCCAGAATGTGGAAGTCCGGCTGGAACAAAGGGAATTCGAGGCCAAGGATTACGGCACCTTCCGTCTTCCGGCCGGCGAATATACGGTACTGCGCATTGAGCTGGGCAGTGCCAGGGGACACAACTGGTTCTGCGTTCTCTATCCTGCCCTGTGCGTGGGCAGCAGCGAGGCCCGCTATGACCGCGCCGAGGAAAATGCCCTGGTCTTCGGGCAGTACGAAGTCCGTTTTGCGCTTCTGGATGCCGTCCGCGGCCTGACCGGAGCCTGAATCCTTCCATTCTTCATCCATCACTCTGTCAGAAAGGCGGTTTATCATGCTCACTTTACTTCTTGGGCCTTCAGGCAGCGGCAAGTCCACCCGCCTGCGGGCCGAACTCAAGTCCCGGGCGGAGGCGGGGCAGCGCAGCATCCTGATCGTGCCGGAACAGTTCACCTCCTCCACCGAGGCGGCCCTGTACCGCACATTGGGGGATACCCTGTCCGGTTATGTGGAGAGCTACTCCTTCACCTCTCTGGCGGAAACCCTGCTGCGCCGGTATGGCGGAGCTGCGGTGCAGACCCTGACCGAGGCGGGCCGTGCGGTACTGGTGCGGCGGGCCCTGAATTCCTTGCTGGACCAGGTGGTGTATTACAGCCGCCAGCGGCACAGCGCAGCCTTCTGCGAGAAGGTGGCCCAGACCATCGATGAGCTGAAAAGCGCCGGCATCCGCCCTGGAAAGCTGGCCGAATATGCCCGTGCCCCCGGCGCCGACAGGGACAAGCTTTCGGAACTGGCGCTGATTTACGAGACCTACGAAGGGCTTCTGGCCGGCACCGCCATGGACCCCGGCGACCGCCAGGAACTGGCGGCACGGCGCCTGCAGGAAGCGGACGGCGGCCGGGATTTCTTTGCCGGCCGGACGGTGTATATTGATGAGTTCGATACCTTCAACGCCCCCAAGCGGGCGCTGCTGGCGGCCATCCTGCCTGCCGCGGACCTGTCTGTTAGCCTTTGCTGCGACCATCTGCAGGAGACCGACGGCGGAGTGGGATTGTTCAGCGGAGCCCGACAGGTAGCCGCCACCCTGCAGCGGATGGCACGGCAGGCGGATGTCCCGGTGCATACCATGACCCTCACCGGTGATTACCGCCACGAGAACGCCCCTGCGCTGGCCGAACTGTCTCTTCTTCTGGCTGACCCCGGGTATACGCCCGACGGCCCTGTTCCGGTCAAAGCGGGGGAGCAGCCGGCCATCTGCTGCTGTCAGGCGGACAGCCGGCAGGCGGAGGCCAAAGCTGCCGCGGCGGCCGTCAAGGCATTGGCGCGGACCGGCGTGCCCTACGGGCGGATGGCGGTGATCTGCCGGGATTCCGGGCTGTATCTGCCGGCGGTCCGGTACGAATTCCGCCTGCAGAACATTCCGTTGTTCTGTGACGAGGCCACCACCCCCGAAAACACCGCCCCGGCCAGGGCGGTACAGGCGGCACTGGAACTGCTGCGCGGCGGACTTGGCGGCACGGCCCTGCTGCGCCTGCTCAAGACCGGGCTGGTACATATACCGGAAGAGCAGGCCTGTGCCCTGGAAAACTATGCCTACACCTGGCCCCTCCACGCCGATGACTGGCGGGCGCCGTTCACCCGCAATCCCTCCGGGTACGTGGATACCTGGTCGGAACAGGACCGCACCGATCTGGCCAATGCCGAGGCTGCCCGCCTTTTTCTGGTGGAACGGGCCCAGACCTTCCTGGACAAGGCCCGGGGCGCATGGGTGGGGGAGCTTACCCGCCGGATCTACCTCTTCCTGCAGTCGCTGGGGGCGGAGAGCTCCCTGCAGCAGCTGGCGGAAGAACTGCGTGCCAAAGGGATGCTGCCGGCGGCGGACGAGGCCTTGCGGGAATGGAACGTGGTCATCGGCCTGCTCAACGATCTGGTCCGCCTGTTGGGCGAAAAAGAAATGCTGACCCCTGCGGAGTACGCCGACCTGTTCTCCCTGCTGCTGCGCACCACCGATATGGGGCACATCCCCCAAAGTCTGGACAGCGTTATTTTTACCACGGCCGGCCGCATGCGGCTGCCGGAAACCGATGCCTGTTTCGTGCTGGGTCTGGCGGAAGGGGAGTTCCCCCAGACCCCCGGAGACCAGGGATTGCTGACCCATGCCGACCGTGACTCCATGATCGCCCAGGGGGCGGAACTGCCCGACTGTTTTGAAAACCGGGCCATCCGGGAACAGGTCTGCTTTTACAAGGCATTGACCGCCCCGGCCCGCTGGCTGTGGATGTCCTGGCCGGGAGGCGCAGCAGGGCTGCCGGTCACGGCTGCCCTGGCACCCGCACTGGACCTGATGTCCATCCCCCGCGTGGAGCCGGAACCGGCGGATCTGGGTGCCACCCCCGCGGCGGCCCTGGATCTGCTGGGCAGCGTCTGGCAGCAGAATACACCCCAGCGGGCTGCCGTTCTGGAGGCGCTGCGGGCGGTGCAGGACAGTCCCTCTGCTGCTCCGGGCTTTGCTGCGGTGCAGCGGGCTGCCCGCCGTGATCCTGCCCGGGTCACCGACACGGCAGCGCTGGAAAAGCTGCTGGGACAGCGCCTGCATATCAGTCCCACCCGCTTTGAGCGGTATGCGGTGTGTCCATTCGGGTACTTCATGCAGTATGTGCTGAAGGCCAAACCGCGCCAGAAGGCCGAACTGGCCCCCAACATCAGCGGCACGCTGACCCACTGGGTGCTGGAACAGGCGCTGCGCCGGCAGGGAGAAAGCTTCCGCACCCTGAAGCCGGAGGAAATCGAGAGCCTGGTACAGGATCTGGTCAAAGAATACGCCGACGCCAATCTGCCCGGTGCCGGCGTGCGGATGCAGTATCTGCTGGAACGCATTGCCCGCAACCTGGTGGGCCTGCTGGGCTTTATCCAGCGGGATATGAACCAGTCGGGATTCAAGCCGGTGGCGTTTGAGCTGCGTATCGATGACCGTCCCGACCCGGACGATCCCAGCGCCCCGCGGGTGACGCCGGTGGAACTGGACGACGGCGCCGGACACACAGTGCGGGTGGTAGGGACCATCGACCGGGTGGATGCCATGCCGCTGAACGGCAGGACCTGGCTGCGGGTGGTGGACTATAAGACCGGCAGCAAAAAGTTCGACCTGAAAGAGGTATATCACGGGCTGGACTGCCAGATGCTGCTGTATCTGTTTACCCTGGAGCGCAACGGCGAAGCCCTTTTCCCCGGCGCGACCGCGGCCGGTGTGGAATATCTTCTGGCGGACCCGTCCCCCGTCACCGGTGCGCGTCCGGAATCCGGACAGAACGGAACGCCGGCGCCGCCCACCTACCCGCTGGACGGTCTGCTGCTGGACGATTCCGGCATCTGCCGTGCCATGGACACCCGTGGGACCGGAGAGTTTGTCCCGCTGAGCTTCAACAAGAACGGGGATGTCAGCGCGGCTTCCCGCAAACATCTGGCCTCTCCTGAAAAAATGACCCGGATCCGGGATCATCTGGACGAGCTTCTCACCCGGATGGCCCAGGACCTGTATGGCGGCCGCATTGCCGCCGAACCTTTTGTACCCGACGGCCGGAGTCCATGCCAGTACTGTGACTACCGCTCGGTCTGCCGCCACGCCGACGGCGAGAACGAACGCATTCCCGACACGGAAAGCGACCCTTTCGAATTGTGACCTTCTGAACTGAATTGCAGGTGTTTGCCATGGCCAATCCAACCATTCGTTTTACCCCGGCACAATCCGCCGCTATCCAGGCCCGGGGCGACAGTCTGCTGGTCAGCGCTGCCGCCGGCTCGGGCAAGACCCGCGTCCTGGTGGAACGGGCCGTGGGCCTTATCACCGACCCGGTGCATCCGGTGGAGGCGGACAGCCTTCTGATCATGACGTTCACCAACGCGGCTGCGGCCAAACTGCGGGCCGATATCACCGCGCGGCTGCAGGCGGAGGTACGCCTCCACCCTGGCGACAGCCGCCTGCGCCGCCAGCAGCTGCGTCTGCAGCGGGCATCCATCGGCACGGTGGATGCCTTCTGCCTGCACTTTGTGCAGCAGCATTTTGCGGCCCTGGATATCCCGCCAGACTTTGAGACCGCCGACGATGCCACTTTGGGGCGTCTGCGCCAGGAGACCCTGGCTGCCGTGCTGGAATCTGCCTATACGGACCCGGATTTCCGCGCCTTTGCGGACCTGTATGACCGGGGCCGCACTGATGATACCGCCGGTTCGGTGGTGCTGGAACTGTACGATTTCACCCGCACCCTGCCGCATCCCGACCAGGTCCTGGATGACTTTGCCGCCATGTGGGCCGGCACCGAGCCGCCGCAGAACACCGCGTGGGGGAAGGCGCTTCTCTCTGCCGCCGCCGCCCGGACGGACGGGGCGCTGCGCCTCATTGATGCGGCCATCGCTTCCGCCACCCGGAGCGAGGAAGCCGACCGTGCCTACACGGCGGTGCTGCTGGATGACCAGAGCAAACTGCAGCTGCTGGCAAACTGCCTGCGCGGCGGTGACTGGGACAAGGCGGTGCAGGCGCTGGAACCCTTCGGGCAGTGGAAGCGCCCCGGTCGGATCAAGGGCGGCAAGGATCAGAACCCAGCCGCCCAGGCGGCCAGCGAACTGCGGGACCGGGCCAAAAAGCAGGTGGAAAAGCTCAAGACGGACTTTCTGCTGTGTACGGCCTCCGAATTTGAGGAGGACCGCCGCCGCGCCGAACCGCTGGTGGCAGCTCTGGTGCGTGTGGTCCGGCAATTTTCCCAGGCATACTTTGCGGCAAAGCTGGAAGAAAAGGTGCTGGATTATGCCGACTATGAGCATCTGACCCTGGATCTGCTTCAGACCCCGGCGGGGGAGCGCACGGCCCTGTGCCGCACAGTCAGTGCCCGCTATGCGGCGGTGCTGGTGGACGAATACCAGGACACCAACGCACTGCAGGATGCCATTTATTTTTCTCTGGCTTCCCCCGAAGGGGACAACCTCTTTTTCGTGGGAGACATCAAGCAGAGCATCTACCGTTTCCGTCAGGCCGACCCTACGGTGTTCACCGAAAAACAGAAAGCCTGGGCGCCGTACGCGGTGCCTGCGGGCGGGACCATGACCCGACCGGCCACCATCGCGCTGGATGCCAACTTCCGCAGTGCGCCTGCGGTGATCGAGGGCGTCAACTTCCTGTTTGACCAGGTATTTTCCGCCAACCTGGGCGGCATCGCCTACGGTCCGGGACAGCGACTGGTGGTGGGCAAACCCGGCAGCTACGACGGCCGGTGCGAACTGCTGGTCCTGAACGGCTGCACCGACCCTGCCGCCGACGATGCCCGGGCCATCGCAGCCCGGATCCTGGACATGGAGAAGGATGGGTTCCAGGTACGGGAAGGGGACCAGGTCCGTCCCTGCCGCAGCGAGGACTTCTGCATCCTGCTGCGCAGCCGGGGCGATTTCCCGGTGTACGAGTCGGCCCTGCGCGCGGCGGGCATCCCCGTCTTCGCGGATGCTGCCGCCGATCTGCTGGACACCCCCCATGTGCGGCCCTTTGCCGCGCTGCTTCGCATCATCGATAACCCTGCCCAGGATGTGGAGCTGTCGGCGGTGCTGCTCAGTCCGCTGTATGACTGCCGTCCCGATGATCTGGTCCGTCTGCGGGCCAAGGTGCCGGGAGGCAGCCTGTATGCCGCTGTGCGCCAGGGACCCCGGGACCGGTTCGGTCCCTTCCTGGACGATCTGCAGACCTTCCGCCATCTGGCCCGCACGCTGCCGGTTCCGGCGCTGATCGAAGAGCTCTTTGCCCGCACTGGCTATCTGGCTGCGGCGGGGGCCATGCCCGACGGTGCCCGCTGCCGGGAAGATCTGCTTGCGTTTGCGTCCTGGGCCTCCGGGGCGGGCGCCCGGGGACTTCCGTCCCTGATCCGCGCCATGAATGCCGCCCAGCAAAACGGCGGTGTCACCCCCGGCGGCGGGGGACAGAGCCGTCCCGGCTGTGTTTCCATCATGACGGTGCACCGCTCCAAGGGCCTGGAATTCCCGGTGGTCTTTGTGGCGGGCACCACCCATAAATTCAACCAGAGTGATGTGGTCCGTCCGGTGCTTTGCCACCGCAACCTGGGGGTGGGGCTCACCCTGCGGGACGGCACCCGGGCCAGCCGGTACAAGACCCTGCCCTACGCAGCCCTGGCCCAGAGCATCCGTGCCGAGACCCTCAGCGAGGAAATGCGGATCCTGTACGTGGCCCTGACCCGTGCGCAGGATGCCCTTATCATCACGGTGCCCTGCAAGGACCTGCAACGGGAACTGGCCGTGCCGGCGCTGTGTGCGGCGGCAGGGGCCACCGGGGCCGAAACGCTGCAGGGATTCCAGAACTGGGGCGGCTGGCTGCTTACTGCCGCGCTGCGCCATCCCATGGGGCAGAAGCTTTGGGGATACACCGAATTCCTGCCCGCCTATGTGTCCAGTCAGGCCCCGCTGCAGGTGCAGGTGGAAACCCCGCCTCCGCCCGCTGCCGCGGCGGTTCCCCAGCCGGAGGCGCAGCCGGATGCAGCCCTGCAGCAGGCGCTGCTGCAGAACTTCCAATGGCAGGACCCGGCGGAACTGCTGCATGATATCCCGGTCAAGGTCAGCGTCTCCGCCGTGACCCACGCGGCCCGGGACGTGGCGCTGGAACGTCCGGCCTTCCTGCAGAAAGACGGAATGACCGGGGCGGAACGTGGCACCGCCCTGCATGCTTTTCTGCAAAGCGTGCCTTTTGAGGAGGCGGAACCCGACCTGGATGCCGAGGTGCAGCGTCAGCTGGACCTGCGTCTGCTGGATCCGGCGCTGGCCAAGGTACTGGACCTGGAAACGGTGCGCCCCTTCCTGCAGGGGCCGCTGTGGCGGCGCATCCGGCAGGCAAAGCGCATCCTGCGGGAAGAACCCTTCATCACCTCTCTGCCCGCCTCGGAGGTCATCGGCGATGCGTCGGCCCGGGCCGCCGTTCTTGTACAGGGCATTGCCGACCTGGTGCTGGTCTTTGATGACCACGCCGAGATCGTGGACTACAAGACCGACCGTTCCCGGGACCCGGATTACTATATAAAGGAATACGGGGCACAGCTGCGGCTGTATCGTCGGGCCTTTGCGCTGCGCCTGGGGGTGCCGGTGAACCGTCTGACCATCTATTCCTTCTCCCTGCAGCAGGAGGTCGATGTGCCTCTGCAATGAGGAGAAACCGACCGGTTGAACGGCAGAGTGTAATTTTATTTGCCTGTGCCCCTTGACTTGTAAGGGTATATTGTGCTATTATGATAGCACCTCTTTTGCGGGTTTTATTTTTTGTGCCCATTTTCAGGGCCGCCCGCAAGCCGAGGGAGGCTTGGACCGCCGAAATTCGACCGCGCGGTCCGCTACAAACCGTTATAATGGAGGTGCCGAACAATGACTGTCAAAATCACCCTCGCCTGCACGGAATGCAAGCAGCGCAACTACAACAAGCAGAAGAACAAGAAGAACAATCCCGATCGTCTCGAGATGAAGAAGTACTGCCGCTTCTGCAAAAAGCACACGGTCCATCGCGAAACCAAGTAAGTGAAGGAGCTCTGAACAATGGCTGATAAGAACGCGGTCAATGACACCGCTGCCAAGGCTTCGGAACAGAAGAAGGACAAGAAAGCCGCCACCGGCAAGAAAAAGTCCTCTTTCATGGACAAGGTCAAGGGCTTCTTCGCAGGCATCGCCAAGTTCTTCAAGGACACCAAGAGCGAACTGAAAAAGGTCGTGTGGCCCAGCCGTAAGGACGTCAGGACCAATACCATCACCGTCATCGTGGTCGTGCTCATCGCGGCCGTGGTGCTGGTGCTGCTGGATATGGCGTTCGGCGGCCTGATCCACCTGCTCATCGGTGCATAAAAGCGGAGGCGAACCCATGGCTGAACAAGCGTATTGGTATGTGGTGCATACCTATTCCGGCTATGAAAACAAGGTCGCGCAGGACCTGATGACGATGGTGGAAAACCGCCGTCTGCAGGACATGATCTGCGACGTGAAGGTCCCCACGGAGACCGCCGTTGAAGACGTGTTCGACAAGCAGGGCAACAAGATCGGGGAAAAGGAAGTCCAGCACAAGGTCTACCCCGGTTATGTGTTCGTCAAAATGGTCATGACCGACAGAACCTGGTACATTGTGCGCAACACCCGCGGCTGCACCGGCTTCGTGGGTCCGGCTTCCAAGCCGGAACCCCTGTCCGAAGAAGAAGTGGCCAAGCTGGGTGTGGAAATGGTCGCCGAACCGTCCATCGATTATGCGGTGGGCGATACGGTGGAGATCACCGCCGGTCCGATGGAAGGCTCCGTCGCCACCGTGGAGGAGATCGACAAATCCGCGCGCAAGGTCAAGGTCAAGATCACCATGTTTGGCCGCGAGATTCCGGCCGAGCTGGAACTGTATCAGGTCAAGCTGCTGTAAAGCAAAAGCGGCAGATGTGCCGCAGCCCGCAATTTTCGGTAAAAACCGCAGGTCGGTTTTTATAGGGCGCGTTCCTGCGCCCGTGGGAGGCCCCCAAGGGGCCGTAACTCACCACAAATTATGGAGGTGCAAATATCATGGCACAGAAAATCACTGGCTATATCAAGCTGCAAATCCCCGCCGGCAAGGCGACTCCGGCACCGCCCGTTGGTCCTGCTCTGGGCCAGAAGGGCGTCAACATCATGTCCTTCACCAAGGAATTCAACGAGCGTACCAAGAACCAGATGGGCATGATCATCCCCGTCGTCATCACTGTGTACGCTGACCGTTCCTTCAGCTTCATCACCAAGACCCCGCCGGCTCCGGTCCTGATCAAGAAGGCCGCCGGCATCGACACTGCCTCCGGCGTGCCCAACAAGAACAAGGTCGGCTCCATCACCCTGGCTCAGGCCGAGGAGATCGCCAAGACCAAAATGCCTGACCTGAACGCTGCTTCTCTGGAAGCCGCCGTCAGCATGATCAAGGGCACCTGCCGCAGCATGGGCGTCACCGTCGAGGGCTGAGGCCGCCGCAAACGTGGGAGGAAGATTCCGATACACCACATTATGGAGGAATGAGTAATGAAACACGGTAAGCATTACGTCGAGAGCGCCAAGCTCATCGACCGTACCAAAGTATACGATCCGCAGGAAGCCCTGGAGCTGTGCTGCAAGACTGCCCGCGCCAAGTTCGACGAGACCGTCGAGTTGCATGTCCGCCTGGGCGTTGACAGCCGTCACGCTGACCAGCAGGTCCGCGGTGCCGTCGTGCTGCCCAACGGCACCGGCAAGAACGTTCGCGTCATCGCCATCTGCAAGGGCGACGCCGCCAAGGCTGCCGAGGCTGCCGGTGCGCAGGAAGTCGGTGATGATGATCTGATCGCCAAGATCCAGGGCGGTTACCTGGACTTCGACGTTCTGGTCACCACCCCGGACATGATGGGCCGTGTTGGCCGTCTGGGTAAGATCCTGGGCCCCCGTGGCCTGATGCCCAACCCCAAGGCCGGCACCGTGACCCCCGACGTGGGCCGCGCTGTCACCGAAGCCAAGGCCGGTAAGATCGAGTACCGTCTGGACAAGCAGAACATCATCCATGTTCCTGTGGGCAAGGCTTCTTTCGGCGCCGAAAAGCTGATGGTCAACCTGGACACCGTCCTGGAAGCCATCGCCAAGGCCAAGCCGGCCGCTGCCAAGGGCCAGTACTTCAAGAGCGCCACCATCGCCACCACCATGGGCCCCGGCGTTCGCGTCAACACCCTGAAGTACGGTGTCTGATTGACACAAAAGTATTGACAAATGCACGTTTCGGTGCTATAATAGCTACGCTGTTTTTAAGACAGCAGGTGCTGATGCAAAAGTCAGCCTAACGGGCGCAAGCCCGCCTGCCGAGAAACGTGCGCTTGATTGCTTTTTCAAGCCCCTTTTCCCGGCAACGGGGAAGGGGCTTTTTTCATGGGATTTTCCCGAAAAAGCCGCTTGCCTGTTCAACTGAAATCTGCAAGCGGAACGAGGTGAAAAAGAAATGCCCAGTGCAAAGATTCTGGAATCCAAGAAGGCGTTTGTTGCCGAACTGAACACCAAGATCACCGGCTCTCTGGCCGGCGTTGTGGTGGCTTACAACGGCATCAGCGTTGAGAACGACACCAAGCTGCGTAAGGAACTGCGTGAAGCCGGCGTTGAGTATATGGTCGTGAAGAACACCATGCTGCGCCGCGCTGTCGCCGGCACCGCTTACGAGGGCCTGACCGAGTACTTCAAGGGCGACACCGCCATCGCGCTGTCTGCTGAGGACCCGGCCGCCGCTGCTCGCATCCTGTGCAAGTACGCCGACAACGACAAGTCCAAGCGCTTCACCGTCAAGGGCGGCTTCTGCGATGGTCAGCTGCTGGATGCAGCCGGCGTCAAGAGCCTGTCCACCATGCCCAACCGCGAGGGTCTGCTCTCCATGGTTGCCGGCTCCCTCAACTCCATCATTGGTGGTCTGGCTGTTGCCATCCAGGGAATCGTCGACAAGCAGGAAGAACCCGCTGCCTGATCCTTCGGGCTGCATGAGGGCCGCGGCATGAATGGGCCCCTCGAAAAATAAGCCTGCCGCACAAAACAATTCAAAATTAAATGGAGGTATCCTACCATGGCTTCTGAAAAGATCACTGCCATTGTCGAGTCTGTCAAGACTATGACTGTTCTGGAGCTGAAAGAGCTCGTTGACACCATCTGCGAAGAGTTCGGCGTTTCCGCCGTTGCCGCTGCCGCTGCTCCCGCTGCCGGCGCTGCTGCTGCTCCCGCTGAGGAAGAGAAGACCGAATTCGACGTCATCCTGAAGGACGTCGGCGCCAACAAGATGCAGGTCATCAAGGCCGTCAAGGAACTGACCGGCGCTTCCCTGATGGAAGCCAAGAAGCTGGTTGAGACCGCTGACGCCAAGCTGAAGGAGCAGGCTCCGAAGGCTGAGGCCGAAGAGATGCAGAAGAAGCTGGAAGAAGTCGGCGCCAAGGTCGAACTGAAGTAAGCTTTTTCCCTCATACAGTTAAGAAGGCCGCTGCCCCGCAAAGGGCAGCGGCCTTTGTTTTGTATTCTGTCAGGAAAAGGGCAGGGGAGAGGGCGAGCCGTCGGGTACCGCTCAGCTTTCCGCCTTCTCAAAGATCTCGGCAGCCTGGACCAGCAGCTTCCGGATGGGCAGATGCTGGGGGCACACATGCTCGCACTGGCCGCACTTGATGCAGTCGGACGCCTTGCCGTGCCCGTTGGTGTTCACCTCATAATAGAACTCGCTGTTCCAGTCCTTGTACTGCTTTTTGGCGTTCAGGCAGGCGAACAGGTCGGGGATCAGGATCTCTTTGGGGCAGCCTGCCACGCAGTAGCGGCAGTTGGTGCAAGCGATGGTATCCTGCTGGTGCAGCAGAGTGCACACCCGGGAGACCGCCGCCCGCTCGGCACCGGTCAGCGGAAGGAAGGCCTGCATGTAGCTCAGGTTGTCCCGCATCTGTTCCAGGGTGCTCATGCCGCTGAGGACCATGCCGGTGTCTTCGTAGCTGGCCGCGAACCGCACCGCATAACTGGCAGCGCTGCCGCCGTGCAGATCAGCAAAGACCTGGGCAGCCTCCGGGATCAGGTTGGCCAGACGTCCGCCCTTCACCGGCTCCATGACGATGACCGGCTTACCGAACTCCTGGCAGACCTCGTAGTTGGCGCGGCTCTGCACGCCGGGATCTTCGTAGTCGGCGTAGTTGAACTGCAGCTGCACCACCTCGATCTCGGGATGTTCGGTCAGGATGCGCCGCAGCAGCTCCGGTTTGTCGTGGAAGGAAAAACCGATATGCTGCACCAGACCCTCGGCCTTCAGCTGCTGTACCGCCTCAAAGGCATGGCAGTTGAGGTAGTGGTCATAGTTGTCGGCGGTGATGGAATGGAGCAGATAAAAGTCAAAGTAATCCACCCCGCAGGCCTTGAGCTGGCTTTCAAACAAAGGCCGGATATCAGCTTCGGTCTTGAAGAAGGAGGAGGTCAGTTTGTCCGTCAGGATGTACCGGTCCCGGGGATACCGGCTGGTCAGGCAGTGGCGCACAGCCAGTTCACTTTTGCCGTCCAGATACCCGTGGGCGGTGTCAAAGTAGCGGAATCCCCGGTCCAGGAACTCATCCACCATCTGGCAGACCTGATCGGTGTCCACCACCTCGACGTCCTCTTCCAGCTTGCGCATGGGCAGGCGCATCATGCCGAATCCCAGCTTTTTGGCCCCGAAAAGGGATGCATATTTGTTTTCCATGGTAATCCTCCGTTGTTTGTTCAATATCCGCAAAAAAGGGCGTGCCGATGTGGGCACGCCCCGTATCCGGGTCGGGTTTCAGGCCCGCTGTGCAGCCGCACGACGGGTTTTGGGCGGGGGTATTTTGCCGCTGCTTTCCGCGGTGAGCTCATACTGCTCGGTGAAATGGCGCAGGATCACGGTGCGGCGTACCATGCCGATGAAGACATTGCGGTCATCCACCACCGGCACAAAATTCTGGTCGATGGCAGCGTGCAGCAGCGCGCGCATGTCGGTGGTGACGGGCACGGCCTTGTAATCCCGCCGGCGGGGAAAACTGGAGATGGGGACGTCCTCGCTGGCGTCCAGGTCCAGCCCGTGCAGGTTCTTGATGCCCCACAGAATGTCACCTTCGGTGATGGTACCCACATACTCGCCGTTGCGGCGCAGTACCGGGATGGTGGCAAAACGCTGGTTGGCCCATTTTTCAAGGGTCTGGCGCAGGGTGAAATCCTCGTACACGAACAGGACATCCTGCTTGGGTGTGAGGAAAAAGAGCAGGTTCATAACGGGGTCTCCTTATGAGGAATGTTGGGGGCTGATTACGGTGCGGAAGGGAAGCCGCCGCTTCCCTTAAAACCAGTATACGCGGGCGGCATGGAAATTTTGTGAATGGAATGTAAAATCCGGCTGACAAAAATGGCGGATGTTTTTGGGCATCTTTTCATGTTTTTTCCGGCTTGTTTCTCAAAAATGCCCCTGTTCAAACGGTGCCAAATAGTGTATAATAAACTATAATTATACGGCGCAAAACACCGGCGGCATTCCCCGCGGGGCGCTTTGCCGCTGATCTCGTAAATAAAGGAGGTTCGGCTTGTGATCACAAAAGTCAATCCCTATGGGCATATTTCGCTTACCAATGAGTACTTCTCCGGCCTGGTGGCCCAGGCGGCCCGTCATTGCTACGGCATCGCCGCCATGGGGCAGAATCCGGCTGCCAACACCGTGCGCCAGACCCTGCGCAACGGCAGTCTGCCGGAAAAGGGCGTCAGTGTGTCTCAGCAGGACGGCAAGCTTGTCATTGCGCTGCATATCAAGGTGGGGTATGGTCTCAACATTGCATCCATTACCCAGAGCATTACCCACCGTGTGCAGGATGAAGTGGAGCGTGCCACCGGTCTGAAAGTGGCCCGCATCGACGTGTATGTGGATGACATCATCTCCGACTGACCCCCGCCAGAAGAACTGAGTGTAAGACAATGAGGTGCAAGAATACATGATCAACGGTAAAACTCTGCGTGACGCCATCCTTTCCGGCGCCAACAACATTGCCAACCAGCGCGTCCGCGTGGACGAGCTGAACGTTTTCCCCGTGCCGGACGGCGATACCGGTACCAACATGAGCATGACCATCGGTGCTGCCACCCAGGAACTGCAGGCCATGCCCGATACCTGCACCGTGGCCGAAGCCAGCAAGGCTGCCGCTTCTGCCATGCTGCGCGGCGCCCGGGGCAACTCCGGCGTCATCACCAGCCTTTTGTTCCGCGGCTTCTCCAAGGCGCTGCAGGGCAAAACCAACGCCGAGGCCGCTGACCTGGCCAAGGCGCTGCAGATGGGCGTGGAGGCTGCCTACAAGGCGGTCATGAAGCCCACCGAAGGCACCATCCTCACCGTCACCCGTCTGGCTTCCGAAGCCGCTGCCGCCTCCACTGCCACCGAAGTGCCCGCCCTGTGGGCCGAGGTCATGGCGGCCGGTCAGGCTGCCCTGGAAGATACCCCCAACCAGCTGCCCGTCCTGAAAAAGGCCGGCGTGGTGGATGCGGGCGGCCAGGGCATCATGCTGGTGTTTGAAGGCATGCAGCAGGTCTTTGAGGGCCGCGGCATGGTCGCCAGTGAGGAAGTGGCCCCCAAACCCAAACTGAGCAGCGACGCTGCCGGCAAGGGCGTTTTTGCGGACGACCTGATGAAGGTGGAGGACATCAAGAACGGCTACTGCACCCAGTTCCTGCTGCACAAGAACGAGGATGCCAGCGTGGCCAAGCTGCGGGCCTTCCTGGAATCCAACGGTGATTCCGTGGTGGTCATTGAGGACGACGACGTGGCCAACTGCCATGTGCACACCGCCGATCCCGGCATGATGCTCAGTGAGGCCATCAAGTACGGCTACCTGACCAACTTCAAGATCGAGAACATGCACGAGCAGTTCCTGGCCCGCCAGAAGCAGGGCAAGAGCCTGGAAAAGCAGGCGGAAGCGGAAGGCAAGGCCGCCGGTGAAGAGTTCGTTTACGCGGCCGTTGACCCGGAGCGCACCTACGGCTTTGTGGCCGTGGCCGCCGGCGAAGGCCTGCGTGCTGTCTTCAGTGACCTGGGCGTGGATGCCGTTGTGTCCGGCGGCCAGACCATGAACCCCGCCACCGAGGACATCCTGGCGGCCATCCAGAGCGTGCCCGCCCAGACGGTTCTGGTCCTGCCCAACAACAAGAACATCATCATGGCAGCGGAACAGGCCCAGAAGCTGGCCGACCGCAAGGTCCTGGTCCTGCCCACCCGCACAGTGCCCCAGGGCATGACCGCCATGCTGAACTTTGACCCCGAAGCGGCCCCGGACGAAAATGCCGTCAACATGATGGCGGCTGCCGACAAGGTGGCCACCGGCCTGGTGACCTATGCCGCCCGTGACAGTGAGTTCGACGGCAAGCCCATCAAGAAGGGCGAGATCATGGCCCTGGAAAACGGCAAGATCGTGGCCACCGGTTCCGACATCACCAAGATGACCTACCGTCTGGCCCGCTCCATGCGCAAGAAGGATACCCAGTTCATCACGGTGATCTCCGGCTGCGATGTGGACGAGGCCGACGCCGAACGCACCACCGAGCTGGTGCAGTCCAAGTGTGGCAGCAACATCGAAGTCAGCCATATCAATGGCGGTCAGCCGGTGTACTACTACATGATCTCGGTGGAGTAAACAAGGTTTTACAAACACAAAAAAGGACGAATTTGTGCCAAAAGCCAGGTTCGTCCTTTTTTAACATAGGAACTTGCAAGGAAAGGAGGTCCCGGGTATGCCGCCGCTGGACGGATCCATTCAATATCTCAAGGGGGTCGGCCCCAGTTTCGCCAAAAAATTTGAAAAACTGGGCATAACCACCGTGCGGGATCTGCTGCTCCACTATCCCCGTCGGTATATCGACTACTCCAAGCCCTATACCGTGGTGTCCGCGCCGTATGATGTGGACTGCTGCGTGCGGGCCACTGTGCTGCAGAAAGAGCCGGACCGGCGTGTCCGGGGCGGGCGGGTGCTCACCCGGGTGCTGGCCGCCGACGACAGCGGGACTCTGAACCTTTCCTGGTTCAATGCGCCCTATGCGGCCCAGAATCTGGAAATAGGGGAGACCTATTACTTTGAAGGCAGGGTGGGCGGTACCCTGACCCGGCGGGAAATTCTGCACCCGCTGGTACGGTCTCAGGCCCAGGTGGCGGCGTCCCCTCTGCTGCCGGTCTACGGTGCCACCGAGGGTCTGCCCTCCGGCCGCATCGCCCGGTGTGTGGAGTCCGCCCTGTCTGCCGCTGCGGATCTGCCGGACCCGCTGCCGCCGGAACTGCTGACCCGCTATCGTATGCCCCCCAAGTCGGAAGCCGTGCGGGCCATCCACGCCCCTCACAGCACCGAGGAGGCTGCCGCCGCCCGCCGCCGCCTGATCTTTGAGGAACTGTACATTCTGCAGTTGGGCATCTTTCTGCTGCGCAGCCACGGCCGCAGGGCCGCCGGGGCGCCCATGCACCCGCTGGACCTGGAGCCTTTCTGGCGCAGTCTGCCGTATGAGCCCACCGGGGCGCAGCGTCGGGCCACCCAGGAGATCACCGCCGACCTCTGCCGCAACACCCCCATGAACCGATTGCTGCAGGGGGATGTGGGCAGCGGCAAGACCCTGGTGGCCGCCGCTGCCATCTGGTATGCCGCCCAGAACGGCTGGCAGAGCGCTCTGCTGGCCCCCACCGAGATCCTGGCCCGACAGCATGCCGCCACCCTGGCTGACCGTCTGGAACCTTTCGGGGTCAATGTGACCCTGCTGGTGGGCGGCATGAAAGCCGCCGAGCGCCGGATCGCACTGGCCGCCATCGAGGACGGTCGGGCGGGACTGGTGGTGGGCACCCATGCAGTGCTCACCGACAAAGTGGTGTTCAAGAACCTGGGGCTGGCCATCGTGGACGAGCAGCACCGTTTCGGTGTACGCCAGCGGGGCGTGCTGGTGGGCAAGGCCCGCAGCCCCCATCTGCTGGTCATGAGCGCTACCCCCATTCCCCGCACCCTGGGGCTGCTTTTGTACGGGGACCTGGATATCTCGGTGCTGGACGAACTGCCTCCCGGCCGCAAACCCATCAAGACCTGGTTCATCACCGGGCGCAAGCGGCGGGACATGTACGGGTACCTGGACAAGCAGATCGAAGCCGGCCATCAGGTGTACATCGTCTGTCCGGCCATTGAGGAGAACGAGCTGGACGCGGGCATGAAGGCGGTAAAACAATATTATGAGGACACCGCCTGTGCGCTGCTGCCTCACCGGCGCATCGGCCTGCTCCACGGCAAACTCAAGCCCAAGGAGAAGGACGAGATCATGCAGCAGTTCAAGGAAGGGGAGCTGGACGTGCTGGTGAGCACCACCGTCATCGAGGTGGGGGTGGACGTCCCCAATGCCACCGTCATGGTCATCGAGAATGCAGAGCGCTTTGGGCTGTCCGCCCTGCACCAGCTTCGTGGACGCGTGGGCCGGGGCGCGGCGGATTCCTGCTGTATCCTCATTTCGGACAACGAGAACGAATCGGTGAAGGAGCGGCTGCATTTTCTCTGCCACACCGCCGACGGCTTCGCGGTGGCCCGGTACGACCTGGAACACCGGGGCCCCGGCGACTTCTTCGGGGAGGCACAGCATGGCCTGCCCACCCTGCATGTGGCCGATCTGGTGCAGGATACCCGCACCCTGAAGGTGGCCCAGCAGGAGGCCAAGGAGCTGCTGACCAGGGATCCCAATCTGGCCTTGCCGGAACATCGGGAACTTTCGGACGAGGTGGAACGGCTTTTTGCCACCGCCGGCGCCATGAATTGAGAGGGAAACCGGAGAAAAATTTGTGCCCCGGGGCACTTTTTGGTATACTATATCTGTATCCGCGGGCCCGCTGCCCGCATGACCTGTGAACCAAGGAACGTCATATGGATTTGCATCGCCTGAAACAATATCTGGCCGCCGGACTGACGGTACTGCTGCTGGCCTGCCTGCTGGCGGCGCCGGCATCGGCCATGTCCGGCTATGACCCGGACTTTGAGCTCACCGCCGAGGCGGCTTATGTGGTCAATCTGGACACCAACCTGGTGGTCTACGAGAAAAACAGCGAGACTCAGGTGACCGCCGCCAGCCTGACCAAGATGATGACCATGCTCCTGCTGCTGAAAAACTACCAGGATCAGCTGGACACCATAACGGTGACGGCGCCGGGGTACATTTATGATTATCTGTACGGCAAGAATGCCTCCACCGCCGACTTCCGCCGGGGCGAGACCCATACCCTGCGTACTCTGCTCTACGGCATGGAAGTACAGTCGGCCAACGAAGGCGCCTACATCGTGGCGGACTATATGGGCGGCGGCAGCATTGATAACTTCGTGGCCATGATGAACGATGAGGCCAAGGCCATCGGCTGCACCGGCACCACCTTCACCGACCCCTGCGGCCTGGATGAAGGCAATGTGACCACCGCCAAGGATGCCTACCTGATTCTGCGCGCCCTGATCTCGTATGACGCTTTTGTGGAAGCGGCAGGGGCCTCCAGCTGGGTGGTGCCCGCCGGCAATGGCCGGGAAGCCTACAGCCTGTTCAGTACGGATAAGATGATCACCAAGGGCAGCAGCGTCTACCGGGAATATACCCAGGGCGGCAAGACCGGCAGCCTGTCTTCCGGCTGGCAGAACTTTGCCAGCTGGCATACCCAGGACGGCATCAGCTATATCAGCGTCATGCTGCATTCTTCCACCGACGTGGGTGTCAACCCGGCCCAGATCGAGACCGGGCAGATCATGGACTGGGCATTCGATACCTTCTCGGTCAGTGCGGCGCTGGATACCACCCAACCCATCTCGGAACTGCCGGTGCGCTATTCCACCGAGGCGGACACCGTCATGCTTTATCCGGTGGACAATATGCTGACGCTGCTGCCTTCTGACGGCGGTGCCTCCCTGACCCAGCAGACCTTCCACCTGCCGGACAGTCTGGCAGCCCCCATCACCCAGGGCGAGGTGGTGGGCAGTGTCACCGTCTCCATTCAGGGGGAAGAGGTGGGCACCGTGGACCTGATCGCGGGCAGCAATGTTTCCCGCAACCAGGTCCTGTACACCATGGCCCGGGTGGGTGAGTTCTTCAGTTCCATCTACTTCAAGGTAGTGGTCATCATCACCATGCTCACGGTGGCCGTATACGCCTTTGTGTGGGTGGCAGCGGTGCTTATGGCCCTCAATGAGGAAGGCAAGAAAATGAACAAGCGGCGCCGCCGCTGAATCGGCATAAAAGAAAACCGGACCGGGAACTTCCCGGTCCGGTTCTTTTTGTCTGATGGCGGACAGATCAGCCGCGCTTTACATAGTCACGCACCAGTGCCTGCAGCAGATCGTCGCGGTCAATGCGGCGGATCAGGGCGCGGGCATTCTTGTAGGTGGTGATGTAGGTGGGGTCCTCCGAAAGAATGTACCCCACAAGCTGGTTGACGGGGTTATAGCCCTTTTCCTCCAGCGCGCTGTATACCAGCATCATGACCTGTTTGATCTCCTGGTCTTTATCGTCGTGGATCGAAAAGACAGCAGTCGGTTCCGAAATCGCCATGGCAACAACCCCCTTTATCAACACTTATTCAGGAATTCTGTTTTCCATTATATACGATTTTTTCCGGTTTCGCAAGGGGCATCCGCGGCGAAACCTACAAAAAAGACGCATTTTAGTCGGAAAATTTTGCCAAAGCAGGCAAATCAGCCTTCCAGCACCTCGCCGTGACGAATGACAGTGCGGATGTTCAGGTCGGCATCTGCCAGGATCACGTTGCCGATACGGCCTTCCGCCAGACTGCCGTAATCGGCCTCAATGCCGATGCAGCGGGCCGGATTTTCGGAGGCGGCGCGCACGGCGCTTTCCAGGGGCACGCCCATCTGCAGCACCGCATGGCGCATGCAGTCATACAGGCAGGTGGCGCTGCCGGCGATGGTGTCGGGGTGTTCGGTCAGGGTGGCGCGGGGACCGCGCACAGTCACGGCCTGTCCGCCCAGGCTGTAGGCACCGTCCGGCAGGCCGCAGGCCATCATGCTGTCCGCAATCAGCACCACATGGTCGTCGCCGAAGGTGTTGAAGGTGAACCGGACCACCGCCGGATGAATATGCACGCCGTCGGTGATCAGTTCCACCATGGCGCCGTCTTCCAGGGCTGCGATGATGGGGCCGGGATCCCGGTGGTTGATACCGGGCATGGCGTTGTACAGGTGGGTCATATGGTTGGCGCCGGCGGCAAAGGCAGCCTTGGCGGTATCATAGTCGGTGCAGGTGTGGGCAATGGAGATGCACACTTCTTTGCTGCACTCCTTGATAAAATCCATGTTGCCCGGTTCTTCGGGGGCCACATCCACCAGCTTGATCAGCCCGCCGGACCGCTCGTTCAGGCGGTGGAACATGCCCGCGTCGGCGGCCATGACGTATTTGGGGTTCTGGGCGCCCACCTTTTTGGGGCTGATGTAGGGGCCTTCCATGTTGATGCCTACCAGATCGGCGCCGCGCTCGTTTTTGTGGGCGGCAGCCACGTCCATGATACCATTGAGAATTTCCTCGCTGAAGGTCATGGTAGCGGGGCAGATGGCCAGAACGCCCTTGCTGGCTTCAAAGTCTGCGATGGCCTGCAGGCCTTCGGGATCGGCGTCACAGAAGTCGTGGCCCACGGCGCCATGGAAATGGATGTCCACCAGTCCGGGCAGAGCGTACAGGCCGTCAGCGTCAATGACCTGCTCGCCCGGTTCCGCCATGGCGTGGGGGACGATCCGGCCGTTGCGGATCACCAGATCCTGCACGGCAAAGGTATGCTGCGGGGTATAGACTTTGGCGTTGCGAATAATCATAGTTTGTTCCTCGCTTGTTTGCTAAAAACCCCCGCCCCGGCGGGGCAGGGGAGTGGTGGTATTATTTTCAGATCTCGCTCAGCGCTTCCTCATCGCCGACCAGGATGAAGTCGGGATGCATCTGCAGGATGGAGGCGGGCACTTCCGGCGTGACGGGGCCGAAGAAAGCTTTCTTCACGATGGAAGCCTTGTCCTTGCCGCTGGCGACCAGCAGGACCTTGCGGGCCTGCATGATGGTCTTGATGCCCATGGTGTAGGCCTGACGGGGCACATCGTCGATGCTCTCGAAGAAGCGCTTGTTGGCCTCGATGGTCTCCTGGGTCAGATCCACGCAGTGGGTGCCCAGCTCAAAGGCGGAACCCGGCTCATTGAAGCCGATGTGGCCGTCATGGCCGATGCCCAGCAGCTGCAGGTCGATGCCGCCCACGCTGCGGATGACTTCATCATAGCGGGCGCACTCGGCAGCAGCATCCAGGTTGGTGCCGTCGGGCAGGTTGATGCGGCTGTGGTCGATGTTCACATGGTTGAACAGGTTGTCATGCATGAAGTACCAGTAGCTCTGGGGATTTTCCCGGGGCAGGCCGCGGTATTCGTCCAGGTTGACGGTGGTCACTTCGGAAAAGTCCAGATCGCCCTTGTTGTACCAGTCGATCAGCTGCTTGTAAGTACCCACGGGGGTGCCGCCGGTGGCCAGACCCAGCACGCAGTTGGGCTTCATGATGACCTGGGCCGAGATGATGTTGGCAGCCTTGCGGGACATGTCTTTGTAGTCTTTTGCACGAATGATTTTCATAGTCACAAACCTCCGGAAAAATCAGGATCAGGAAGAAAATATCGCTATTTTTAGTATAGCAATCCGGAACAAAAAAGGCAATGCAGGAAACGGATTCTTTGTGCGATATTCATGAAGAAAACGGACAAAAAGCGGCTCTGCCGGCCGGCAGGGGGAAACCATAAAAAGTACCACGGGCGGGCACAACGCCCGCCCGTGGCGGTAGATGCAGCGGAGAGAACCAGCGGCTCCGCCCCGGAAAACGACTGTTGGAAAGGTACCTTACAGCATCTTCTTCAGCTCATCATAGACGAACTGCACCTTCGGTCCGATAACGACCTGGCAGGCAGTCTTGCTGGGACGGATGACACCGGCGGCGCCGGCGGCCTTGACGGCCTTTTCATCGACAGCAGTGCTGTCCTTCACTTCGAAGCGCAGACGAGTGGCGCAGTAGTCAACGTTGGCCACGTTGCCCTTGCCGCCCACAGCGGCCAGAACGCCGGAAGCGATGGCGGTGAAGTCGTTGTTCGCCAGCTGGATGTTGGATTCAGCTGCTTCGGCATCCTCATCCTCACGGCCGGGGGTGACCAGGTCGAACTTGGTGATGGCGAAACGGAACACAACGTAGAAGACGATGAAGGCGGCGATGCCCAGAGGAATGATCATCCAGGTGTTGTTATGAGCCGGCAGAGAAGCGGAGAAGACCAGGTCAGTGGCACCGGCAGAGAACATGAAGCCGGCGCGGAACCCGACGTAGTAGGTGATGACGCTGAAGATGCCGTACAGCAGAGCGTACACGACGTACAGCGGGAAGCACAGGAACATGAAGCCGAATTCGAAGGGCTCGGTCACGCCGCAGACGAAAGCGCAGATAGCGGCAGAGGTGACCAGACCGATGGCGGCCTTCTTGTTCTTGGCGGTGTGGACCATAGCCAGAGCGGCGCCGGGGATACCGAACATCATGCAGGGGAAGAAGCCGGACATGTACATGCCCAGGCTCCAGGTGACGTCAGCGGAGGTTTCGCCGGCCCAGTAATGGGTCAGGTCGCCCAGGCCGATGGTGTCAAACCAAAACACGTTGTTCAGGGCGTGATGCAGACCGGTGGGGATCAGCAGGCGGTTAAAGAAGGCATACAGGCCGGCACCGATGCCGCCCATGCCGACGATGGCGTCGCCGACCCAGACCAGGGCGTTGAAGATCAACGGCCACAGGAACAGCAGGATGACGGAGACAACAATGGAGACCAGGCCGGTGACGATGGCCACGCAACGTTTGCCGCTGAAGAAGGCCAGCCAGTCAGGCAGCTGGGTGCTCTTGAACTTGTTGTAGCAGGTAGCACCGATGATCGCAGCCAGAATACCGATGAAGGCGTTGCCGGCGGTCTTCTGGAAAGCGATGTAGGTAGAGGTGCCTTCCACCAGATTCATGAAAGGCAGGGCGCTGACGACACCCACGCTCAGCAGCTGGGTCATCATCAGGTAGCTGACCAGACCGGCCAGAGCAGCGGTACCGTCATGGTCATCGGACAGGCCCACGGCAGCGCCGACGGCGAACAGCCAGGCCATGTTGTCGATCAGGGCGCCGCCGGCCTTGATCAGAATAAAACCAACGGTGTAAGCCACACCGGTGGTGGCGCCTTCAGCACCCATGGCAGCCGGAGCCAACGCATAGCCCAGGCCCATCAGGATGCCGCAGATGGGCAGCGCGGCGACAGGCAGCATCAATGCCTTGCCGAGCTTCTGCAAAAACTTCATCATAAAAGCATTCCTCCTAAAATATGGAAGCGTTCCAATCCCGTTCAATGGACACTGGTTCCTGACCACTGAACAGTTTGTTAAATATATATTAACATAATAGTCGCAAAAATGAAAGATGTTTGCCCTGAAATTGGCGGAATGACGAAAAAACGATTTTTGTCCGGAATAAAATTTCCGGCAAAATCCGATGAGATTTCTGAAAATGGAAAAAGTGAAACTTTTTTTCAACCTTTTTCATAAGAAAATCAACTTTTCTTTTCCCGGTGTTTCCCAATGCAAGACGCTAATAAATGAGAAAAAATCCCGATTTGGGCATTTTGCCAAACCGGGATTTTTCAAACGTTAGAACTTTAACGAGATTTGTCCTGTGCAGCGTCCCGCCGCAGCAGGGCTTTTACCTGCGTCCGGTAGGCCGGAGTGCTGCGCAGGCTTTCGCAGATTTTCCGGATGGATTTGTTGTGGGTGAAGTCATCCAGAGGATCCTGTTTCAGGTAGGCAAGCCCCAGTTCCGGTTCTTTTACCGCCACAATGCTCACCGCCCAGGCGATCCCAAGCCGGGTGTACAGGGCGGGGCAGGAGGCGGCGGTGCAGGCTTCCAGTGTCAGCCGTCGTCCCTCCGGCGTGGCGGTAAAGTGGTCCAGCAGACAGACAATGGCGAACCGGGCGGAGAATTCTTCTTCCCGGCGGCTCAAAGCCAGCAGCCAGGGCTGCCAGAAATCGGGTGTGCGGGCCATCCATTTGCAGGAAACGGCGGTGGAATCACAGATACTCCAGTTGGTCACCCGGGGCAAAAAATCTTCCAGCCGGTCCCGGCGCTGGGTATCGGACATCCGTGCAGCACCGATGAGCATCCCGTGAAGCATGGCCTGTTCCAGATACGGCCCTTCCAGCGCCTGCCACAGTTCAGGGGATGCGGGCAGTGCTTTGGCCAGTTCTCTGGCAAGGGCCCGCAGTTTGGGCAGACGTACCCCCAGAATCGGCGGCGGGTCGGGGATCAGGGTGGCGGAAAAACGGGCATATTCCGGTTCGGCCATGGCCTGCAGGCGGGCCAGGATCTCCTGTTGGGTGTAGGGCATAAAAGGGCAGCTCCTTTCCTTTGCTTTATCCTACCATCGGATGCGGACGGCCGCAAGCCCTGCTCCAAAACAAAACGCCGGTGCGCGGCAAAGCGCATCGGCGTGCAGGCCCTTATACTTATATAAGGAAGGTCAGTCCATCACAAAGAGCTTGGGGGCGGCCTTGTACAGCAGGACCACAGCCACCACGGTCAGGATGGTTTCCGGCAGCATGTAGCTGGCGTTGTAGCTCAGGCTGTAGGTCCAGGCGGGCAGACCGTCGGACAGGTTGCCCCAGATCAGAACGCCGGAGAAGAAGCTGCACAGGAAACGGATGATGCAGACAGCTGTGGTGCCCACACCCACACCGACCAGCCGGTTGGAGAAAGGCTTGGCAAAGACGCAGGCCAGACCCAGCAGGCTGAAAGCCAGCACATAGTCCAGCATGATCATGCCGAACAGGGGCAGCAGGCCGGGGGCCGGCGGGGCGTAAAAGCCCAGCAGCATCTGCAGCAGGCTGTTCACAAAGCCGGTGAACAGCCCCCACTTCACGCCGTGACGGAAGGACACCAGGATGAACGGCACCATGCTGAACAGGGTGATGGAACCGCCATTGGCCAGCTCAAAGATCTTGATGTTGGCCAGCACCGTGCCGAGGGCGATCATCAGGGCGCACTCAACCAGGATGCGGGTCTTGGAGGTGGTTTTGGACATGGGGAACACTCCTCAAAACGATAATAGTCCATAAAAACAAGAAACGCGCCCGACAGGCAAACCTGCGTGCGGGCGCGTGAGCTTCCGTATGATGGGATATCATCCCGTCCACTCCCTACGCCGGCATTACCCGGATCAGGTTAAAGGGTACTCCTTGCGGATCTCAGCCTTTCGGCGCCCCTGTTTCTATGTCCAAAAACAGTATACACATTTTAGTTAAAATGTCAAGATAAGGCGAAAATCGCCCCGCTCATGGGAGGCAGATGCAGGACAAAACGGCCGCCGGACCATTGCAGTGCATTGCCGTCCAAAGGTCCGGCCGCAAACAGCAGGCTGGAGCGCCTTGGGCGGCCCGGGTCGCAGGGGGCGTCCAGAAAATGGTCGCCCAGATTGAAGACGCACAACAGCCTTTCGCTCTCCGTTTCCCGTAGATACCCGAATGCCAGTTTGCCTTCGTCTTGCAGTACCGGGCGATATCCGCCGCGGTGCAGGGCGGGGTGGCGGCTATACACCGCCCCCAGCGCCGCCGTATAGCGGTCCAGATTGCGGTGCAGCGGATGCCCCAGGCAAGCCCAGTCCATCTCCTTGTAAGGGTCAAAGGCCAGCGGCTGCCCGAACTCCCCGCCCATAAAGGTCAGGGGGCGTCCCGGTCGGGTGAACTGCAGCAGGTACAGTACCTGCATCTGCCGGAACTTTTCCTCTCCGCTTCCGGGCAGTTGCCACCAGACCGATCCGCTGTTCCAGGTATTGTCGTCATGACTCAATGCGTTGACGGCGGTGGGGGAGCCGTGGTTTTGCAGCAGGGCGGAAAAACGTCGGCCGCGCTCGGCCGGGAGGGAGAAAAAGGTGAGGACATCACGCGCCCAGGCACTGTCCCACACCGCATCGAACCCCAGGCCGCCCTGTGCGGTGGGAACGGCGGCATTGAGCGCGCCGGCGGTATCCTCGGCGGTTAGGAACACCGGACCGAACCGGGCGTGCAGCCCTCCGGTCAGGGTCTTGAAAAATTCCGCTGCCGCCAGGGCCTCCCCGGCATCCTGGGGACGGTAGAGGGCATGCCCCACAGCGTCCACCCGCAGGCCATCGCAGTGCAGCTCATAGATCCAGAAGGCGGCCGCACTCAGCAGAAAACTCCGTACCGGTCCGCTGGACAGATCAAACCGAAGGCTTCCCCAGTCACTGGGGCCCGCCTCAAACAAAGGGGCTCCGTCCCAGCGGGCCATCCGTTCAGGGTCCGGTGCAAAATGTACCGGTACAAAGTCGGCCAGAACCGCAATGCCGGCTCCGTGCAGCCGGTCGATGAGTTCGGCCACCCCCGCAAACCCGCCCAGGCGGGCGGTGGGGGCAAAGTATCCGCAGCCCTGGTACCCCCAGCTTCCGTCAAAAGGATACTCCGCCAGGGGCATCAGTTCCACACAGGTAAAGTTCCGTTCCCGCAGATAGGGGATCAGCACTTCAGCCAGTTCGCCGCCGGAATAGTACCGTCCGTCCCAATGCCGCCTCCAGCTGGAAGCATGCAGCTCGTAAATGTTCATGGGCATCTGCGGCAGCCAATGCCGCCGGGATATCCATTCCCCATCGGTAAAGTGGTATGCCGGACACAGCAGCCGTCCGGCGGTACCGGGCAGAGCCTCGTACCCGAAGGCAAAGGGGTCCGGTTTCAGCTGCCAGCTGCCATCGGGGCCCAGTATATTGTATTTGTACAGCTGTCCTTCCCGGGCGTGGGGAACCGTCCCCCGCCACAGCCCGTCCTCGCAGGCAGCCAGTTCGGCGGCGTTCCACAGGTTCCAGCCGTTCCAGTCGCCCACCACCTGGACCCGGCGGGCATGGGGCGCCCAAACGGTGAACCGCCAGCCGCTTCCTGTCGGCTGTGCCCCCAGCAGCCGGTAGGCGTCAAAGCTGATGCCGCTGTAAAAATCCGCCACATCCGGCCGCATAGGCAGTGCTCCCTTCCCGATCAGGTGTTGACCGTTCCTGTTTTTGCTGTTGTAACTTATTGTAGCACGGCTGCCCGCACAAAGGCAAACCCAGGGAATACCACCGGTAGGTCAAAATGCCCGCACAAACGACAAAAATCCCCAAAATATGGAAAGGAACCCAAAAATAGTAACGCCATTACGATGAAATTTTTACATCTTTCCCGGCTGTTGGACTTGCAATTTGCCCCTGTTTTCGTGTATGATTAGAACTGTATCATGATAAAGTGCAGGCATCTGCATGAATACAGCAAAGACGAAGAGGAATCAAAATGGCAAAAAAGAACCCTATGAAGTATTTTTCCGGCAGTACAGTGGCGCGGCTGCCTCTGTACAAGCTCATCGCCGGCGGTACGGCGGTGCTGCTGTGTGCCAGCCTGGGGATCGGTGCCATGGCGGCGGGGCTGAGCGGTGTTGACCTGTCTGCCAGCTCCGCACAACCCACCCCCACGCCGGTGGTGACCCCCACCGC
>ERZ1090860.18-NODE-18-length-105110-cov-14.669107_pt1 | contig 105110 bp, 86 predicted proteins | sample MGYA00478483_ERZ1090860 | MGnify/ENA primary metagenome ERZ1090860 (study PRJEB33644, sample SAMEA5815741) | chicken gut metagenome | biome: Chicken; feature: Gastrointestinal Tract; material: Caecum | place: Ireland | collected 2019-01-01 | study: A study of the...
CCTCGCAGCCCAATACCACAAGGGATTGACAGATAAAGTGGGAAGCGATAAAATATAGTGATTGCTTGTCAATCTCTATGCCTGTGATCGGTTTTTATATTAAGGTAAGGCATGTAAAAGATCGGATAAAAACCGCCATCAACTTCAAATCATTTCGACGAAAAGAGAATCTCCGGACCGGAGAGGTGGTATAACCTAAGCATGGCATGCACACCTATTTATTCACAGGCATTGTTTTTTGTAAAAAATGCGAGACAGATTCTTATATTTGGCATAAAACGGAATCCAATACGAGTAATGCGTCAAAAATGGACACATGGTTTTGGCTTCTTGGTTTGGCTCGACGTATGATGAATATTTTTGGAAAGATGATTGCCCCATAAAGGCTTGAGAGAAGAAAGGGGAACTTGCATGAAGATTGGACTTGACGTCGGTTCCACGACCATCAAATGCGTGGTGCTCGACGACAGTAACCAAATCGTATATAAATCCTATGAACGACATTTTTCACAGATCACAGAAAAAATGACAGAGTTGCTCACCAAAGTTCGCAAAGAGGTGATCGGCGGCAACCAGGCGCAACTGACGGTCTCCGGTTCCGCCGGTATGGGTATCAGCGACACCTGCAACCTTCCTTTTGTGCAGGAGGTTTACGCGACGCGTATAGCAACGGGTCGGCTGTATCCAGACACGGACTGCATCATCGAACTGGGCGGTGAGGATGCGAAGATTCTGTTTTTGACAGGTGGAACTGAGGTCCGCATGAATGGTACCTGCGCAGGCGGCACAGGCGCCTTCATTGATCAGATGGCGACGCTTTTGAATGTATCTTTGGAAGAGCTGGATAAGCTTTCGGAGAGCTATGAGAAAATTTACACGATCGCCTCCCGCTGCGGTGTATTTGCAAAGACGGATATTCAACCGCTGCTCAATCAGGGCGCACGTAAAAGCGATGTTTCCGCCAGCATCTTTGCCGCAGTTGCCAACCAGACGATTGCTGGCCTCGCGCAAGGACGCCCAATCCAAGGAAACGTGCTTTACCTGGGCGGCCCGCTGACATTTCTGAAGGGCTTGCGCAGAGCGTTTGATACAGCGCTGCATACCAAGGGCCTTTGCCCAGAAAATAGTCTTTATTTTGTCGCCTTGGGTGCGGCCTTCAGCAGTGAAATCCAGATTGACTTGGACACGGCTTTGGAACGCATCTCCAAGTATGGCGTGAGTGGCAATTTCCGCAGCATTGAGCCGCTGTTCCGGAATCAGGATGAATATGACGCTTTTGTGGAGCGCCACAGCAAATGCAAGGCGCCTCGCGGCGATCTGATGACCTATAAAGGCCCGATTTATCTGGGCATCGATTCCGGTTCTACCACCATTAAAGCAGTGGTCATGGGCAGCGACGGCCAGGTGTTGGACAGCTTCTACCGCAGCAATGCGGGCAATCCGGTTTCCATTTGCCGGGAATATCTGCTGGGGCTTTATGAAAAGCGCCAGGACTTGACTTTTACGGCAGCGGCGGTGACTGGTTATGGCGAGGAACTGCTTAAGAATGCCTTTAACCTGGACTTTGGCATTGTGGAAACTATCGCCCACTTCACCGCTGCAAAGCGCTTTATGCCTAACGTCGACTTTGTCATCGACATCGGCGGTCAGGATATGAAATGCTTTAAAATCCGGAACGGCGCCATTGATAATATCTTTTTGAATGAGGCCTGTTCCTCTGGCTGCGGTTCCTTTTTGCAAACTTTTGCGAACACGCTGGGATATGACATTGCGGATTTTGCAAAACTTGGGTTGTTTGCAAAGCATCCCGTCGACTTGGGCAGCCGCTGCACAGTCTTTATGAACAGTCAGGTCAAGCAGGCGCAGAAGGACGGCGCGACGGTGGCGGATATTTCCGCCGGTCTGTCTGTCAGTGTAGTCAAAAATGCACTTTATAAAGTAATCCGGGCCAATTCACCCCAAGAACTCGGACAGCATGTAGTGGTTCAGGGCGGCACGTTCCTGAACGATGCGGTTCTGCGCGCATTTGAGCAGGAAATGCATGTGCAGGTGGTGCGCCCGGATATTTCCGGATTGATGGGCGCTTATGGCGCAGCGGTCTATGCCATGCAGAAGTCCCTGCGCCGTGAGGGCAGTAGTTCCATGATTGCGCGGGAAGCACTCGAGCACTTCAAACACGAGGTCAAGGTAACGAACTGCGGTATGTGCAGCAATAACTGCCGCCTGACCGTCAATATTTTTGATGGCGGACGCCGGTTCATCGGAGGTAACCGGTGCGAACGTCCGGTTACAAAACGCAGCAGCAATGGGGAACAGTTGGATCTGTATGCCTATAAATTGCAGAAGCTGTGCTCCTATAAACCGGTGCTTGCCGCCAAACGCGGGAAAATTGGCATTCCAATGGGGCTGAATATGTATGAGCTGCTGCCTTTCTGGCACACTTTCTTTACCTTGCTCGGCTTTGAGGTGGTGACCTCTCCCCTCTCTACGCGGGAATTGTATCTGGAAGGACAGGTTACGATTCCGAGCGATACGGTCTGTTTCCCGGCAAAGCTGATGCATGGCCATGTTCTGCGCCTGCTGGACGAGGGCGTGGATACCATTTTTTATCCATGCATGAGCTATAATTTCGATGAGCACAAAAGCGATAATCACTATAATTGTCCGGTCGTTGCGTATTATCCGGAAGTGATTGCGGCCAACACCCAGCGTTTGGAAGGTAAAAAATTTATCCATGAGTATGTGGGAATTCACCGGCCGCATGACTTCCCGAAAAAGATGCTCAAAATTTTGAAGTCTTATGGATTTACGGACATCAGCAGCAAAGAAATTCACATTGCCGCCAACGCAGCCTATCGTGCCTACCATGATTATATGAACGATGTGCATCGAAAAGGCGATGCAATTATTCAGGAGGCGCGCCTGGAGCACAAGCAGATTATTGTCCTTGCCGGACGGCCGTATCACCTGGATCCGGAGATCAACCATGGCATCAATAAACTGATTACCAGTTTAGGCGCTGCCGTCGTTTCGGAAGACGTGGTCGCCGCACATCAGGCCAAAGAACCAGTCCACGTACTCAACCAGTGGACGTACCATGCGCGTCTATATTCCGCGGCAGAATATGTGACCACGCAGTCGGATATGAATCTGGTGCAGCTTGTCTCGTTTGGCTGCGGCCTGGATGCGGTTACCACGGATGAAGTGCGCAGTATCTTGGAAGCGAAGGATAAAATCTATACGCAAATAAAGATCGACGAAATCACCAATTTGGGCGCTGTGAAGATCCGGCTGCGCAGTCTCTTCGCCGCCCTGGAACAGTGAGGTGCAGCAATGGCTGAATTGGTATATGACAAGACCGGGCGTCTGATTTTTACAAAAGAAATGAAAGAGGAATACACCATCCTCTGCCCCATGATGCTTCCGGTGCATTTTAAGCTGTTTGTCAGCGTATTGCGGAATTCCGGTTATAAAATTGAATTGTTGGAAAATGATGGGCCTGCCATTGTGCAGGAAGGGTTAAAATATGTCCACAACGATGCCTGCTACCCTGCCCTGCTTGTCATCGGGCAGTTTCTGGACGCGCTGCATTCCGGTAAGTACGATATTAACCGTACGGCGCTCATTATCACGCAGACAGGCGGCGGCTGCCGCGCCAGCAATTACATCCACTTGCTGCGTAAGGCGCTGCACCGCGCTGGGCTGGACCAGGTGCCGGTGATTAGTCTGAACCTGGCTGGCCTCGAAAAGAACCCCGGTTTTTCCATCAACCTGGACATTATCCGCAAGCTGCTGGCTGGCGTTGTCTATGGTGATACGTTGATGTGCCTGAGAAATCAAATCAAGCCCTATGAAATCAAAAGAGGGCAAACAGATGCCTTGTTGGATCACTGGACCGAGCAGCTCAACGAACAGCTCAATCATGGTCATGGCATCGGCATGGGCGCACAGAAGAAGAATCTGCAGCGGATTATGCAGGATTTTGCGGCTATTCCCGTCCAGAAGGTCCCGAAGGTGCGGGTCGGCATTGTCGGTGAAATTTATGTCAAATACGCTGCCTTTGCGAATAACCACCTGGAAGATTTCCTCGCATCGCAGGACTGCGAGGTCAATGTGCCAGGCCTGATGAATTTCCTGATCTTTATGGTCGGCCACAGCCTGGATGACATTCATCTGTATGGCGGCAATCCGGCCAAACTGGTGCTTGTCAAGCTTTTGTTCCAATATGTGACAGCCATGCAGCATTCCATTACAGATGCGTTTAAACCGTATCCGCAGTTTTTGGCACCCACGGAATTTGCTCATGTCAAGGAACTGGTGAAGGGCGTCATTGGGTATGGCGCGAAAATGGGCGAAGGCTGGCTCCTGACGGCGGAAATGTTGGAATTGGCTGAATGCGGCTTTGAAAACATCATCTGCGCCCAGCCCTTTGGCTGCCTGCCGAACCATATTGTCGGCAAAGGGATGATCCGCAAAATCAAGACAATGAATCCGGAAGCAAACATTGTCCCCATTGATTATGACCCAAGCGCCACAGAAGTGAATCAGGAAAACCGCATTAAACTCATGCTGGCAGTTGCCCGCGAAAATTTAAAAAAGGCAAATCCCAATGCCACGTGACGCCACTCAAGAAAAGGAAGGATTTCTGTCATGAGCCAGGACCGCTGCGCCGAAATCCACGCGCTGGAGAATGATTTGGAGCGGGACTGCCACAGTCCGGCTCGCGACGGCGTGCGCCGCCGCCTTTATCCCATCACCATTGTTTGTGTTACAGTGGTGGCGCTGGGCGTGCGGCTGGCCTGCTATCCATACTCCGGTAGTGATATGGTTGGCAGTCTTCAGGTCTGGTATACCCAGCTGCATGCCAATGGATTGGGCGTAAATCCGACCGGTTGTGACTATAACCTCCCCTATCTGACCATCCTGTACCTATTGGGCCAGGTCACCGATTATGCTATGGTTGCGGTAAAAACGTTTTCTGTGATTTGTGATTTTGGTTTGGCAGTTTCAAGCGCGCGTCTGATTTGCACGATGTTGGGTGCAAAACACCCGCGTCGCCGCCTTATTTCCACAGTCACCTATGCGGTGGTGCTCTTTCTTCCGGAAGTTGTACTCAATAGCGGGCTCTGGGGACAGTGCGATGTGCTTTATACAACCTTCTGTGTGTTGGCAATGACCTGTTTGGTCAAACGAAACATGGTTCCGGCGTTTCTCTTCATGGGGGTGGGGTTGGCATTCAAATTGCAGGCTGTGTTTCTCCTTCCAATCTTTATTCTGGTTTGTCTGTCGGACAGAAAGTGCCGGTTGTGGTATTTTCTGTTCGTTCCCGGGGTTATGCTCGCAACGGCGATCCCGGCTGCCATGGCGGGCCGCTCCATCTGGGAAGCCTTTACCATCTATTTGACGCAACAGATCGGTCGAAAAGTCCTGACCTCCGGATGCCCCAATTTGTATAGCTTTATTTTGCCGATGGCCAGTTACGATGCCTTTGCCTGCATCGGTATTCTTCTGTTAGTAGGCATCCTGCTGCTTGCTGCCATTATGGTGATGCGTGCTGGACGCCGGTTGTGCGCTGGAGAGCAGCTTTTGCTTGGCGTCTGGTGCAGCTTTTTGTGTGTCTATTTCCTGCCCAATATGCACGAGCGTTACATTTATCTGACAGATCTTTTGCTGACTCTGCTGGCGATTTACACACGCAGGCGCGGGGACATGCTCTGTGCGATTGTGAGTATCGCGGTCTCTTCGATTTCACAGATTCAGTATTTGTTCAATACGGCGACCCTGCCGGATTGGGCCTGGGCTCTGGTGCGGCTGGGCTGCCTGTTGTATTTGACGGTCCGGGTGCTCTATGCATTGGTCCCAGAATTATTGGCGCACGGGAACATTTCCGCTCATCCAAACGTATAATGCGTAGATGGGGGAATTTACAATTTTCCTGGCACTTTTACTGAGAAACCTTTCTGTGCTAGATAGGTATTCGATTCGGATGCCATATTCATAAAGCCAGATGGATTTTTAAAATTTACCGAAAAGGCTGTGATAAAAACCATGAATCTGAAAAGACGAGAAAACAATGGAACTGTTCCCCGACAGCGTGCGCCTGAGACGCAGGTGGGATATTCGCAGGACAGCAGCAGCCCGATTCGGGACTTTGTACGCCGCCATTTGTTTGTGATTGTGGTCTTGTGTATCACGATTGCGGCGCTCGGATTGCGGATGTCGGCCTATTACTTCCGCAGCGGGGATTTCAACGGCTTTCTGAGTGTATGGTACCGGGACTTACAGGCAGGCGGCCTTGGCATCCGGCCGAAGAGCTGCAACTACAGCCCTGCCTATGTAACGATCCTCTATCTATTGGGGCAAATTACCGATAATTCGCTGGCTTCCATCAAAGCGGTTTCCATCTGCTTTGATTTTGCCATGGCAGCTTCCGGTGCATGGTTGGTGAGTAGGCTGCTAGAAGCGACGCATCCACACCGCAGGTTGCTCTGCACTTTGACCTATACGGTGCTGCTCCTGCTGCCGGAGGTCGTACTGAACAGCGGCGTCTGGGCGCAATGTGACGCCATCTACACCACATTTTGCATTTTGGCCATTGCTTTTTTGATAAGACGCCAGATGGTGCCAGCATTCCTTTTAATGGGCCTTGCGCTTGCTTTTAAACTTCAGGCCATTTTTGTGCTTCCTTTGTTCATACTGGTCTGGTTGTCAGACAAGAAGTGCCATCTGTTACATTTTTTGTTGATTCCAGGGGCCATGTTGGTGACCGGCATTCCCACAGCAATAGCTGGGCGCCCAATCTGGGAGGTCTTTACGGTCTATGTAACGCAGCAGGCAGGCAAAGTACGGCTGATGAATGCAAACTGCCCGAATCTGTATAGCTTCCTGACACCGAATGAGATTGATGCCGCGTCCCATGCAGATTATGCTATTTTCGGGCCCTTTGCGGTCATTTTAACGTTGATCCTGATGGGACTGGCCGCTGCATTGGTTCTGCGCGCAGGGCGCAGGCTTGACGGAGAAGAGCAGGTGCTGCTTGGTGCCTTGTGCAGCTTTTTGTGTGTCTTTTTCCTACCCAATATGCACGAGCGTTACATTTATCCGACCGATCTGTTGCTTTGCCTGTTGGCACTTTATACACGCAAGCGGGGGGATATCCTCTGTGCAGCGCTGTGTATGGCGGTTTCGACCATCTCCCAAACCAATTTCCTGTTTCATATTCAGACAGCGCCAAACTGGGCCTTGGCCCTGGTGCGGTTGGGCTGTCTGCTGTATTTGACGGTCCGGGTGCTTCGCCGGTTGGCACCGGAAGTCCTGAAACGATAGGCTGCCTCCCCACAATCAATACAACAAACCAAAAGACGTCCTGGCTTTTAAGCGATGAAAGTCAGGGCGTCTTTTTTCGATGTTATCGATCCCACTTTGTACAGAGTGCGAGCAGCTCTTCGGTAAAACGGTTCAGATCCTTGTTGGCGCCGCCTTCATTATGTTGGACGACCAGTTCCAAACGCTTTTGTGCCTGCTGGAGACGGGCATAAGCAGCAGAGTAATGACGGCCTCCCTGTGACATGGCAATCATAGCGCGCTTCGGATGCAAGCGTTCTGGGGGGATCCCCTCATCCGTAAAGCGCCCGGTCAATAGATCGAACGAAGCGGAAAATTCCGGTGCGACGGCGTCATAACCGCGCATGCACAATTCAGACGTGAAGGCTTCGCAGCAGGTGCGTTCACCATGGACAACAAACAACTTCTGCGGCCGCTGGCGGAAGGCGTCAATCCACGCAAGCAGCCCTGTGTGATCCGCATGTCCGGAAAGTCCGCGGAAATTAAAAATATGCGCTTTAACCGCGATCTGTTCTCCAAATAGCTTTACGCTGTCCATTCCGTCCAGCAGCATGCGTCCCAGCGTTCCGTTCGCCTGGTAGCCGACAAATACGATGGCGCATTCCGGACGCCAAAGGTTATGCTTGAGGTGATGCCGAATGCGACCAGCTTCGCACATGCCGCTGGAGGAAATGATGACTTTCGGCACACCATCCGTATTCAGGGCTTTGGATTCCTCGACGCTTGTCGTGATGTTCAGGTTTTCAAAGCGGAGCGGCTCATAGCCATTCTCAATCAGCGTGGCTGTTTCTTCATCTGCATAGCCGTGCAGGTTGCCGCTGTAAATTGCGGTTGCCTCCGAGGCAAGCGGCGAATCGACATAGACCGGAAAATTGGGATTGCGCGGTGTCATATGGCGTTCCTTGATCTCACGGATAAAATAGAGCAGTTCCTGCGTGCGCCCCACGGCAAACGACGGAATTACGACATTGCCGCCATTGGCAAGGGTATTATCAATAATGTCGGCCAGCGGCTTCCGGTAATCCGTCATGTGGTCGTGCTCTCGGTCGCCATAGGTTGACTCCATCACGGCATAGTCACCGCCCTCATAGACGTACTGCGGATCCCGGATGATCGGTTGATTTTTGTTGCCGATGTCGCCGGAAAAGACAATCTTCTTTGTTTGCCCGTTCTCCGTAGCCCAAACTTCAATAAAGGCACTCCCCAATAAATGGCCAGCATCAGTAAAGCGCACGCGGACGCCCTTGCACAGTTCAATGAATTCGCCATACTCACAATGCGACAGCAGCTTGAGCGTGTCCTCTGCATCTTCCAGCGTATAAAGGGGCCCTTTGGGCTGCCGTCCTGCACGCCGGCCCTTGCGTGCTTCAGTTTCTGCGTCCATTTCCTGGATATGAGCACTATCCCGCAGCATAATGCTCAGTAGATAGCAGGTCTTGCGCGTGGCAAGAATTTCGCCGTGAAATCCCCGCTTGACGAGCAGGGGCAAACGCCCGGAATGGTCGATGTGCGCGTGCGTCACGAGAACATAATCAATGCTGGAGGCCAGAAACGGCAGGACAGCATTGTCGGTTTCATCTGCGCCCTGCTGTAATCCACAGTCGATCAAAATGCGCGTCCCATTGACGGTCAGGCAGTGGCAGCTTCCGGTGACTTCTTTGTCTGCACCGTAGAATGTTAATTGCATCGTTTTACGAACTCCTTCCCAACTGGCTGTGCCAATCTTTAATCTTGCAGGGTTAACTCGACAGGACAATGATCGCTGCCCAGCACATCGCTCAAAATCCGGCTGTCTGTCACCTTTTCAAACAGCCGGTTGGAGGTGAGAAAATAGTCGATGCGCCACCCGGCATTTGTGTTGCGCGCATGGAAGCGGTAGCTCCACCAGGTATAGGCACCCGTCAGGCCAGGATGCAGCGCGCGGAATGTGTCGGTAAAACCGGCCTCCAACAGCTCGGTGAATTTTTGACGCTCCTGATCGGAAAAACCCGCATTCCCGCGATTGGGGCCTGGATTTTTCAGGTCGATCTCCTCGTGCGCCACATTCATATCCCCACAGACAATGACGGGCTTTTTGGTATCGAGCGCATGCAGGTAGGCACGAAACGCGTCTTCCCACTCCATTCGGTACGCAATCCGCTTGAGTTCGCTTTGTGCGTTCGGCGTATAAACCGTCACCAGATAATACGTGGGGAATTCCAACGTAATACTCCGCCCTTCCCCCACATGTGCAGGATCTCCAATGTCATAGGAAACGGAAAGCGGCTCTTGACGGCAAAAAATGGCAGTGCCAGAATAGCCTTTTTTCTCGGCAGAATTCCAATATTGATGATAGCCGGGTAAGTCCAGCTCTACCTGGCCTGGCTGCAGTTTCGTTTCTTGCAGGCAGACCGCGTCCGCGTCCACAGATGTGAAGAAATCCATAAATCCTTTTTTCAGGCAAGCCCGCAGGCCATTGACATTCCATGAAATAAATTTCATAACAGCCTCCTTCTTTTTTGTCTAGTATACCATAAATGTGGAGAAAAGAGAATGTGAATGTGGCAAGAAAGGGCAATTGATGCTTGTCCGCCACTGCATTTTCGGGTATACTAGTTGCAGACAATCATGCGTCTAGTGAAAAAAGCAATAGGAGGCTTTTGCATGCAGAATCCAATCGTTACATTTGAAACCAGCGCAGGCACCATCAAGGCGGAGCTTTACCCAGAGATTGCGCCAAATACGGTGCGCAATTTTATCAATCTGGTCCAGGCTGGTTTCTATGACGGCACCATCTTTCACCGCGTTATTCCCGGATTTATGATCCAGGGCGGCGACCCGGAGGGATCCGGAATGGGCGGCCCCGGCTACAGCATCCGCGGCGAATTTTCCCAAAACGGCTTTCGCAATGACCTCAAACACACACGCGGCGTGTTGAGCATGGCACGCACCATGATGCCCGATTCCGCAGGCAGCCAGTTCTTTATCATGGTGGCAGATGCCCCGCATCTGGATGGCCAGTATGCGGCTTTTGGCAAAGTGATAGAGGGCATGGAAGCAGCAGATGCAATCGTTTCCAGCCAGCGCGACCGGATGGACAAGCCCCTGAAGGATCAGGTCATGAAAAAAGTAACGGTCGAAACTTTTGGCGAGACCTATCCGGAACCGGAGAAATGCTGACGCTGGACGCGGGTAGCAGGTTTCCATAATGAATGGCCATATCGTTGGAGAAATCCGATGATATGGCCGTTTTTACGTAGAAAACAAAATTATGTAAATTCAGTTATGTACCCGAATATATTTTTAACTGGTTTATGTAATCCGAGTTATGTAATACGAATTCTGTGGTAATATCAAAAAAGGCACGCTGGCAAGCGTGCCTTGAGCTAGATGCTCACTGGGCTTGGGCGGCATGAAAAACATGCGGCAGCAGGTTTCCCAACAGATAATGAAAAATGCCACCCTTGCCGTCGGCTAGATAAATCGGAAAATCCGGTTTACAAAATTCGGCCATTACCTGTAGGCACAGGCCACAAGGCGGACATGGATTGACCGGTGGTTGGCTCCCTGGGGCGCCGGCAACAGCGATGGCCGCGAAGCTGCGCGCACCGCTGCTGACGGCCGAAGCAAAAGCGGCCCGCTCAGCGCAGATGGTTGCGCCATAGGAGCTGCTTTCCATGCTGGCCCCCAAAAAGACCCGTCCGTCGGTGGTCAGCAAAGCGGCTCCGATGCGAAAATCAGAATACGGCGCATAGGCATTTTCCCGCGCACGTGCGGCGGCTTTCCAAAGCTCTTCTGGCTGCATATTCATAGAAGTATGTACCTTCCTTCCTGTAGTTTGTAAACAACACGGAAATTTGCATAACAAATAACGCTTTTTTCAACTCTATTATAGTCGATTTTGCGTTTTCAGGCAACCTGTTGGTGATAAAATGAATTTTAGCACTCTTAGATATTAAGTGCTAAAATTAACTTTTTGTTAAATATATATTCACAGACTATTTACAAATGGCCCGTATGATAAAAGATGTCAAAGGGATGATAAAATCCCGAAAGACAAAATCAAAGGATGCTTCGTCAAAGATAACGGATGCTATCTTAAGGCTTTCAAGAAATGAGGTATGAAGTATGTTTGATTTAATTCCTTTTGAACGCACAGATTCGTTAGCCAACCAGTTTTTCCGTATGCTGGGTTCCAACTTTGCTCGTGGGCAAGAAAATGTCCCCTGCGTGACCGATATTCGGGATGCAGGTAGCCACTACGAGCTAGAGGCCGAAATGCCTGGTTTCAAAAAAGAAGAGATCCATGTTGAGGTTGAAAACAACTGCCTGATTCTCTCGGCAAAGCACGAAGAAAAGCCGACTGAGAAAAAAGAAGCTGGCAGCTATGTATGCCGCGAGCGCCGTACCGCCAGCATTCGCCGCGCCTTTGACTTGGCGGATGTGGACACGGAAGGAATTCAGGCGAAATTTGAAGATGGCGTCTTGAAGTTGACGCTGCCGAAGAAGAAAGCGGAAGAGCCGGCTGCTAAGCAGGTTGTCATTGAGTAAATAGCGTTTTGAATTTATTCGGAAATGAGGTTTGTCTATTATGTTTGAGTTGATTCCTTTTGAGCGCAGAAATTCCGGTTTGTTCAATCTGTTTGACCATTTGGATGATGATTTTTTCAATGTGAACGAAAGCGGCTTTGCCCCCTGCCGGACTGATATCCGCGACATAGGCGACAAATATGTGCTGGAAGCTGAGCTTCCGGGATTTAAGAAAGAAGAAATCGCGATTGACATTGACAAGGACTGCCTGACGATTTCCGCTACGCACAAAGAGGAAAATAATGCAGAGGGCGGATCCAAGGTGGAAGCGCCCTATATCCGCCGGGAACGCCGCATGGCAAGTCTGACACGTTCCTTTGATGTTTCCACCATTGACACCAACTCCATTTCCGCAAAGTATGAAAACGGTGTACTGACGATGGAACTGCCAAAGAAATCGGCGCAGAAGCCACAGACAAAACAGATCGTGATTGAATAACTCGCTCTTTAGATGGGAGCCCCTACCTTCTGACAATTCAGCAGAAGGTAGGGGCTCTTACTATATTTATGGGGCGACTTAGTCAGAAACGGACACTCGAGCTTTTAACGCCTTGATGGGAATGCCCTCTTTGGAAAACATCGCTTCGTGCTCGGTCATCACATTTTCTGGGCAATGCAAGGCGTGCAGGTCGTGCGTTTGGGCAAACACGGAAAAGCCCGCTTCCGGCAAATAACGCAAAGTGGCAGCGAACAGCGCATCGTCGTCCGTTTTGAACCATAACTCGGCATCCGGTTCCAGCAACGGGCGGTACAGCATCAGTTGACGCGGATGGGTCAGGCGGCGCTTATGGTGGCGCGGTTTTGGCCATGGGTTGCAAAAATTGATGTACAGGCGCGAGATGCGGTCCTGTGGTCCGAGAATATCTGGCAGGCGCTCGATGTCATAGGCCGTCAACGCCACATTATCGACCGGCCTGTTTTGCTCGGCAAAGGCCTGCTCGATCAAACGCTTGCCAGGAGCCAATACAGCGTCCTTCATATCGATGCCAAGATAATTATATTGCGGGTGACGCGGCGCCATTCCCGCCAGAAACCATCCTTTGCCGCAGCCAAGCTCTACATGCAGCGGCTGACGGCGCGGAAACCAGTCCAGCCATTGATTTTTCATACATTTGGGATTACGCAAAAAGAATGGGCAGGCGTCCAATTCTGGACCTGCCCACGGTTTGGCGCGCATTCTCATAGGGAGTCTCCACCTTTTCATTCGATTTATAGAACAGTGACTCAGTCCGCACATGGCGAGAGACGGACTATACTGTTGAGAAGCTTCGGCCGCCAGATTCGCCAAGTAAACAGTGGCAGCTTCCGGCAGTAAAATGTTTTTACGATCGCTCGATGCCGGTCGCTTGGACAGCCGGTATATTGGAATTTCGGTGCATAATTGTAACCAATATTATAGAGCGTATCTGCGGAATCTGTCAAATCCTTGTTTTTGTATGAGCAGCCTAATGGACAAACGCGCGCGATATGCTATAATATATGTTGTGCGATTTCAATAAAAAGATGGGGAATCCCCATCGATTTGAACGGAGGTATGCATGACAAGACAGAAAAAAATTACGGCGGTTCTCCTCTGCCTTTTGGCGATCGTAGTGGTTGTCCTGGTGGTGATCTGGTCGCAGTTTGGGGGGCGCGCCCAAATATATGAGAGCGAATCATATGCGATGGGCACCTATATTCAGCAGACTGTTTATGGAAAGAATGGCCAGGCGGCAGCCACGGCGGCGGCCCAAGCTGTCACCAAACTGGAAAACCAGATTTCCTGGCGTGTGGAGAGCAGCGACATTGCTCGGCTCAATGATGCAGCGGGGACAACATGGGAGGGGATCGATCCTGAAACAACAAAATTGCTTTCCCTTGCACTGGAGGTCGCGCAAAAAAGTGGGGGTGCTTTTGACCCCACTGTTTTGCCGCTGACTTCGCTGTGGCGCATGGAGAGCGATAATCCACACGTGCCGACGGATGCGGAATTGAAAAACGCGTTGCAATATGTTGGATATTCGGATCTGCGTGTCAATACGGATGAGAACACCGCCTCTTTGCGGCGCCACTATGAGGGAATTGATCTTGGCGCGTTGGGTAAAGGCGCTGCCTGCGACACGGTAGAGTCAATTTATCAGCAGTACAAGCTGACTGCTGGCGTAATTGCAGCTGGCGGCAGTATCGGCGTCTATGGCACCAAGCCAGATGGAACGAACTGGCTGATTGCGGTGCGGGACCCCAAAACATCGGATGACGCAGTCGGCAGCATCGGGACTATCCAGTTGGAGAACGGCGAGTTTGTCTCCACTTCAGGTCCCTATGAGAAAAACTTCACGCAAAACGGGAAAACCTATCACCATTTGCTCAACCCCAAAACAGGGATGCCGGAGAATAATGGCCTGGTATCTGTTTCTGTTGTGTGCAAGAACGGTGCGCTCAGCGATGCGTTGTCGACCGCTTGTTTCATTTTGGGCAAGGACAAGGGCGCTGCGCTGGCGGAATCTTATCAGGCGGACATTCTGTTTGTGGAGGAGGACAGCAAGGTGACAGCTTCGGCCGGCATGCAGGAGCGGTTTCAACTGACAAATCACAGCTACTCAATGTCCAGCTGATAGTCGCGTGACTGCTTCTTACTGGATGATACGAAAAAATGTTCCAAAAGCCGGAAGATTTGTTTTTGTTTTTCGTATAATCTATACATTTTATCTGTTTTGTCTATTTCTTTTTCTTGCAAACCCATTATAATTTGGTTTGTGTATAAAAAGCACATTCTTGCCGGGCAATTGATATTTCGGCAGAATCCTTTTAGCAATTCCATTCTACTTTTATAATATAGTTTGGTATTGGAGAGAATTAGAGTTTGGTGTATGGGAGGAATCGATAATGGAATTGAGTTTCCCCAAGAAGCCGTTTCGGACACATGGCGGTACTGCAGTGCCACACCACAAGCACACTGCGAAATGTGAATCGCTGATCATGCCCCCTCCGGGTGAAGTCGTGATTTCCATGCAGCAGCACGTGGGCGCTCCCTGTGTTCCAACGGTCAAACGTGGGGACAGTGTGACGGTTGGGCAAAAGATCGGCGACAGTACCGCTTTTGTCAGTGCACCAATCCATGCCAGTGTTTCCGGAACAGTGAAGGCAATTGAAAAGGTCCTGATGCCCAGCGGCATGTATGCGGATGCAGTGGTCATTGCTTCGGATGGCAAGATGACCCCTTGCCCAGATGTCAGGCCGCCGGTTGTGAACAATCACGAAGACCTTTTGAAGGCTGTGCGCGAGTCCGGGCTGGTTGGCTTAGGCGGCGCTGGCTTTCCGGCGCATGTCAAACTGAATATTCCAGAGGGCAAGACAGTCGACACATTGATTGTAAACGTAGCGGAGTGTGAACCATATCTGACTGCTGACAACCGCGAGGCTTTGGAAAATTCCTGGAGCGTTCTGTCCGGCGTTTACGCCGTCAAGGAGCTTTTGGATGTGCATCGTGTTCTGATTGCGGTGGAGGACAACAAGCCGGAGGTGATCGAGACGCTGCGCAAGATTGCGGATAGCCCGGAGCGCGACCCGAACGATGAGGTGCGGGTATTGCCCTTGAAGGCACGCTACCCACAGGGCGCAGAAAAGGTCCTGATCCAATCCTGCACGGGACGCAAGGTGCCCATGGGGAAGCTGCCTGCGGATGTAGGGTGTGTGGTCATGAATGTGACAAGCATTGCGTTTTTAGCGGATTATCTGAAAACTGGGATGCCGCTGGTCCGCAAGCGCTTGACAGTGGACGGCAATGCGGTGAATGACCCCAAGAATGTAATCGTGCCGATCGGCACGCGCATCCGGGACATACTGGCTTTTGTCGGGGTTACCAAGCAACCGGATAAGGTGCTGATGGGCGGCCCCATGATGGGCACGGCTGTGCCGAGCCTAGATGTCCCGATTCTCAAACAAAATAACGGTCTTACGTGCTTTTCCGGCAAGGCGGCTCATTTGCCCCACGCCACGGCGTGCATACGCTGCGGCCGTTGCGTCGCAGGCTGCCCGATGAACCTGATGCCTACAAAACTGGAAACATTTTCAAATGCAGGCGATGTGGATGGCCTTTTGGCGTATGATGTGATGGATTGCATGGAATGCGGCACGTGTGCATACAATTGTCCGGCGGGCCGTCCTCTGGTGCAGTCTATCCGAATGGGCAAAGGATTGGTTAAAGCGGCAGGAGGTGCTAAAAAATGACGCAAAAACTGATGGTGTCTTCTTCGCCGCACCTACATACCAACAACAGTACGCGGCGGATTATGGGCGATGTGCTGATTGCGCTTTGCCCGGCAATGGTGATGTCGGTCGTCTATTTTGGATGGCGGGCATTGCTTTTGTTAGTGATTTCGGTGGCGACATGTGTGCTGTGCGAGTATCTCAGCCGTAAAGTCATGAAGCGTGAGCAGACGATCGGCGACCTTTCCGCAGTGGTGACGGGCATCCTTTTGGCAATGAATGTGCCGAGCAATTTGAATCCGCTGATGCTGATGTTGGGCGATTTGATCGCAATTGTTGTGGTCAAGCAGATGTTTGGCGGCATTGGCCGGAATTTTGTCAATCCCGCCCTGATGGCGCGCATCATTTTGATGAACTCATTCCCAGGCCCCATGTCGAGCTGGCCGCAACCCTTCTCAGCGGACGCTACAACCAGCGCTACGCCACTGGGAATCCTCAATGAGGGCGGACAGTTTACGCCCGACTATTTGCAGCTTTTCATCGGAAACCGGGGCGGTTGTTTGGGCGAGACCTGCGCGGTTGCGCTTCTGATCGGCTTTGTCTATTTGCTGGTGCGTAAGGTCATTACGCCAACTATTCCGCTGTTTTACATTGGTACAGTCGCCGTTTTGTCGCTGGCCATGGGACGCGATGTCCTGGTCGATCTGTTGTGTGGCGGCCTGCTGCTGGGTGCCATCTTTATGGCGACCGACTACACCACCAGCCCCATTACGTTTAAAGGCAAAATTATTTATGCCATTGGATGTGGCTGCCTGACGATGATTATCCGCAACTTTGGCTCGTTGCCGGAGGGCGTTTCGTACTCCATCATTCTGATGAATATTTTGACGCCGCTGATTGAGCGGGTAACAAAACCGCATGCATTTGGCGCGCCTCTGAAGAAAGGAAAGGGGGCGGCAAAATCATGAAAGCCAAAATTAGCGGAAAGGAAATTGCGAAACCCGTGATCGTCCTGTTTTTGATCTGCCTGTTTGTGTCGGCCGCTTTGGCAGCCAGCAATCTGCTGACCAAAGACAAGATCGCGCAGATCAACCTCCAGACCGAACAGGAAAGCCAGAAACAGGTTTTGCCGGACGCAGATACCTTTGAGACCGCCTCCGCTTCTGATGGAACGGCCTATGTGGTAGGCAAAAAGGGCAGCGAAGTCGTTGGCTATGTGTTTACGACATCAAGCAAAAGCTATGGCGGTGACCTCGATGTGATGACGGGCATCAGTGCCGATGGCAAGATCAGCGGTGTCAATCTGCTGAGCATTGACGACACGCCTGGCCTCGGTCTAAATGCCCAGAAGGACGATTTCCGCAATCAGTATAAACAGTCTGTCCCCGCTTCCGGAAAGTTTGAAGTCAACAAAAATGGACAGACAGGAGACGGACAAATTGCCGCACTGACAGGCGCAACTATCACCAGTAAGGCTGTCACAGACGCCGTCAATCAGGCGGTTGCACTCTATAATACTGTGAAAGGGGGCGCATGAGAATGGCGGAAAAGAAAACGAGCCTTTGGCACGAATTTAGCAAAGGCCTGATTAAAGAAAACCCGGTGCTTCGTCTTGTGCTCGGATGCTGCTCGACACTGGCACTTTCGACGGCTGCCAGCAATGCCATTGGCATGGGCATTGCTACGACGTTTGTGCTGATCTGTTCCAATGCTGTCATCTCCCTGTTGCGCAATGTGATTCCGGACAAGGTTCGTATTCCGTGTTATATTGTGGTTATTGCAGGCTTTGTTTCCATTGTCCAGATGCTGATCAGCGCCTTCTCCCCTGCCCTGAAGGATGCAATGGGCATCTACTTGCCGCTGATCGTGGTCAACTGCATCATTTTGGGCCGGGCAGAAGGCTTTGCCAATAAGCATAAGGTATTGCCCAGCATCATGGATGGCTTGGGCATGGGCCTTGGCTTTACCATCACACTGCTGATGATGGGCGTTATCCGTGAGATTCTGGGCTCCGGCACATTTTTCGGTATCCAAGTGCTGCCCTCCATGTACCCTGGGATCATCATCTTTCTTCTGCCGCCCGGCGGCTTCTTCGTGTTTGGCATTTTGATCGCCATTACCAACCACATTACCCGCAAAAAGGGTGGCAAACCAGCGGAAATTGGCTGCAACAGCTGCCCCATGGCTTCGAGCTGCGGCCATATCGAAGAACGCAAACGTCGCCTCGCCGCCCAAGTTTCTAAAGGGGGTGAGGATTGATGAACGCATCGTTTCTTGCAACACTGCTCTCCATCTTCCTTTCCTCCATCCTGACGGAGAATTACATTCTCAGCAAGTTCCTTGGTATCTGCCCCTTCCTGGGTGTTTCCAAGAAACTGGATACCGCGACAGGCATGAGCCTGGCGGTAATTGTGGTTATGGTCATTTCAACTGCGGTGACCTTCCCCATCGAGCAGTTCCTGCTCAAGCCTTTAGACATCGACTATCTTCAAGTTGTCGTATTTATTCTGGTCATTGCCTCTCTGGTGCAGTTAATTGAAACGATCCTGAAAAAATTTGTACCGGCCCTTTACCAGTCACTAGGCATTTATCTGCCGCTGATCACGACAAACTGTGCTGTGCTTGGCATCACGCAGCTTGTTTTGACCAAGGGTGAAAATTATGGCCAGGCGCTGGTTAATGCGTTCGGTTCTGGCGTCGGTTTCCTGGTGGCAATGGTCATCTTTGCCGGCGTACGGGAGCGTCTAGCGCACAATCCCATTCCGAAGTTTTTGGAGGGGCTCCCCATCACGCTGATATCGGCATCGCTGACGGCGGCTTCCTTCCTGGGCTTCGCCGGTGTAGTGGATGGCATCTTTGGCCCCATTACCCTGACGGCCCCGACTTCGAATGTCATGGAATTGACCGGCGCAGCACAAGTGTTGGTGCCGATCATTCTGGTGTGTGTCATTGGCATTGTGTTTGGCTTGATCCTGGCGATTGCATCTACGGTACTTGAAGTGCCAAAGGATCAAAAGGAAGAGGATATCCGCGCCATGCTGCCGGGCGCCAACTGCGGCGCATGCGGTTTTTCCGGTTGCGACGGCTATGCCGCTGCATTGGCAAAGGGCGAAGCGAAACCGGGACTGTGCGCGCCAGGCGGCCCGGCTGTTGCGAATGCAATTGGCGAATACCTCGGTGTTGGCAACGCTGATGTAGAGCAGAAGGTCGCGGTAGTTTGCTGCATGGGAAACGATGACAACAGCACCGACCGTGTAGCTTATGAAGGGATTGACCGTTGTGCCGCTGCAAATCTGGTGGCCGGCGGCAAAGCAAGCTGCAATTATGGCTGCCTGGCAGAGGGAGACTGCGTGCGTGCTTGCCAGTATAATGCCATTGAGATCTGCAATGGTGTAGCGATTGTGGATGATACCCGTTGCGTTGGCTGCACCATGTGTGCGCAAGCTTGCCCGCGCCATTTGATTGCGATGGTGCCGAAACGCCGCAAAGCGGTCAATCGCTGCTCCAACTGCGACAAGGGCACTGCGACCAGCAAGGTCTGCCGCGTCGGCTGCATAGGCTGCGGCAAGTGCATGCACGTTTGTCCGAAAGGCGCGATTACCATCGAGAACGCTTGCGCAAAGGTGGATTATGAAAAGTGCGTTGGCTGCGGTTTGTGTGCGAAAGAATGTCCGCGCCATTGCCTAACGATGTTACTTGTTCCGAAACCAGTCCCGGTTGCGCCGACTGCTACGACTGCAAAGGCATCAAAATAACCAACAGCCGTACAAAATGAGATGCCAGCCCCGCTGGAAATGCCTTTCCTGGCATCCAGCGGGGCTGGCATTGTTTTTGTGTTTTTTGTAAAGGGTGTGTGGCCGTTTCGGCTTTGGCTTTTAAGGCTGTGGCAACATCCGCCGCAGATATTGACCCGTATAGGAAGCCGGCACTGCCGCAACCTGTTCCGGTGTGCCCTGGGCGACAATCTGCCCACCGGCATCACCGCCCTCCGGGCCGAGGTCGATGATCCAGTCGGCGGTTTTGATGAGGTCTAGGTTATGCTCGATTACCACCACAGTATTTCCACTTTCCACCAACTTTTGCAAAACCTGAATCAGCCGGTGCACATCGGCGATATGCAGGCCTGTGGTGGGCTCGTCCAGAATATAAATTGTGCGTCCGGTCGGCCGTTTGCTCAATTCGGCGGCCAGCTTCACGCGCTGTGCCTCGCCGCCAGAAAGCGTGGTGGCAGGCTGCCCGACCTTGATATATCCGAGTCCAACATCCATCAACGTTTGCAAGCGCCGCGCGATGCGTGGGATTGAGCTGAAGAAGGAAAGCGCTTCTTCGACGGTCATTTCCAGCACGTCATAAATGTTTTTGCCCTTATATTTGATCTCCAGCGTTTCCCGGTTATAGCGTTTGCCATGGCAGACGTCGCAGGGAACATAGAGATCCGGCAAAAAGTGCATTTCGATTTTCAGAATTCCATCGCCTTCGCAGGCTTCGCAGCGGCCGCCTTTGATATTGAAGGAAAAGCGTCCGGCGGTGTAGCCACGCAGTTTAGCATCCTGCGTATTGGCGTAAAGATTGCGGATGTCGGTAAAAACGCCGGTATACGTGGCCGGATTGGAGCGTGGTGTGCGGCCAATGGGACTCTGGTCAATGGCAATCACCTTGTCCAGGGCCTCCAGCCCGCGGATGGCTTTGCATTTGCCAGCATGAACCTTGGCGCCATTGAGCTGTGCCGCCAGGGATTTATACAAGATCTCATTGACTAGAGAACTTTTTCCGGAGCCGGAAACGCCAGTCACACAGACAAATTCTCCCAGTGGTATATCCACCGTGATTTGCTTGAGATTGTTTTGGCTGGCACCGACGATGCGCAACTTTTTACCATTTCCCTTCCGGCGCGTCTCCGGAACCTCAATCCGGCGTTTGCCACTCAAGTATTGCCCGGTAATGGAGGCTTCACAGTTGACGATATCGGCGGGACTTCCATTGAAAATCACCTCACCGCCATGCACACCTGCGCCGGGTCCGATGTCTACAATGTGATCTGCGGCGCGCATCGTGTCTTCATCGTGTTCCACGACAATAACGGTATTGCCCTGATCGCGCAAGTGCTTAAGCGTGGCCAGCAGTTTGTCGTTGTCGCGCTGGTGCAGACCGATGCTCGGTTCATCGAGAATATAGACGACGCCCATCAAAGAGGAACCGATCTGCGTTGCCAGGCGAATGCGCTGGCTCTCCCCTCCGGAAAGCGTTCCGGCTGCGCGAGAAAGCGTCAGATAACCGAGCCCAACGCTCTGTAAAAAGCCTAACCGTGACCGGATTTCCTTCAAAATCGGTTTGGAAATCGCCGCAGCCTGGCCTTCCAGCCGAATGGTATCGAGAAATGCCAGGGCTTGATCCACTGACTGATCGCAGAAAGCGGCGATGTTTTTCTCCCCCACGGTCACGGCCAGACTCATGGGATTCAACCGCTGGCCGTGGCAGGCTTCACAGGGCACGCTGCTCATATAGGACTCGATTTCCTCTTTGATCCAGTTGCTGCCCGTCTCGCGGAAACGACGCTCCAGATTGTTGATAATTCCCTCAAACGTCGTCTTGTATTTGCCAGATCCATATTCGTTTTTGCGGTGCACTTCGATTTGTTCGCCACCAGTACCATAAAGGAGCACCTGGATCACTTCCTCTGGAAGATCCTGGATTGGCGTATCCAGCGAAAAATGGTAGTGCTTTGCGAGCGCCTCCATATACATTGTGGCAATCGTGCTGCCTTCCATCGCCCAGCCGCTTCCCTTGACTCCGCCTTGGCGGATGGATAGAGTCTTGTCCGGCAGAATGCGGTCCGGATCAATGCGCATAAAAACGCCCAGACCCGTGCATTTTGGGCAGGCGCCGACCGGGCTGTTAAAGGAGAACATCTGCGGCGTCAGCTCATCTACACCCAGGCCGTGTTCCGGGCAGGCGTAATTCTGGCTAAATAGATAGTCCTGATCAGGCTCGCCATCCTGCCCGAGCCGGTTGACAACCATAATGCCGCCAGTCAGGGAAGCAGCCGTTTCCAGGCTGTCCGCCAGACGCGTACGAATATTTTCATGGATTACCAAGCGGTCAACGATGATATCAATTGTGTGCTTTTTATTCTTTTCCAGGGAAATGGATTCGGACAGATCATAGAGAATACCGTCCACTCGAACGCGGACAAAGCCGCTTTTGCGCGCGGCATTCAACTCTTTCTGGTGCGTACCCTTGCGTCCGCGAACCACAGGCGCCATGACCTGGATCTTTGTGCGCGGCGGCAGCTGCATGACGCGGTCCACGATTTGGTCAATGGTTTGCTGCTCAATCACCCGGCCGCAGACTGGACAGTGCGGCGTCCCGACGCGGGCATAGAGAAGGCGCAGATAATCATAGATTTCTGTGACGGTGCCCACAGTGGAACGCGGGTTTTTGGAAGTGGTTTTCTGATCGATCGAGATTGCAGGCGACAGACCGTCGATCGAATCAACATCCGGTTTTTCCATCTGCCCCAAAAACATTCGCGCATAAGAGGATAACGACTCCATATAGCGCCGCTGCCCTTCCGCATAAATCGTGTCAAAGGCCAGGCTGCTTTTACCAGAGCCGGATAGCCCTGTAAAGACAATCAGCTTGTCGCGGGGGATTTCCAAGCTGATATTTTTGAGGTTATGCTCCCGCGCCCCCCGGATTACAATCTTTTGAGCGGGCATGTCATTCTCCCTTTCTGAGTTCCTCAATGCGGTCACGCAGATATGCTGCGTGTTCGAATTCCAAAATCTTGGCTGCGGCCTTCATTTCCTTGGTCAGGCGCTCAATTTCCAGCTTGCGCTCGATCGGCGACAGATGCTTTTTCTTGCGCTTGCTCTTTTTTTCTTCCTTCGTCGAGGAAATTTCCAGCACATCGGCAACCTTTTTCTGAATCGTCTTTGGCGTGATGCCGTGTGCCTGGTTATAGGCTTTTTGGAGACTGCGGCGGCGCTCTGTTTCGCGGATGGCTGCCTCCATGCTGGGCGTTACCACGTCGCCATACAAAATGACCTCACCGTTTGCATTGCGGGCTGCGCGGCCAATCGTCTGGATCAAGCTGCGTTCGCTGCGCAGAAAGCCCTCCTTGTCAGCATCCAAAATTGCAACCAGGCTGACCTCTGGAATATCCAGTCCCTCGCGCAACAGGTTGATGCCGACCAATACATCGAATTCGCCCAGGCGCAGGTCGCGGATAATCTCCTGACGTTCCACGGTATCGATGTCGTGATGCATATAGCGAACGCGAATTCCGAGATTTTCCAGATAAGCAGTCAAATCCTCAGCCATCTTTTTGGTCAGCGTTGTCACCAGGACACGCTCCTTGCGCGCAGCGCGTACGTTGATTTCCGACACCAGGTCGTCAATTTGCCCATCTGTCGGCTTGACGATAACCTCTGGGTCCAGCAGGCCGGTCGGGCGGATGATCTGTTCGACCACCTGCGTGGCCTTTTCCAGTTCAAACTTTCCCGGCGTGGCGCTGACGAAGATCGCCTGATGGATGTGGCTGTAAAATTCGTCAAAGCTCAAAGGGCGGTTGTCATAGGCGCTCGGCAGACGGAAACCAAAGTCCACCAATGTCTTTTTGCGCGCCCGATCGCCCGCCAGCATGCCACCGACCTGCGGCAGCGTGACATGGGATTCATCTACAAAGAGCAGGAAATCCTCCGGAAAATAATCGAGCAGCGTAAACGGCGGGCTGCCCGCCGGGCGACCAGAGAGAACCCGCGAATAGTTTTCGATCCCTTTACAGAAGCCGATTTCCTGTAGCATTTCCATGTCATAGGTGGTGCGTTCGCGGATGCGCTGCGCCTCGATCAATTTGCCCTGCGATTCGAAAAACCGAACCCGCTCGCGCATCTCTGCCTCGATGTCGCCGATTGCGCGCATCATCTTTTCGCGCGGAACAATATAATGGGATGCCGGGTAAATGGCCACATGCTTGAGCTCTGCCTTCAATTCACCGGTCAGGGAATTGATTTCACTGATCCGGTCCACTTCATCCCCAAAGAATTCAATGCGCACGACCACATCGTTGGAATAGGAGGGAAACACCTCCACCACATCGCCCCGCACGCGAAATTTATTGCGTGTCAGTTCCAGATCGTTGCGTTCATATTGCAATTCTACCAGCTTTTTGAGCAGCGCGTCGCGGTCCTTTTGCATGCCAGGGCGCAGGGAGATCACCATGCTGCGGTAATCGATCGGGTCACCCAGCGAATAGATGCAGCTTACACTGGACACGATGATGACATCTCGCCGCTCGGAAAGCGCGCTCGTTGCAGAGTGGCGCAGCTTATCAATTTCGTCATTGATGGCGGAGTCCTTTTCGATATACGTATCGGTCTGGGCGATATACGCTTCCGGCTGATAGTAATCGTAATAGGAGACAAAATACTCCACAGCAGAGTTCGGGAAAAAGGCACGGAATTCCGAACAAAGCTGCGCAGCTAACGTTTTGTTGTGCGCCAAAACGAGGGTGGGCTTTTGCACCTGCGCGATGATATTCGCCATGGTAAACGTCTTGCCGGAGCCCGTCACGCCCAGCAGCGTCTGCTCCTTATCGCCCCGCCGAATTCCCTCCACCAGCTTGGCAATGGCCTGTGGCTGGTCACCGGTTGGCTGATACGGCGCCACCAATTGAAATCCTGCCTGTTCACTCATGGTTGTCTCTCCAAAATGATCAAAAATTCATATATCAATTGTCTAAAATAGAACAAACGTTTCTCATGCTATCTTACCGCGTTCCCTGTTTCTTGTCAATCCCTTTTCACAGCGCCGCAAACAGAAAAAAGCAGCCAACCACGCGATTGTGCTGCTTGCGAATGCGGCTTTGATTCAAGAGCAAAGCGGCTTGGCTTCTGTCATGTGGCGCAGGTAAAAAGCGCGGAAATCTGGATCTTCGCCCAGTCCATGCAGGATGAGCTCCACCGCCATTCCAGTGGCTTGCAAAACGGATTTCCAGCTCTTAGGATTTTTTCCGGCCATATCCTGGAAGGCGTGTTCTCCGGCCACCAGCATCAGCGGCGCCAGGCGCACCTTTCGATATTTGGTTTTCAGTTGTGGTAAAATATCGTACAAAGTGGGATAACCATCTACCGTCGCGACCCAAAGATCCTGCCTGCCGGAGAGTTGCATCCTATAGGCTAATGCCGGATAAACCGCATTGGCGGGGTGCGGAGAGCCGTGCCCCATAAAAACTGTGCAGACGCCTGCCTCTTGTGGAAAACGGCTGCAAAGAAGCGCGGATGCTTCGCGTAGGTCCCGAGACGTCGCCAGCATAGGCAGACCCACGCGGATCGACGCTCGCTTTTGGTAACCGCGCAGGATATGCAGAAGCCGGTCATATTCTTCCCCACAAATCAGGTACGTCGGCTGAACGAGAATCTCGCGGAAGCCATCGGCCAGCAAACGCTCCATCGCCTGCTCCGGCGCATCGATGTGGATGCCGATTTCCGCTAGACTGTGGCGAATACGGCGGCTGGTATAGGCCACAGCTATGTGGTGGCCCGGATACGCCTTTCGGATTTCAGCTTCCACAGCGCCGATGGTATTGGCGCGTGTTTTCGCGTAACGGGTGCCAAAGCTGGCCACTAGAATTGCCTGAGGCAAATGAATTCCTCCATCTTCCTGATTGATTTAATCGTCATCTTCTTGGTCGGGGTTGGCTACACGGCGGAACGGAGGGGAGCTGAGGTCTGCCGGCTCTTCAGACAGCACGTCGAGCCGGCGCAGCAGGCCGCTCTGATAGAGCGACACATAGTCGTTGCCCGCAAAAATGACGTGGTCCACCAACATGACTTCCACGTTTTTGAGCGCAGCCGCCACCTCACGCGTCGCCTCCAGATCTTGACGCGAGGGCAGCAGGTCGCCGCTGGGATGGTTGTGTGCCAGATATGCATAAACCGCGTCGTACTGCACGGCTTTTTGGACAAGGCGTTTGATATAGATGTTGGCCGTGATGGCCGTGCCCTCGTCAATCATATCGCAAAACAATAAATGGCTGCGGCTGTCCAGCAGCAAAAGCCCCACATATTCGTGCTGGCGGCCGACAAACAGGGTTCGTAGATAGTCGATCGCGTCCTGTGGCCCGGCAAAGCGGCTTTGCGTCTGGCTGCTGCGCAGGTAGCGGCGGTAGGCATCTGGCAGCAATTTGAGTAACAGAGCCGTGTTCTCGCCGACTCCTTTGACCTTGACCAGCTCTTCCACCGGCGCATCCAACACATCAGCCAGACTGCCAAAGCGGTCGATCAGGCGATGCGCAATCGGATTGGTGTCCTGGTATGGAATGCTATAAAATAAAAGCAGTTCCAGCACTTCATGTTCGGCAAATCCATCCAGTCCATTTTTGCGATAGCGATCTCGCAACCGTTGCCGATGGCCAGCATGTAAATTTTTTGAATCCCCCGCCATTTTCGAGCCACCCCTTCCGACTCCTTTCCCCATATTATACACGAAACACGGTGTTTTGAAAAGAACGAGGCAAATCGACGGCCAATAAAAGGCATACGCGAATTTTCATGCCTAAAACTGTGAAACATTCATTTTGACTAATTGATGGGATTTACAGTGTTTTTTCTTTTGAATTTCACTGTTTTTAGGGCTTGCTGCTCCGGAGGATTTCTTCCTCGGTGGTACTGCCGGTGGGCGGCGGGTTATTTAGTTGTGTAAAATTCTCAAACAATATGGCAGTTTAGGTCCATATTGGTCCGAAGATGACACATCCCGGAAACGCACAATTTATCCCTTTAAACCTCTTGATTGTCTATCCATATCTTCAATTACAATGTCATAGATTTCTCCTAGGCCAGCACAATATTCAAGGACTTTCCAAGGTTCATTGGTATGGAAATGAATTTTGATTACCTTTTCGTCTCCAATGGCCAATAAGCAGTCACCTTTAAAATTTTTTGCGAAATAATCATTGATTTTGCCCTCGTTAAGATTTTCTCCCTCAATCAATAATTGCGTATCATATTTAAACTCCAACATTGTTTTGCGCCTCCATAATTTTCTAGTTGTAGATGATTTCATTATACTATGCCCAGTTGTTTTTGGAAATAGAGAAATTGGAAGCTGGATACATGGAAATAATTTTCAATATAAGGAATTTTCAGACAAAAAGTCCATAAAAAGAATAGATGCTACCATCCAGATCAGTGGCAGTGTGGCGCCTTCGTGATAATTGACAGTAGCCACAATCCATCCATTGGTTTATACTTTTGGCACTCACCTGCCAAAACCGTAAATGCCGCGAAATCCTTCAAAATAAGGCTCTGTGACACTTGATACGCACAAAAGGGTTTTTCTTTCGACGTTTCTATGCTATAATCGGTTAGATAAGAAAGAGGGTGCCCGATTGAAAACCGTCACCATTGGCGAAAACGATGCTGGCCAACGTCTGGACAAGTTTCTGACCAAGACGTTCCCCAACTTGCCGCAGTCGATGCTGTATAAGGCGATCCGCAAAAAGGACATCAAGTTGGGCGGCAAGCGCTGTCCAATCAATGCGCGCCTCTGCGCAGGGGATGTACTGACCTTATATTTAAAGGATGAATTTTTGCAGCAGGCGCCAGAGCAGTTTGATTTTTTAAAGGCGCCACAAAAGCTTCATATTCTTTACGAAGATGAGAACCTGCTTTTGGTGGATAAGCAGCCCGGCCTGATCGTGCATCCGGATGCGCATTACCATTTTGATTCTCTGATTGCGCGCATCCAGCATTATCTGTATGCAAAGGGCGAATATGACCCCCACGCTGAGCAGAGTTTTGCTCCCGCTTTGGTCAACCGCATTGACCGAAATACAGGCGGCATTGTTATAGCGGCCAAAAATGCGGAGGCATTACGCATTTTGAACCAGAAACTCAAGGACCGCGAGCTGTGTAAGGAATATCTCTGTCTGGTGCATGGCCATTTGCACCCACAGGAAGCGACGTTGGAGGGCTTTCTAGAAAAAAACGAACGGCAAAATCGCGTCTATATCCATAAACGGCCGGTGCCTGGTGGCAAGACAATCCGCACACGTTATCGCGTCTTACAGGAAAAGCGGGACTGTTCCCTATTGGAGGTAACGCTTCTGACTGGCCGCACCCATCAAATCCGTGCCCACATGGCCAGCATCGGCCACCCGCTGCTGGGCGACGGCAAATATGGCACCAATGCGCAAAATAAGCCGTTTGGCCTACGTTATCAGGCATTATATTCCTATAAACTGCGGTTTCACTTTACGACAGACGCGGGCTGCCTGGCATACCTGAATGGAATGACGGTCGAAGCCAAAGACATCTGGTTTTTGCCGCTGTTTGCTCAATGGCCTTAAGGCAATTCACTGTTGGTGAACAGCATTTTTTTGCTGGTACTGAGGACAGAAAAGGCTGCTCGTATACCAGCATAGCGGGCCATTGTCAGCTTGGCCTTACCTTTGATTTTCAGTCAGACTTCCAAAAAGAAAGGACAAAACGTTATGGCTACCAATTATGAACGGTTTGGCCTGACGCCCGACTGTAATCTGCGGCAGTTGAAGCATGCTTATCGAAAGCTACGGCGGGAGCTGCCCCCCGGCGACAAGGCGGCCGCGGTTTCCCTTCGAAAGGAATATGATGACTTGCGCAGTGACCTGCGGCTGCGCAGAAAGGATGTCCCGGCAATTGTCAGTTTTTTTAGTCGTTTTGGCTTTCTCACTTTTGGCATCGCTGTGGGCATTGTTGTCGCGGCCTGCCTGGTGCATTATTTTCTCTCACTGATTACTCCAAACTTTTTTCCAAATTCCGCCTATCCGGATCTGGCCCTGCGCTTTAGTAAAGCACTGGCCGGATACATTGGGCACCTGGTTTTTTATATATGCTTTGTTCTGATCTATATTTTCAGCAGCTTGCGCCGTAGAAAAACAACTGGCATGCGCCATTTGTGCGCAGGCTTTGTGTTTGGCTGTATCGTGCTGGGGCTGGGATTGCTGCTGCCCACCAATCTGTTCAGCAATACGGGAGCCATGCTGATGGACCTCCCCAACTTGCGGTCGGGCAAGCTGGCAGTGGCAGAACATGTGCAGATCAGTCCGGCAGTTTCGCGCATCACAATTCCCTTCGGAGAATCCCTGCATGCAGGTGTCAAACATACGATTTATTTCCCGAAAGACACCTATACGGGCGATGGGGATATTGCGACGGTCTATTACCTGCCGCACACCCGTGCAGCAGGAAAAATTGATTTGGAGGCCAAGAAAGCGGACTTGCTCTCTTTTTCAAACGGCATAGCAAGAACCGTTGACGCGGCCGGCCATACCCTTTCCATAGAACGGGACACCGGCATCTTTCAGATGCAAAAACAGGACGGCACCTTGGTACAGGCAGCACTGCCCCGTATGTCCAATGGCTTTCTCAGTGGACGGGTTGGGATCGGCACATTGCCAAGCGGAAACGGTTTTGCCTGCTATACGGTTGGTCAGCAGACTATGCTGGCGGTGTTGGATCCGCAGACTGGCGAATATAAAGGAAATTGGGACTTGGGCAATGGAACGCCTTGCGCACTATACCAAAACAACAATCTGTTGTTGATCTTGACGCGGCAGGCCGAGGGAAACTCTTCTCTGCTCAGCCAATATGACTATTCCCTTGCCCTTTATGATGCCAAGACCAGTACTTTGCTGTATCAATCCAAGAAACCCGTTGTTTCCCGCGCCGAACTGGACGTTGGCGGATTTACGGCGAATTCCGTCTGGTTGACAAAATCCTCTACCTTTGAAAATCAGGCGGAATTTCGCTTTGTACTGCCCGCAGATTGTATGCAGCAGTTGAAGAAACCGATGGCAACGTATTATTGAAATTGGACGCAGTCAATGAAACTTACAATTTCTGCTTGTCCTTGGCATCAAAATATGCTATAATGTACCTGTTCCCCGAGGAGCGGGGTTTTAAAAATTGAGAGAAGATCATTGCAAACAGGCAGCCTTCAACAAGAAAGGCTGCCTGTTTGCGTTTAATTTCGGGTTTTTCGCCGCAATCCGCTGTACTGTGACTTGTTCACACTGTCTGATCGGCCAAAAGAGACTTTGCGCCTTCTCATGCATCGTTTTCGTCAGAGCAGCGCCGCGCTTGCACGCTTTATGCTGGGATAAGAAGGATTTATAACAGGATAAAATGGGCTAAAGCATAGGATATCCGTTGCAATCGAAATAATACACTAAAGCGTGGCTTAGCCCCTCCGGGTACGGCTGTGCTTTGGCCCCTTCTTTTTGCTGGATTGCTGCGCTTTCTGCTTGGTGGTGCGGCAGTGTTGCGGCTTTCCTTCCGACACACTTGCATGTCCGGACCATGGCGTAATCAGGCAGTGCTTGTCCCAGCCGATCAGGTCTTCCCTGCCAGCTGCTTTCAGCGCTGCCATAACCAGCGGCTTATTTTTGGGATTGCGAAATTGCAGCAAAGCACGCTGCTCGCTTTTTTCCTTACGCGTGCGCGGCACATAAACCGGCTGCATGGTGCGTGGATCCAGCCCGGTATAGAACATGCAGGTTGAAAGCGTTCCCGGCGTCGGATAAAAGTCCTGCACTTGCTGTGGATCGTGGCCGGTCTTTTTCAGGTAAAGTGCCAGCTGAACGGCATCCTGTATGGTGCATCCGGGATGCGACGACATCAGGTAAGGCACCAGGTACTGTTTCATGCCGAGCCGTGCATTCATCTGTTCATATTTTTTCTGAAATGCCTGGTAGACTTCAAAATGTGGCTTACCCATAGCATCCAACGTGTGGTCCGAGCAGTGTTCCGGCGCTACTTTCAGCTGGCCGCTGACATGGTATTTGACCAGCTCCTCGAAAAAGGCCTCGTCATGGGCGGCCATCAGGTAATCAAAGCGGATGCCGCTGCGGATGAATACCTTTTTGATGCCTGGAATCGCGCGCAGTTCCTGCAGCAGCTTTAAATAGTCGGTGTGGCTGGTGTCCAGGTTTTTGCAGGGGGTCGGCGCCAGGCATTTGCGGCCTTTACAAAGGCCGCGTTGCAATTGCTGCTGACAGGATGGATGGCGGAAATTGGCCGTTGGCCCGCCAATGTCATGAATATATCCTTTAAAACGCGGATTATGCACAAAGCTGCGCGCTTCCCGCAGAATGGATTCGTGGCTGCGCACCGTAACCATTCGACCCTGGTGAAAGGCAAGCGAGCAAAAATTGCAGGCGCCAAAGCAGCCGCGGCAACTGACAATGGAGAACTCCACTTCCGCAAAACCGGGCACACCGCCATCTTTGTCGTAATCCGGATGCCACATGCGCGCATAGGGCAGTGCATAGACCTCGTCGAGCTCCGGCGTGGAAAGCGGGCGCATGGGCGGGTATTGGATCAGGTATTTGATGCCAAATGGCTGCACAACTGTCCGGCCGCGGACACTATCCTGCTCTTCGCTTTGCAGCTTTGTGGCCAGCGCATAGGCGGTTTTGTCCTTGCGGACCTGCTCGGCGGAGGGACATTCCAGGTAAGGGCCTTCCGGCGGCGCGGAGCGGATTACGCAGGTGCCGCGGATATCATCCAACTGCTGCACAGGGGTGCCTGCTGCCAGGGCGTTGCAAATTTCAGCCGTCTGCAACTCTCCCATGCCATACATTAGAATATCCGCGCTGCTATCTACCAAAATTGAATTGCGCACGGAATCGCTCCAGTAATCGTAATGTGCGAACCGGCGCAAAGAAGCTTCCAGACCGCCGATTGCGATCGGAATGTTTCCATACGCCTCTCGGATGCGGTTGCAGTATACGATGACTGCGCGGTCAGGCCGCAGGCCCATTTTGCCGCCCGGTGAATAGGCGTCCACAGAGCGGTGCTTTTTGGCAACCGTATAGTGCGCAACCATGGAATCAATATTCCCCGCATTGACCAGAAAGCCATAGCGCGGCCTGCCCAAGCGCTGAAAGTCGGCATCCGTGTGCCAGTCGGGCTGACTGATAACGCCAATTGTATACCCCAGGTGCTCCACCCAGCGGGAGATTAACGCTGTGCCAAACGAAGGGTGGTCAACATAGGCGTCCCCCGTCACAATGATAAAATCCAACTGGTCAATGCCGCGCTGCCGCAGATCCTCTCTTGATACAGGCAAAAAATGTTTACGGTCCATCGCTTCCTCCTCGCACAACGCCGAGACGCATCCAATCGGATAGGCCCGCACGATTCAACTTCCATCCAGCATGATACGATTTAGTATAACACATCTGCTGCATTTTGACTACGGGCTCTGCTTGGAAGACTGGCAGCGCATAAAAAGCGTTCCAGTTGCAAAGACTAGAAAGGCGTGGCTGGCAGCAAGCGGCCTCGCGTTATACATTATCAACGCTGCTGCGGGGACGATTTGGGGAGCCAGGCAATCTCATTTACAATGGCTCGCTAAGGCTGCGCCGCCCATCATTCTACTCGTTTTGCGCATGCGTTCGTTGTCTGGATTTTATCGGGAGGCATATCACTGTGTGGGGAATTATATGGAGCATTGCCGCAGGCGCTGCCATGAGTCTGCAAGGTGTTTTGAACACGCGCTTGAGCGGGAAAATCGGCCTGTATGAATCGAATCTGCTGGTGCAGGGCGTAGCCTTTGCGCTGTCGGCTGTGGCAGTCTTGTTTTTGGGAAAAGGAAATTTCTCCGCGTTGGCGGGAACAAATCGTCTCTATTTACTGGGAGGCGTGCTGGGACTGGCCATTACGATCACGGTCATGCTGGCAATTAAGGGCATGGGGCCGACAGTGGCGATTTCCGTCATCCTGATCGCGCAACTGCTGGTCGCAGCGCTTATCGATGCCTTTGGCTGGTTTGGCACAGAGCGGGTCGCCTTTGGATGGCAGAAATATGTCGGCGTTGGATTGATGATTGCGGGGGTTCTTTTCTTTAAATGCAAATAAAAGACCCGGCTCAAAGCCAGGTCTCCAGACGCGCAAGCAGCGCGTCCTTTTTTGCTTTCGGCATAAATGCGGCATTGACTGCATTGCAGTTTAGATACACAAGATCTTTTAGGCTAAATCCGATAGATTGCAACTTTTCATACTCTTTTTCCAGCGTTGTGCAGGATACCGTGCGATTGTCCGTGCTGACACAGACAGGAATCCCAAATTTATAGAAAGTGCGGATCGGGTGCTGTGCCAAAGACGGCACAGCATGTGTTTGCAAGTTGCTTGTCGGGCACATTTCCAGCGTAATGCCCTCTCGACGGAGCAAATCCATGGTGGAAGCGGATTGTGCGGCGCTACAGCCATGCCCAATGCGATGGGCGCCAAAGGAAACCGCGGTGCGGATCGTTTCCGGACCAGAAGCCTCCCCCGCGTGGATCGTGAACGGGATTCCCAGATGGGTAGCCCGCTGGAACAGCGGCCGGAAATCTTCCATCGGCCGCTTTCCTTCAGCGCCAGCCAAATCTACTCCGACAACGCCAGACTTGCGGTATGCGCCAGCCAGTTCAAAAGTGAGGGCGTTCTGCTTGTCGACGTCTTCTCCGCCAGTGACCATGGCACAAAGCAGCAGGCCCGCATCAATCGGCAGCTCTGCACAGGCGCGCTGCATACCATGCAGCACGGCTTCAATGGCGTCTTCCTGTTTGAGCCCGGCCTGCATGTGCAGTTGTGGTGCAAAGCGCACTTCTGCATATGCCACACCATCGGCTACGCAATTGCATAGAAGGCGATAAGACGCGCGTTCCAGCGCCTCTGCGCTTTGCAAAAGCAGTCCTGGCAGGCGAAAACAACGCAGATATTCCTCCAGGCTTTGGCAGTCGGGCTGAACTTCCATCCGACGGCGCAACGCCAAGATTCCTTCCTCTGGACGCATCAGGCCCTGTGCAAGCGCCATATCTTGCGCCTCGTAGAGGTCCAGAGATCCGTCCAAATGTAGATGTAGTTCCACTTTTGGAAAATTATACTTCATTGTTCTGTCTCCTCTCTGCACGTCCTTCAATCACAGGGATACCACCCCACCTCAATCTGTGCAAAGCCTATAAAACGATCGTTTTTATTATAAATAGAATTGGGATAATTTGCAACTGATTTCTATGGAAAAGTTCCCTCTATTTTAAACTTTTTATAAAATATTTACTTTACATTTAGCCGTTCCCTTAGAAAACGGCAGTTCAAGCGGATCTGTTTCAGAAAAATATTCAAAAAATCCACTTCCCTTTGTCGTACTATTTTCGTATAATGAAAGTCAAAGCATGCCAAAGGACACGGCACGCCGCACAGAATAGGAGACTTCCCTATGAACCCAATCATCACAACACACGTGCGATTGGACTTTGCAGGGCGCCGCGCCGCAAAGGGGTTGACCATTGCACAATTTTCAGACATCCACATCGGACCAGCTTTTCGACCACGGGCGTTTGCCGCCGCTGTGGACCGCCTGGCGGCGATACACCCAGACCTTTATGTAATGACAGGCGATTTAACTGGTATGGCGCCGTTGAGCTGGTATGCAGATGTAGTGGCTGTCCAGTTGCACCGGCTTTCGGCGCCCTTTGGGAAATTTGCAATCTGGGGCAACCACGATTGCCTCGGCAGCCCTTCCCTGTTTCCACAGGTCATAAAAGCGGGTGGTTTTTGCCTTTTGGAAAACGCCAAAACGGTTTTGTGGCCGGGAGGGCCGGTCATTGGCGGACTGGCAGACGGCCTTGCAAGCATACCAAACGTGCGGTTGCTGGAACGGGTGCAGGTGCCGTTCCGTCTTTTGCTTTTGCATGAGCCGGATTTACTGAATCAGGTGACGCCCTACAGTTTTGACCTGGCGCTGGCTGGCCATACGCACGGCGGCCAGATCCGTCTGCCCGGTCGCGGCGCTGTGGTGCTTCCGGAACTTGGCAAACACTATCCGGCCGGGCTCTACCGCGTACGCGGCGGGCTATTGTATGTCAATATGGGTTTGGGTGCATCGGATGTTCCCTTGCGCTGGCGCGCGCCTGGGGAACTGACGGTTTTCCATCTGCGCATACCGGAAGAGGCTTTTTCGGGATTACGGCCAGGCGGCTTGGACAAAAGCGCGGAAAATGGCGCGCGCCGCAGGTTGAACATCAAATAGATATTCCGGATGCCACTGGACCGCCAGAAAAAAGGCCGGTCCTTTCCCACAAACCGCCTCAATCAGCCCATCGGCAGATCGGGCTGCGATCAACAAGCCGGGTGCCGGCGTGCGAATGGCCTGGTGGTGCATACTATTAACAAGCAGTGTCGGCTTTTGTACCAATTGTGATAGGAGCGTGCCCTCTGACAATTCCACGCTGTGCACGGGCGTACTGTAAGGGCGCTGCTGGTCATGAAGGACCGGCTGCGGTACTTGGGTGGCAATGTCCTGCCACAGCGTTCCGCCCAACGCCACATTGAGAATTTGGATCCCGCGGCAGATGCCCAACACCGGTTTGCCACGGCACAATGCAGCCTGCAAAAGGGCACACTCCATCCGGTCACGCGACAGGTCGATTCGCCCGCAGCCGGGAAGTGGTTCCTCCCCGAAAAGCCCCGGGTGCGGGTCCGGGCCGCCGCTCCATAAAAATCCGTCCAAGCGCCCGGCAAAAGCGTCGATCTGCGCGGAGTCCTCTGTTTGAGGAAGCAGCACGGCCTGCGCGCCGCTGCGTTGAAGTGCAGAAAAGTAATTGGGATGCAGGCGCAGATTTCCGGTTTCCGGGTCAATCTGCGGCGTGATACCGATCAGAGGGCGCGTCATGGCTGCGCCTCCTTTTGCGGTTGGCCCGGTCCCGTTGTGGACCAACGTTTGCGTTTGTTTTTTTGCATTGGCGGGGAATCCACCAGGATGATATCCTCCCCGATGATCTGAATTTCAGTCCAGGGGATGACACGGTCCTCCTGCCGTCCTAAAAGGCCGAACAATCGCAACTTTCCGTAAATAACAAGCGCCAGGACGGACGCGGTGGCGGTATCAATCTCCACATCCCCCACGTTTCCGATCCTGGTGCCATCCCGTATATTGACAACTTCTTTTCGGTGCAAATCAAACACACGGCTGCGCATGTGCCCACCTCCTGCCCCATTTGTATGCGGGCAAGGGGCAAAGCATGCGCGGCCTTTCTAGACGGGCGATTTGCTTCCCTTGACCACAGCGACACTGCGCGAACCCATCTGCTGGTAGCGTAGTTCTGCGGTCTGCTTATCCCAGTGCACGATGCCGTTGCTGTCATAGGGATCGTTGAACCAATAACCTGTTTCGTCGTATCCGCGCAGCACCAGGCAGTGCTCCCGGCCAAGCCATGTGAATTTTTTCCCGGTGTCGCGCACAGTCCATGTGACATCCTGTACCGGTTCCTGCATATTGATAGTGGCCCAGACGAGCACAGGCTCTCCGGCTGGCAGGCAGGTTTTGGCCAATTGGTCCAGCGGCGTGCCAGTCGTGTCATGCACGCTCAATAAAGCGGGCAGCAGCGGCTTGAGCGCCTCCACGATAACCGGCGGGTAGCAGCCAAATGCGTTCGGCTCTCGTGGGTCCCCGGCAAAGGCCTCGTTGGGGTCCGGGCCAACCAAAAGGCCGTCCTGTTCCTGCACAGGTTCCTGCTTCAGATGTTTTAGGAATCCCTCGGCATTGACGGGGATTCCCCAATAGTGCAGCAGCATGAGAGCGCTCACCGTTTCACACCCAGTGGGCAAAAAATTTTCCTGGCTGATATAGGGTACGGTCAACTGCACGGTTTTCGCCACCTGTGATGTCTGCGTGTTGGAAGAAGCGGTCTGGGGTAAGGCCGTGGCGCCGACAAGCGCCAGAGAGCCGGCGCCGACTGCTGCAGCCAGAGCGGCCGTGACCAGCCTGGAGCACACGCGCGCCAGCTTCCTGCACCGGGTGAGACTTGTCCCCCAGCCTCGGCGTCTGGTTGCAGCAGTCCGCCGGTTTTCCTTTTGCGCGATAGACTGCATAACTGGATCCCTCCCAACATAAATATATCAAAAACATGCGGCAAATCTTGTCGCTTTCTGAAAAGTGGAAAAAATTCGGAATGCCAGAATTGTGAAATGAATAACAATAATTGCAATCTGGCGGCTGAGGTGATAAACTAAAAACAGAGCAACATAGGCTTTATAAAATAAGGAGTGTTAAACGTGAACATTTGGCATGACATATCCCCCAAGCGCATCCGGAATGACAATTATGAGGCAGTCATTGAAATTCCCAAAGGTGGGAAGGCAAAATATGAATTGGACAAAGAGACCGGCCTTTTGAAGCTGGACCGGATTCTTTATACATCCACCCATTATCCGAGCAACTATGGCTTTATCCCCCGCACGCTGGCCAGCGACGGCGACCCGCTCGACGTTTTGGTCCTGTGCAGTGAAAATATCCATCCGTTGTCTCTAGTGAACTGCTATCCGATCGGCGTCATCAAAATGATCGACAGCGGCAAAAACGACGAAAAAATCATTTCGATTCCGTTCCACGATCCTACATACAACAGCTATACAGATATCAGCGAACTGCCCAAGCATATCTTTGATGAGATGAGCCATTTCTTCTCTGTCTATAAGGCACTGGAAGGCAAGGAAACCAGCATGGAAGGCGTGGAAGGCCACGAATCTGCCATTGAGATCGTGCAGTCCTGCATCGACCGCTATCTGGAAGCATTCTGCAAATAAATTAGGCCCTCAACTTCATCTTATAACAAGGAGACCTCCGATGACAGCCAAAGCGGGCTGTTGTCGGAGGTTCCTTCCTTTTTCGACTTTTCTTTTATTATTTCATTTTGTAAGATGACGCGTCAGGAGAATCAATACAGTGTACCTGACATAGAAAAAATTGTGCCAACTCTGGGTCATGTTCTTGATGGCCGCCGCGCAGTATGCATTCCCAGTCCCATTTTGATCGATATTCCAGAAATTTAGGAAAAAAGAAAGCGCCAGGCTTCCGGCCAGCAAAAAACTACGGATGTGCCCAACGCTTAAACGCTATTTCTCTTTTTATCCACACGCGCACGCGACCACCCTCTCAACAAAAATATCTGTTCGGTAGGATAGCCCGCTTGTGTGATACTCCCTGTGACTATTCTGTGTATATCTTTTGAAAATTTTCTGGATTAAAGTTCCTTCTTAACCTTTTGCAAAGCTGCCTTTTCCAAGCGTGAGATCTGTGCCTGACTAATGCCAATCTCACCAGCTACCTCCATTTGGGTTTTTCCTTGGAAAAATCGCATAGACAGGATATGCTTTTCCCGGTCATTGAGTCCACGGATGGCCTGTTTGAGGGCGATTTCATCGAGCCAGTTGCTGTCGTCATTGTGGTCGCCTACTTGATCCATCACATAGATAGTGTCCCCACCATCGGAAAAAACCGGTTCATAAAGGGAGATGGGATCGACAATCGATTCCATGGCCATGACGACATCTTTGCGGGGCAGGTTTAATTCCTTTGCAATCTCGTCCACGCTCGGCTCATGGCCGTGCGCGTTGATGAAGCGCTCTTTCGCCTGCATGGCCTTATACGCGGTGTCCCGCAGCGAACGCGAAACACGGATCGCGTTGTTGTCCCGCAGGTAGCGGCGGATTTCTCCGATAATCATCGGAACCCCATACGTGGAAAATTTGACACCTTGATTGATGTCAAAATGATCGATTGCTTTCATCAGGCCGATGCAGCCGACCTGAAACAGATCGTCCAGGTTCTCCCCGCGGTTTGTGAACCGTTGAATGACGCTAAGCACCAGGCGCAGGTTGCCCTTGATCAGTTCTTCGCGCGCGTGCTTGTCCCCATTGTGCATACGCCGGAGCAGATCCATCTTTTCTTTCTCCGTAAGGACCTTCAGCTTTGCGGTGTTCACGCCACAAATCTCAACCTTGTTGTTTTGCAATCCAACCGCCTCCTTACGAATTCCAGTATTGCCAGAGATAAGGAGGGTTATACAGAGTTGAAGTGCGAGTGTCACTGTGGTATACTAAAGCCGTATCTCTAGATATTTTCAGAATTTTCCAAGAGTAAGCTAAAATTGCAATTCGAAAGGAATTGATCGGGTGAAAAGCCGGAAATCCGTCCTGCTTTATCTGCCATTTCTCCTTGCACTTTGTTTCTGGATCGGCATGTATGCATTCAGTTTTTTGCAAGGGGATGATTATAGCTTTCTGGTGCGCGGCAGCGGCGCATTGAAGCGGATTTGGGACAATTATATTTACTACTACACCTATGCCGGTGCGCGCATGGCCAATCTGTTTGCTGCTCTTCTGCTGCTGGCCGAGTTGAAGATCTGGAGATGGCTTACGCCGTTTGTCATCACAGGTATTTCCCTGTTGCTTTATTATTATGTGGCTGGCACTTGCCGAACGGAAGGCCGTCCAACCTGCCGGGATATTTCGTTATCCTGTGTTTGCGCATTGTTTCCAGGGTTTATACCGGTTGCAAGGCATTTGTTCGGAGACACGTTTCTCTGGATGGATGGGTCCTGCAATTACTTGTATCCTATGCTGTTAGCACTGGCAGGGTTTGTTCCGTTTTATTGTGCTTTGCGCGGATGGCATATGCCTCGTTTCTTCCGCTATACAGCGCCCGTATGGTTTGTAGCCGCGGGGCTGCTGCATGAACAGGTCGCGATGCTATTGGCAGTGATGAGCGTCCTGACCGTACTATACCTGCATCGGGAAAGGCCGCGCTCCATTTATTTGATCGTCCTAACCGTGCTGGCCGTGGCCGTTTTGATCTATATGCTGACGTGCCCCGGCGCCTATTACCGCCTGGGCACTGCAAACGCTGACCCAACAAAGGAATCGGCCCAAAAAATGCTGAGCAACCTACTGATTTACCTATCGCCATTTGGCAAGGAATATTGGCCATGGACTGCGGCGCTGGGTGCCGTCGCATTGTGTTTGCTGTGGCGCACAAACCGGCGGTATCCAGCCAAGCGAAATGCGTTTATTTTCTGCTTTGTCGGTTTTGGCATCCTGCTGGGGCCGCTTTCCGAGGCGCTGTCGCTGCCGACGATGCAGGAAAAGCCCTTTTCAGGAAGCAAGCTGAGCAACTTGGCGGAGATTGCGCTGGCTGCTTTCTGGGTGCTTTATTTTTTGGCAATCCTTTACATTCTACTTTGGTGCGCATCGAGCAAGCATTCGCCGGAGAGGGGCAGCAACCCCTTCCGTTATTTGTCCGTGCTCTATATCGGCATGTGGGCCTCGCAGGCAATCCCCGCGGTTATTGGCTCCACTGGACGCCCGATGCTGCCGTGGGTCGTGCTGACGCTGTTGATCACCCTGTGCATATTGCATGATATGCAGTTTCGGTGGCTTTGGGGAATGCAATTTGCCGCAGCGGGTGTGGCAGTCTGCATGATGTGCACGGCCATTCACGCGGCATCGGAGAATTATGATGCCTATCAGCGCATCACCGTGCAGGTGGAGGCGGCAAAACGCGGCGAGACCAATGTGGTGGTGTTTGACAGCACACAATTCCAGTTTGATTATGCCTATTACAATGCCTTTTCTGCCGCCTACGAAAGAGACCTGCGTAAATATTTCCAATTGCCAAAATCGATTACACTCCAATTTAAAAAATGAGTGAGGAGGAGAGCCGGTGTCCCTGCAAGTTGCCATTCCCGCCTATGTGCAGGTGATTTTAAAGGTGCTGCGCCGCGCCGGCTACCAAGCCTGTCCGGTTGGCGGTTGCGTGCGCGACAGCCTGCTGGGGAAAGTACCGCACGATTGGGATATCGCGACAAGCGCGCTGCCGATGGAAACCGAACAAACGCTTGCGGGATTCTCCTGCCTCGAAACCGGCATGCGGCATGGGACGATCACGGCCATTTCCGATGGACATCCGGTGGAAATTACCACATTCCGTATCGACGGCAGCTATTCCGATCACCGCAGGCCCGATTCTGTCACCTTTACCCGCAACTTGGCCGAAGACTTGCGCCGCCGTGACTTTACCATCAACGCCATGGCGTGGGACAACGGTCTGGTCGATCTGTTTGGTGGCCGTGCGGACTTGGAGGCGGGCATCGTTCGTTGTGTCGGAGATCCGGCAATGCGCTTCCAGGAGGACGGCTTGCGTGTTTTGCGCGCCCTGCGGTTTGCCAGTGTTTTGGATTTTACGCTCGCGCCAGAAACGTCTTTGGCGGTGCACCGGCTGCGTGGCTTGCTGGAAGATATTGCAGCGGAACGCATTTCCGAGGAGCTGAAAAAACTGCTCTGCGGGCCGGGTGTGGGGCGCATTTTGCGGCAATATGCAGATGTCCTGTTTACGATTTTGCCCATGCTTTCTGCGCAGGCAGGGTGCCCGCAACACAACCCCTACCACAACTGCGACGTCTGGGAGCACACGGTCCGTTCGGTGGAGGCGGCCCCGGCACAGCCCCTTTTGCGTCTGATCCTACTGCTGCATGATGCGGGAAAACCTGCTTGCCGGAGCACTGGTCCAGACGGCATAGACCATTTCTACCGGCACGATCGCGAAAGCGCCCGCCTGGCCGAGCAGGCGGCACACCGCTTGCGGCTTTCCAGCCGGGAAACGCGGACGGTGTCACAGGCGGTGGCGCGCCATATGCTCCCGATGCCGCCGGAAAGGCGGCTGTTGCGCCGGCGTCTGAACCAGTTTGGCCTGGATTTTTGCCTTCTGCTGTTGGCCGTCCAACGGGCCGATACCCTTGCGCAACCGCCTGCTGTGCATAGCCGTCTGCGGCTGCTCGACCAGAGCGAGGCGATTTTGCGGGCGCTGGTGGCTGAAGATGCCTGCTTCTCCCGCGCACAACTGGCGGTCAAGGGCGACGACCTGGTGAAGCTGGGACTTTCAGGCCCGGCGATTGGCCGGGCTTTGGATTACCTGCTCAATGCAGTCATAGAGGAACAATGCCCCAATGAAAAAGTTGCGCTGCTGGATTACTGGCGGCAACACGGCGAAAAATAACGCACGGCATCTTGCGTGCGTGTCCGTATAGAAGGCGTTCTTACACTTTGTTGGTTCTGAAAAGATGATTGAGGAGGTCAAATTATGTGGGCGTATCGTGCTGTATTTTATCAAATCTATCCGCTTGGGTTTTGTGGCGCGCCGGCTACCAATGATGGCAAGACGGTCAACCGGATCGGCAAGGTAAAAGACTGGATTCCGCACATTCAAAAGTTAAACTGCAATGCGATCTATTTTTCCCCTGTGTTCGAAAGCGACGCGCACGGCTATGACACACGTGACTACCGCCGCATCGACTGCCGCCTGGGCACCAACGAGGATTTTGCCGAAGTCTGCCAGGCGCTGCACGAAGCCGGAATCAAGGTCGTGCTCGACGGTGTTTTCAACCATGTCGGGCGCGGCTTTTGGGCGTTTCAGGATGTGCTGAAAAACCGGGAACAGTCCCCTTATCGCGACTGGTTCCACATCGACTTTGGCGGCAACAGCAACTACAACGACGGCTTGTGGTATGAGGGCTGGGAGGGCCACTATGAGCTGGTCAAGCTTAACCTGCGCAATCCGGATGTTATCAAACACCTGTTTGACTGCATTGCGGAATGGGTACGGGAATTCGACATCGATGGATTGCGGCTGGATGTTGCTTATCTACTGGACCACGATTTTCTACGGCAGTTGCGCTCCTTCACTGAAAAGCTGAAGCCGGAGTTTTTCCTGGTCGGTGAGGTGCTCGGTGGTGATTACAAGACCACGATGAACGAGGAAATGTGTCATAGCGTGACGAATTATGAGTGCTATAAGGGCCTGTACTCCAGCCTGAATAGCATGAACCTGTTTGAGATCGTCCATTCGCTGTTGCGACAGTTTGGCCCGGAGCAATGGGCGTTGTATCGGGGCATGCACCCGCTGTCCTTTGTCGATAACCACGATGTGACCCGAGTCGCCTCCATTTTGCAGAATCCCAAGCATTTGCCGCTGATTTATACACTATTGGCCGGCATGCCGGGTATCCCCTGCATCTATTATGGCAGCGAATGGGGCGCAACCGGGAAAAAAGAGGATGGAGATCCGGCGCTGCGTCCATGCTTTGACGTGCCGAAAGAAAACGACTTGACCCAGTGGGTCGCAGCCTGCGCCAAGGCGCACCGGGAAAGCGACGCCCTGTGTAATGGCAGCTTCCAGTCTCTGGTGCTGCAAAATAAATATTGCATTTTTGAGCGCAAGTCAGAAAAAGACCGTGTGTTGGTCGCAATCAATGCGGGGGACGAAGCTGTTCATGTGGATTTTAACGCAGATGCTGGCCGCGCGCGCGACCTCATTACGGGGAAAGTGCACGACTTTGGCGGAGGGACGGATCTTCCCCCCTATTTCGGCGCGCTATGGCAGATTTTCTGATCTCGCCCCATTTTATTTAGACAATCAATCGAATAAAATAGAGGCATCCGCAAGATAAACGCAGGATGCCTCTGTTTTTATTGGTAAAAGTCTATAAAAGGCGGTAACGGGGCCGCTCTCCGCCGAAGATCAACCAATGCGCGAGGTCATAAACCAGTACGGCGATCAGGGCGACAGCGCACCACAACGCAGTAGTGGACAAGGAAATTTGGCCCAACAAGTTATAGGGCTTATCGGAATAATCCCAGACCTGCATACCGAGCCACAGATTCACAATGCAGCCCGTCACAAATTCCCCGATCGTGATGGTCAGTCCGCCCACCACTGCCTGACTGACCAGTGACCATCGGCAAGGTTGCTTGCCGCGCTCCAGGCCTACGAGTAGAAATAATGTGCCACCCGCCAGGAACATTGTCCAATGCGTCCACCCGCGCCACGCTGTTTCCACTAGGCAATATAGTCCGCCGCCCATCAGCCACATGCCGAGCCGTTCCCAAACGATATCGGCCTGACTGTATGCCCAGCGATGTGTGTGCACCAGTTTTTTGACAGAATCCATATGCGTTTCCCCCTTTTCTGGATAGCACTGTTGGCAGCAGATATATGGGACACACAGGCAGAAAATCGGCCGGGTAGCGGAGAAACCGCTGCCGGGCCGTTGGTCGCTTTTCTTTGAATCCCTTTGTTCTGCATGCGGCGTATACGCTTTTTGAGCAGTGCTATTTTGCATTGCTTTTAGTATGGCCAGGTTTTTGGGCTGGTATCCTTTTGACTGGCAGTATCCCAAAGAAAACAAAAAAATTTCTCCGGCTGGCTAAGCCGGAGAATTGCGCCTTCGCGCAGATGTAAGAAAAGAGAGGCTTGTATGTAAAAACTTGTAAACAAAATAAAGAAACGCCGCACGGAAACCGTGCGACGTCATTGTCGACTTGATTAAAATCCACTTTCACTTGCTATGTCCAAAGTATACCAGCCTATCAAGGAAAAGTCAATTCCCAATTCCATAATAAAATGGGAATATTATATGGGAAATTTTATGCAAAACTTCTGTATTTTATAAAAGACTTTCGTCATAATGGGCTCGAATACCGCCGATGAATTTCGGACGTGTGCGCGCACACAGCAGAATGGCCTCGCCGATGTGATCGATGGACAGGCGTACCGGCACGGCAACTTCTTTCAGATGCATGCCGATCAGTGTGCCGCCTACGTCCAGCCCGCAGTCCGCGCGAATATGCTCCACAGCCACCGGATCCGCAAATCGGGCATAAGCTGTAGTGGCAAAGGAACCACCCGCTTTAGGCTGGGGCACCACATTGACCGGTTCATAACCAAACTTTTCAGCGGCCTCCCGCTCAATAATCAGCGCGCGGTTCAAATGCTCACAGCACTGCGCCGCAAGATAGAGGTTGGCTGCACGTGTCTGGGCATAGATACCGTCGAAAATTGCGGCTGCAGTCTCTACGTTGCTGTCGCTGCCGATGTGATGGCCACCCACTTCACTTGAAGAGCAGCCAACCACCATCAGCCCGCCGGGACGTACCTTTGCCACAGCGAGCAGCTCCTGCGCCGCTTGTGCGGCTAGTGTGCGCAATTCTTCCAAAGACTCTGCCATATGCTGGCACCCCTTCCAATCAAAAAATAGAGCAAAGTTTGCTTTTCTTTTATTATAGCACAGATTCGGCAAGTTACAGAAGCGTCGGGCAGAAAATTTATCCATTTGATCCGATTCGCCGCAGAGTCATAAATTCTGACGTAGTGCCCCCTGTTCTTTTGCAAGCTGATATGTTATAATACAGAATTGAGATTGCCTATACAGGAGAGTTGCTTTTTGAATCAGTATAAACGCCTGTTCAACAATACGATTATTTTTGCCATTGGCACTTTCAGCTCCAAAATTCTGACGATCATCATGACCCGCTTTATCACGGGCGCCCTGTCGCAGACCGATTATTCCACGGCAACTGCGCTGCAGGATATCAGCAATATTCTGATTCCCGTGTTTTCCCTGGAGATCATTGATGCCATCACACGCTTTGGATTGGACCGCCGGTATAACAAAAAGGATGTCTTCACGGTCAGCCTGATTGCAGTATGCATCGGTTCAGCAATTATGCTGGTGGCATCTCCGCTGTTGGAAAATATATCCTTTCTTTATTTTATCAAGGGCCGAAGCAGCCTGGTCGCGTTGTTTGTGTTCGCGTCCTCGTTCCATAGCATTTGCAGCCAGTTTGTGCGGGCGCGCAACATGGTCAAGCTGTATGCATTCGATGGTATCCTGACCACCGTGCTTACGGCTGCATTGACGCTGATTTTCCTCTATCCGGCGAAGCTGGGCGTCACCGGCTATTTACTAGGTATCATTGTGCCGGATATGCTTGCGGCTGTGTTTCTGTTTTGGGTGGCGAACCTGCATCACTTTATTCGCTTCCGCGGACTCAGCCGTCTGACAGCCAGCCAGATGATTCGATATGCGGTTCCCTTGATTCCGAACAAGGTGGCCTTCTGGGTGACCAATACCTCTGACCGTATTATGGTGATCAATCTCTGCGGTCAAGCGCTCAACGGTGTCTTTTCGGCGGCATATAAGATCCCAAACCTGATCTCACTGGTCAGCGGTGTCTTTATGGATGCCTGGCAGATGTCCTCGATTACCGAAGAAAAGAATCGCCCGCAGTTTTTCACGAAGGTTTTTCGCGCCATGGCCGCGCTGATCTTTGCTGGCAGTGCGGTCATCATTCTATTGTGCCGTCCACTGCTTTCGATGTTGACCAGCCGTAATTACCATGAAGGCTGGATCTATATCCCGTTCCTTGTGTTGGCTACCGCGTTTTCCTGCCTGTGCAGCTTTATCGGAACCGTTTATATGGTGGAAAAGCGCAGCGTCAATAACATGGTGACTACCCTGATTGCGGCAGGATTGAACATTCTGTTTAATTTCATGCTTATCCCTAAATTTGGCCCCATCGGCGCGGCGATCGCCACACTGATTGCCTATATAGTCATGCTGGTGATCCGGCTGATCGACACGCGGCGCTTTATCCGGATTTACTTTAGCCCGTTGCGCTTGATTGCGGATTTTGTCATCGTGACGGCCGAAAGCATACTGATGATCCAGCAGGTGAAACTGTGGGCGCTCTGGTGCACCTTACTGACAGCGTTGACAATCGGCATGAACGCAAAGCCACTATTGCAGAGCATCGAAAAGGTCATGCCGGAACGCCTGAAAGCTAAACTGCCCATTCCTGGACATAACCGTAATAATAAACGTATACCGGACAATCGTCACCGGTATAAGCGTTAATGAAACGATCTGGATCACTTCACTTCATTGCTTCCATAGGAAATATAAAAAGTACATCAACATTTCTATTCAAAAAATGTCCCGACCTTCTCATCTCCCACAGAGGAAAGAAGGGCGGGACATTGGCTTTATTGACTTGACAATTTTAGTTGCCGTCTTCAATGCTGATTTCATTGAATTTATCAGTCAGGTCTTTCACGTTCAGCGCCTGTTTATCGGTTGCCGAAACATCCAAGACCGCATGGCCGCGGTGCATCATCAGCAGGCGGTCTCCATAGCCGATGGCAAACTTCAAGTTATGCGTGACCATCAGCGTTGTGATGTGCTTTTCCTCGACCACACGGCGCGTCAATTCCATCACATTTTCGCTGGAATGAGGGTCTAATGCAGCCGTGTGCTCATCCAGGATCAGTAAATCAATTGGCGTCATGGTGGCAATGAGTAGGGCCAGCGCCTGCCGTTGGCCACCCGAAAGGCTGCCAACTGGAATGCCAAGCTTATCCTCCAACCCCAGGTGCAGCAAAGAAAGTTCTTCCTGATAATAGGATGTGCGCTTCCGATTGACGCCAGGCTGGAGCACATAGCTGCCGCCTTTGTTATCGGCCAAGGCCATATTTTCCAGGATTGTCAGCTCCGGGCATGTGCCGGCGGCGGGATTCTGGAACACACGCCCCAAAAAGCGGCTCCGTTCATGCTCCTGCAGCTTCGTGACATCCTTCCCATTGACGAAAATGGCACCACTGTCAATAGGTAGACTGCCACACAGGAGATTGAGCATCGTCGTTTTTCCGGAGCCGTTGCTGCCGACAACTGAAACGAAGCTGCCGCGATCGATGGTCAGATTAAAATCTTGAAACAGAACGACTTCGTTGACAGAGCCGGGATTAAAGGTTTTGCAAATATGCTCCAGGGAAACAATTGGCTCAGATTTTGCTGCGGTTAATGATGCTGCCATTGCGGACCCTCCTTTTTGTTCCAACGCGTGTGACGACCAGCGCAATGACAAAGATGATCGACATCAACAGTTTGAGATAAGATGTATCCAGGCCGAGCTGCATGGCGATTGTCAGGCAGGCGCGGTAAATGATCATACCGATGATAGCAGCCAAGGTTGGGCGCATCCAACGCACACGGCCAAAAATCGCTGTGCCGATGATGACAGCGGCAAGCGCCATAACCACCATGCCGGTGCCAGCCGAAATGTCGGCGCTCTCCTTTTGTTGGGCAAGCACGCAGCCGGACAGAGCGGTTAGACCGTTGCCAAGCACTAGGCCCAGGATCTTCATATTACCGGGGTTACGGCCCAAGGCGGTCACGAACTGCGGATTGTTGCCGGATGCGCGCAGCAGCAGGCCCGAGCGTGTTTTCAGATAAAGATCGATTAAAATTTTGACCACCGCGCAAACGATCAAAGCCATGACAAGCCAGCCCCATTTCCCGAGAACCTCATTGAGCCAGCCGCCCAGACCGCTATTAAAAATCGTGGGTTTATTGAGAATTGGAACAATCGCCTTTTTGCCGGTAATCATCAGATTGATGCTGTAAAGCCCTGTCATCACGAGAATACCGGAAAGCAGGTCCGTAATGTGCAACTTTACATGCAGCAGGCCGGTGACGCAGCCAGCCGCAGCGCCGGCCGCAAAGGCCACCAGACACGCGACCCATGGATTCACCCCTGCCGAGATGAGGGATGCTGCCGTGCACATGCCCAGTGGGAAGGAACCATCTACCGTGAGGTCCGGAAAGTCCAGCACTTTATAGGTGATGTAGACACCGATGGCCATGAGGCCGTAGATAAACCCTTCCCGCAAGACGATCTCCACAAGGTTCATTAGAATATCCAAATTGTTCCCCGCTTTCCGTGGACGTGTAAACACTGAAAAATATTTGGTCGACACGCCAAATTAAAGTAATTCCTTAACTGTTGGCTTCCACTGCCTGTGCACTTTGGTAATCTGCCGGCAAGGTGATGCCGAGTTGCTGCATCACGGCCTTGTTATAAACCGGCGTGCCGTCCTGTACCACATAGACCGGCGTATCCTCTGGCTTCGACTCGCCTTTCAGAATTTTTCCCGCCATTTTTCCAGTTTCTTCTCCCAGAGCGACAAAATCGATGCTGACAGAAGCGATGCAGCCATTTTTGACCTGCTCAATCTCAGAACCAAAGACCGGGATCTTGGCCTTATTGGTGACTTGTAACTCACTGGTAAGGTTATTGACAACGTTGTTATCCGTGAAGTTATTGAAGCAATCGACGCCTTTGGCCACCAGAGCCTCTGCACCAGAGGCCACTTCGCTGGAATTGGTCACGCCCTGCTCGACAACTTCAAAATTATATTTCGGGGCCAGCTTTTTGAATTGCGCCAAAACGGACACGGAATTCGACTCGCTGGTGGTATAAAGCACGCCAATCTTTTTTGCATTTGGCAGAAACGCGCGGATCATCTTGAGTTGACTCTCCAGCGGAAGAACATCGCTGCTGCCCGTACAGTTTGTGCCCGGCTTTTCCAGACTTTTGACTAACTGGCTGGCAACCGGATCGTTGACCGATATAAAGGTCATGGGCGTTCCGTCCGCCTTGGTTGCAGCGTAAGCGCTCATCGCAGCTGGGGTGGCAATCGCACCGATCAGGTCGTACTGCTTTGCCGCCATGGTCTGTGCCTCTGTATCTGCTGTGGCACTCTCCCCCTGCGCGTTCTGAAAATCAATGGTCAGATTCTGGCCTTCGACATATCCTTCGTCTGCCAGGCCCTTTTTAAAGCCTTCATAACAATTGTCCAGGGAAGGATGCGGCGCATACTGGATGACGCCAATCTTTTTAGCGGCCGGAGCGCCTGACGTCTGGCTGCCGCCCGCCGTGCTGGCTGTAGCAGAATCCGTTCCGGTTGTGCTGCACCCAACCGCTGCAACTGCTAATGCTGCAGCCAGAATGCCAGCGATCAATTTCTTACGATACTGTTTCATAACGCGATTCCTCCAACAATCATCAGTCTTAAAAATAAAAAAGCTCTTGTCCCTGCTCGGAAACAGGGACAAGAGCAAAATACTCCTGCGGTACCACCCAAATTGACGCACAACAGCGCCCACTCACTCGCGCACAACATGCGCGCTTCCCTTTTAACGGAGGAAGAATCCGGCGCCCCTACTTGCTTAATTTTTGGCTTTGGGTTTGCCCTCAAAAGTCCATTCCGTAAACCATATCGCACCACGCTCTCACCTACCGTGGCTCTCTGCGCCGACACCCGTTTACGTACTCGTCTTTCTCATCGGTTTGAATGATTCATTTTTTTCATTATATGCCGCCTAGATGAATTTGTCAAGGAAAGACGAGACAAAATTTTATTTTCCGGCCGGACGCAGCCGAGTAATTGACTTTTCACACAACCAGACCTATAATATACTCATATAAACTAGACATTCTATATGAACTGGAGGAGCTGTTATGAATAGCATTACCATTGCACGTCAATATGGGAGCGGGGGGCGCGACGTCGGCCTGTCCATTTCCAAACAGCTGAACATTCCCTTTTATGACAAGCAGCTCATCGCTCTAGCTGCCAAAAAGAGCGGCATCAGTGAAGAACTTTTTCGCAAGGCAGATGAACGCCATGCCAGCAGCCTTCTCTACTCGCTGGTCATGGGAAATTACAGCTTTGGCACGAATGACAGCGCCACAAATCTTCCCATCAATGATCAACTCTTTTTGTTGCAGGTAGATATCATCCGCGAAGCTGCGAAAAAGGGGCCCGCGGTTTTCGTTGGGCGGTGTGCCGATTACATTTTGCGCGATCATCCACATGTATTCAAAGTTTTTCTGTATGCTGACATGGCATTCCGCAGCAAACGCGCAGTCGAGAAATATGGCGATCCCCAGGCCAAGGTGGAGGATATTCTCACCAAGACGGATAAGCGGCGCGCTAATTACTACAGCTTTTATACCAGCGAAAAATGGAATGACCTAACGCATTACGATCTATGCCTAAACACCGCTTCTGTGGGCATCGATGGTGCGGTTGACATCATTCTGCACGCCGCTGGCTGCAAAAGATAAAAAGTTCGCACGCTAAAAACTTAAAAAGGCAGCTACCGTGAATTCCGGCAGCTGCCTTTTTGGCGCTTTACGAATTCTGATTACGTGGAACATTTTTGTCGTAAAGGATCAAAAGGCCATGCAGCATCAGATTTTCATCCAGGACAATCTTGCGGCGGCAATTCGGCACCACAATGTGCGCCAGGCCGCCGGTAGCGACAACTGTACCGGCGGGCATACCGAGCTCCTCCTCCACACGATCGATCACCCCATCGATCATGGCGGCGTGGCCAAAAACCGCGCCCGCTTTCATGCAATCAGTCGTATTTTTCCCGATCACATGTGGCGGTGCTTCCAAGCTGACATGTGACAATTGGCTGGCCCGTGCGGCGAGTGCATTGAGCGCCACAATCGGGCCTGGCATGATTAGTCCGCCCAGATAATTGCCATGCGCATCTACAACGCACATCGTGGTAGCCGTCCCCATGTCGATAATCAAGATTGGTTTGGCATATTTGGCGCAGGCGGCAACCGAATCCACAATCAAGTCAGCACCCACTTGGGCAGGGTTGTCCATCTTGATATTGAGACCTGTTTTTACGCCGGAGCCAACAATCAAGCTGCTTTTTCCGGTCACCAGCCGAACTGCCTCCTGCAAGGGCTGCGAAAGCGCCGGCACAACAGACGAGATGATGGCGCCCTCTACCCCATGCCGGTCCAGTCCGTGCAAATGGAACAAATTGCGGATCATCAGTGCGTACTCATCGCTTGTCTTTTTGGGGTCCGTCGACAGACGTGCTGTAAAATAGGTGTTTTCCTTGTCTATGCACCCCAAAACGATATTACTGTTTCCTACGTCAATTGCCAAAATCATAAATCGCTTACCGCCTCTCCAAATGCCGCCAGGCATTCCAATCCAAAATTAAAAAAGCGCGACGCGAAAAAGCGCGCGACGCGCCTCAAATATCCAATTTCTCTTTCCTATTTTATCTGTGATTTTTTCCGAATCGTCTCGCGGTCGCGGCCGGTCAAATGTAGCAACACTTTTCCGATTGCCGCTACAATAATGCCAGCAGCGATCGCTTCGATTACACCGTTAAAAGCGACAATGCCCATGATTACGCCCGAAACCATATCGGGTGCAATGCCCCTTGCCGCAGCATATGCGTCGCGGAACAGGAAAAAGATCAGCCCCATCACGAGAGCGGTATTGATCATCGCACCGGATATACCGGCTACCGCAAGCGACACGACATCTTTGTCCTTTCTCTGGAACACATGCTGTAGGCCGCGCCAGACATAATAGGGGACAACGCCCACCAGAATGCGCGGTACAAAGCAGATAAGCAGCGCAACCGGCGTACCATGTGTCGTGCCGGGCAGCGGAATAAACGGCGAAAAAGTAAACGAAGTGATCGCCGGGAGCATGGTGTTGTTGATCAAACTGGTCAGGCCAAACAAAACCCCCAGCGCAGCGCCGTATTTCGGTCCCAGCAAGATGGCGCCCAGAATCACCGGGATATGAATAATCGTCAGCTTGATAAATGGAAGCGGAATATAGCCTAACGGTGTCAATCCCAAAATCAGTGTGATGGCTGCAAACAGTGCAAGCAGCACAAAGTTCAGGTATTTGGCCTTTTTCATGTTACAAAACCTCCTGCTACCGCCGGTGCGCCAAAATCCAGTATTTACAAAACCGACTGAACCGTAATCATTATATCAGGATTTCCAGTGAAATCAAGAGATTTTTTAGAATTTATGACGATTTCCCAAAATCCGCCCTTGCGTTTTTGTGCGGAACCACGCTATAATAAAAACGATCATGCGATGAGACGACTTGATGTCATCGATACCGAAATGGTGAGAAGAATCCCAAAGGAGATTGGGCTTGTGTTATTAGAAAAGAAAACGATTTTACTCGGCGTTTCTGGCAGCATTGCCGCCTATAAGGCCGCTGCATTGGCCAGCAAGTTGACCCAGCAGGGCGCGGCCGTGCATACCCTGCTGACTGCAAACGGCGCAAAATTCGTGACGCCGGTCACGTTTGAAGGCGTTACAGGGCGCAAGTGTATTGTGGACACATTTGATCGCAATTTTCAGTACAGTGTGGAGCACATTGCGTTGGCGACGCAGGCCGACCTTGTGTTGATCGCTCCCGCGACAGCCAATGTGATCGCCAAGCTGGCGCATGGGCTGGCGGACGATATGCTGACCACAACGGTACTGGCCTGCCGCTGTCCGAAGATGATTTCGCCCGCGATGAATACAGGTATGTACGAAAATCCGATCACCCAGGACAACTTAAAAACGCTGCGCAAATACGGCTGGACGGTAATTGATCCGGCTTGCGGGCGTTTGGCCTGCGGGGATGTCGGCGCGGGTAAATTTCCCGAACCTTCCGTACTCGTGGAGCATGTTTTGCTGGCACTGGCAGAAGAAAAAGACATGGCAGGCCTGCGTGTTCTGGTAACAGCCGGCCCGACCCAGGAGCCGCTGGATCCGGTGCGCTACCTGACGAATCATTCAACCGGACGTATGGGCTATGAAATGGCCAAAAATGCCGCGCGGCGCGGTGCGGCGGTTACGCTGGTGACCGGCCCCACCACCCTGGAGCCGCCGCTTGGCGTCAAGACGATTGCTGTCCGCACGGCGGAGGAAATGTTTCAGGCAGTGATCAAAGCTGCTCCTGAGCAGGATCTGATGGCTTTTGCCGCCGCAGTCGCCGACTACCGCCCTGCACAGGAGGCGGCCGACAAAATCAAAAAGAGTGCCGGAGCGCTTGGGGAAATCCAGTTAGCCCCCACACATGATATTTTGCAGTATGTTGGTGAACACAAGCGGCCGGAGCAGATCCTCTGTGGTTTTTCCATGGAGACCCGTGATTTGGTCCAAAATTCACAGAAAAAATTGGATAAAAAGCACGCGGATCTGATTGCGGCCAATAATCTGCGTGTGCCGGGCGCTGGTTTTGGCACAGAAACAAATGTTATGACACTGCTGACGCATGCGGGCAGCGAGGAGCTGCCACTCTTATCGAAATATGAAACCGCGGGCAGGATCTGGACAAAAATGCTTGCGATGCGGCGTGCATAAAGAACGTATTTGCGCGTAAACTACCGTCGTACTCCCAAAATAAAGTGAGGTGTATGACGATGACCGATTTGCATTGCACAGTTTGTGAGTGCGTGAACAATGACCAGGAATACTGCTGCCGCCCGGACATTCTGGTCAGCGGTAAATCCGCCTGCGGCAGCGAGCAGACCAGCTGCGCGGACTTTCAGAACCGTTCCGAATCCGGCAATCAGGCTCAGAATAGCTGTGGTTGCTCCATTCCCAATTCGTCCCTGCATGTCCGCTGCGAGGCCGAAAACTGCACCTATAACACGCAGGGTGAATGTGTGGCCAATGCCATAAAGGTTTGCGGCTGCAACGGCTCCAACGCGTCCAGCAAGTCTGAAACCCAGTGCCATACGTTCCAGATGCGCTAAAATGACAAGCTGAAACCGGCCAAAAAAATCTCCCGTTTTTCTCTTTCGAGAAAGGCGGGAGATTTTTGCGCTTTTGCGTTTTTATACCGAAATCTGTTCCAAGACCTCGCCGACCGGCTGGCGGATGACGAGCGCGGCCTCGCGGTCTGCGGAGGTCGCGGATTTATTGATCAGCACCAGGCGGCTGCCGCGGAAATAATGAAGCAGGCCGGCTGCCGGATACACCACCAGCGATGTACCAGCGACGATCATCATGTCCGCCTGAGAAATCGCCTCGACTGCACCTTCGATTACGTCTTGGTCCAACGGCTCCTCATAAAGAACCACATCCGGTTTAATGTGTCCGCCGCAGGTGCAGTGCGGCACGCCAGTACTATGGAGGATATCCTCCGCAGTGTAAAACTTGTGACACTGTTCGCAGTAATTGCGCAGCACACTGCCGTGCAGCTCAAACACGTTTTTGCTGCCTGCCTTCTGGTGCAAACCATCGATGTTCTGTGTAACAACAGCGGTCAACTTGCCAGCCTGCTCCAGCTCCGCCAGCTTTTTATGCGCGGCATTGGGCTGGGCATCCAAATACAGCATTTTATCGCGGTAGAACTGGAAAAACTCCTCCGGACGCCTTTCGTAGAACGAATGGCTGAGGATGGTTTCCGGCGGATATTGATAGGTTTGATGGTATAATCCGTCGGTGCTCCGGAAATCCGGGATGCCGCTTTCCGTCGACACACCCGCTCCACCGAAAAAGACGACCCGCTTACTTTCATCCAACATTTTTTGCAGCTTTGCAATTTCATCCATGCAAAAGACACCCCTTCCTACACGCCACACACGTCATGCGTTTTTCGATTGAAAGCCATCTATCTTATCCTACCGCAGATACACGCAATATGCAAGTGCTTCACGACAGAGAAACGCCCAGCCCGCCGCAAAGCATGGGCAAAACCTCTGCGCAAATTGGGCGCATCTCCCCCGCCAGGTAAAGGGAGCCGCAAATTATGATTGCAGCATCCTTGCCAGCCAGCTGTACGGCAAGCGCTAGGGCCTGCTGTGGAGATTGACCCGCCTGTGCATGCACACCGGCTCGCTGCCAGAGCGAGGCCAACGCCTGCGGGTCGATGGTGCGAGGATTTTGCACGGGCAAGGTGACGGCCTCGCGGAACAAAGGCGCGAGCTTTTCGACAAAACCTTCTATATTTTTGTCGGCGCACATGCCGGTCAGCGCGATAAGCGGCCGGCCGGACAGGTATTGGTGCAGGCACAGGGAAAGCGCCTGCGCGCCATCCGGGTTGTGCGCACCATCTGCAAGGACAATGGGCTGGTCATACAGCAACTCAAACCTGGCGGGCAGTTTGGTGGCGGAGAGACCGGCTGCCATGGCCCGCGTGTTGATGTGCATACCCTTACGGGCGAGCACTTCGCAGCACAAAAGCGCTGTGGCGGCATTGTACACCTGATGGTGTCCCAAAAGCGACAGCTCTATGAGCTGATCCCGATAGCCGAAACGCGTGCCGCGCAGGCTGGTGTCCATCACATGCAGGTTGTCTTCACTGGCGACGAACAGGCGGCAATGCCGCTTTTCTGCGGTGGAACGGATCACATTCAAAGCTTCCTCCGCCTGTCCGGGCGCACAGACAACGTCACAGCCTTCTTTTATAATGCCGCACTTTTCGCTCGCGATTTGCGTCAGCGTATCGCCGAGAATTTCAGTATGATCATAGGAAATATGCGTGAGCACGGCGCACAGAGGCGCGTCGATGACATTCGTGGCATCGAGGCGGCCACCCAGGCCAACCTCCAAGACCACCACGTCGCATTTCTGCTGCGCAAACCAATAAAGCCCAATCGCAGTCACCGCCTCAAATTCCGAAAGCTCCTCCCCCGCCTGTTCCATCTGTTGGATCAGCGGCAGGACATCCTCGGCCGCCTGGGTAAGCGCCCGATGGCTGATGGGCCGGTTATTTAACTGGATCCGCTCGCAAAAATCTGTGACAAACGGAGAAACGAACAGCCCCGTTTGATAGCGTGCCTTTCGTAAGACTTCTGCAATCATGGTGCTGGTGGATCCTTTACCATTGGTTCCTGCAACGTGGACAAATTGCAATTTGTCCTGCGGATCGCCCAACGCATGAAGCAGCTTGCGCAAATGCAGCAGTCCGGGTACTTTTTTAAAACGGTGCAGGCTGTGGATGGCTTCCAGCGCTTGTGCGTAGGTCATTGTAACGCATCCAGGCTCTGCTGGATCAGGGCAATGTGTTCCTTCAGTTTTTCCGCATTTGCGCGCACGCCGGCAATGACCTTTTCCGGTGCTTTGCTCATGAACTTTTCATTCTGGAGCTTGTCCTGTGCATTCCGGTAGCCCTTTTGTGCGGTCTCCAGCTCTTTGGTCAGGCGTTTGCGCTCCGCCTCTTTGTCCACCAGCTCATCCATTTGGATATAGACCTTGGCGTCCGGCGTCACAATGGTTACGGCACCATCCAAATCGAAGGAGGGGGCAACCTCAATTTTGCTGGCGAAGGCCAGACGTTCAAAGATCTTTGCATTATCGCGGAACATTGCTTCATTTGTGCAGGCGATGTGCAGGACCGTCTTGCGGCTGGGTTCGACATTCATTTCCGAGCGGCGGTTGCGCACGCCGCGTACAACGGCCATGACGCTCTCAATTTGAGCGGCTGCCTCCGGGAAGCAGAGTGTTTCGTCAAAGGTCGGGTATGGTGCCGTGATCAAGGCCTCTCCCGTATGCGGAAGACTCTGCCAGATTTCTTCCGTGATATATGGCATAAACGGGTGCAGCAATGCCAGCGTGCGGCTCATCACCCAAACCAGCACTTGACGCACTTGCTGTGCCGCTGCCGGATCGTTGCCATTGAGGCGGATTTTTGCGATTTCGATATACCAGTCGCAGAACTGATCCCACAGGAAATCGTGCAGCTTCTGTGCGGCAATGCCCAGTTCGAATTTTTCGAGGTTGTCGTTAATTTCTTTGACTAGTGTATTGAAGGTGTTTAAAATCCACTTATCGGCCGGCGCGAGCGTTTCCGGCAGGCGGTTTGGCACGTCCTTGCCGTCAATATTCATCATGATAAAGCGCGATGCGTTCCAGATTTTATTGGCAAAGTTACGGCTAGCCTGCACGCGCTCATCAGAGAAGCGGGTGTCGTTGCCGGGGCTGATGCCTGTGACCAGCGTGAAGCGCAGTGCGTCTGCGCCATATTGATCGATGACCTCCAGGGGATCGATACCATTGCCAAGGCTTTTGCTCATCTTGCGGCCCTGGCTGTCGCGCACCAAGCCGTGGAAGAAGACTGTATGGAACGGCACCTGCCCCATCTGTTCGATGCCGGAAAAAATCATACGGGCCACCCAGAAGAAGATGAGGTCATAGCCTGTGACCAGGGTACTCGTCGGGTAATAATATGCCAAGTCTTCTGTCTTGTCCGGCCAGCCCAACACCGAAAACGGCCACAAGGCAGAACTGAACCACGTATCCAGCGTATCTTCATCCTGGTGCAGGTGCTGCCCACCGCAGTGCGGGCAGGTGGCCGGCGCTTCACGCGCAACGGTTGTTTCTCCGCAGTCGTCGCAGTACCACGCCGGGATGCGATGCCCCCACCAAAGTTGACGGCTGATGCACCAATCCTTGATGTTTTCCATCCAGTTGTAATAAACTTTTTCCATGCGCTTCGGGATGAAGCGGACGTCTTTGTTGCGCACAGCTTCGATTGCGGGCTTTGCCAGCGGCTCCATTTTGACAAACCACTGCTTTGAAACGCGCGGTTCAATGGTGCTGTGGCAGCGATAGCAGGTACCGACGTTGTGCTTGATCGGTTCGATCCGCACGAGGAACCCCTGCTCATCGAGGTCCTTCACGATCTGCTTGCGTGCTTCTAATCCGGACATGCCGGCGTATTTGCCGCCGTTTTCGTTGATGGAGCCATCCTCGTTCATGACATTGATGACAGCCAGATTGTGGCGAAGTCCCACTTCGAAGTCGTTTGGATCGTGAGCAGGTGTAATTTTCACCACACCTGTACCAAATTCCATATCCACATAGGAGTCTGCCACCACTGGAATTTCTCGGCCAACCAGCGGCAAAATTAGCGTCTTGCCAACAACCGATTTGTAGCGATCGTCTTCCGGGTTCACGGCCACAGCTGTATCGCCCAGCATCGTTTCCGGACGGGTCGTAGCAAGCTCCAGATAGCCGCTTCCATCTTTCAGCGGATAACGCAGATGCCAGAAGGAGCCATCCTTTTCTTCAAATTCAACTTCTGCGTCTGAGATGGTGGTCTTGCAGTGCGGGCACCAGTTGACGATGCGCTCGCCGCGATAGATCAACCCCTTTTCGTACAGACGCACAAAGACCTCCCGAACGGCCTTGCTGCAGCCCTCATCGAGTGTGAAGCGCTCGCGTGACCAGTCGCAGGAAACGCCCAACTTCTTAAGCTGTTCGTCAATGCGGCCGCCGAATTTTTCTTTCCAGGCCCAGGCGCGCTTTAAGAAAGCGTCGCGGCCAATCTGTTCTTTCGTCAGCCCTTCTTTGCGCATCGCCTCGACGATCTTGGCTTCCGTCGCAATGGAGGCGTGGTCGGTGCCGGGCACCCACAGGGCGCTATACCCCTGCATGCGGCGCCAGCGGATCAGAATATCCTGCAGCGTTTCGTCCAGGGCATGGCCCATATGCAATTGTCCCGTTATATTTGGCGGCGGGATGACAATTGTATATGGCTTTTTGTTGGGATCCGGCTGTGCATGAAAATAACCACCCTGCATCCAGAAGTCGTAGATGCGGTCTTCCACTTCGCCGGGGTTGTAAATTTTTGCGAGTTCCCTGCTCATTCTTTTTCCTCCTGTGTTTTTTGCGGGGCGGAAAAAGCCCCGGTCAAAAGGAAAGCATCCTTCTGACCGGGGCGAATTTGTGTGTAAATCCGCGGTACCACCCGCATTCGGCTGCAATGCAGCCCTCTTTCCCGTTAACGCCGGAATACGGCTCGTCTTACTGCGCCAAAGCGGTTCAGATGGGCGGCTCAGGGGCGACTTATCCGCAATGCGCTGCGCGCGGGCATTTCACCGGGCTGTCCGCTCTCTATAAAGCGCCAGACCGCACTGCCTTTTTCCCCGTCCTTGCCTATTCTGTTTCCATTATAGGAGGCAATCCCACAAAAGTCAAGCACGCGCTTCCAGCACCGCGGGGACATCTGCCAGCGACGGAACAATGGCGGCGGCAAGCTTTTGCATTTCCGCATCCGGCTTTTCCAAATCCGGCACCATAATTGGATACATACCTGCTGCATGGGCGCTGCGCACGCCATTGAAACTGTCTTCGACCACCGCACAATCTGCCGGGAGACAGCCGATTGCCCGCGCAGCCTTTAAATAGATGTCTGGAGCAGGCTTGCCGTGCTCCACCTGGTCGCCGCCAATGACTGCGTCAAAAGTCGACCGCACGCCGGCACGCGTGAGATTGCGCTCTGCTGTTGGTGTCTGACTGGAGGTTGCCAGCGCCACGCGGTATTTTTTCTGCTTGAGGTATTTCAAGAGTACATCGAGGCCCGGTTTCTTCGGAATGCCGGCCGATAAGATTCTGTCCCGCTCGGCATTGCAGCGATCAAACAGGACCTCCGGAGGAGTGGTCAACTCTTTGCGAAAGATCGATACAATCTCATTGCGGCCGCGCCCGATCAGCCGGAAGTAGAGCGACTCTGGCACGCCGGCCGCGATCCACGCGTCGTGATAAACGCGTTCTGTGTCAAAGATCGTGCCGTCCATATCCAAAATGACTGCATGCATTTGTATATCCCCCAAACTGAATCAAGCTCAAAAATTTATAAGATTTATGCGGGCCGAAGCCTTGGCCGCTTATCCCCCAATCCGGAAGCGAAACCGTGTTTACAGGCTATCCTTTTACCGCACCGGCGTATAATTCATCCGAGCGTCCTCCTGCGTGGCCTCCAGCTTAAAGATGACGGGGCGCAGGCCGTCGTTGCAGCTGCAAATCGCGACGCCTGGCTTGCGAATCCAATCTCCATAGTAAAAGAGCTCATTTTCCATACCGTGCGCCAGTGCAAACACATATTGATAAATCGCCTTCCATGCTTCGTCGCAAAAGCCCTCTGGCTTCGCATAATCCGCATAGAAAACCTGCTCTTCCCGCATCATGGGACAGGCGGCGAGTCCCGGCACGCCATATTCACGGGCAAGTGTTTGATCCAGCGTGGTCTTTAATACGGTAATTTTTACTTTTTTCATAAAAAGCCTCCTCTGCCTGAGCCGCAATGATGGGAAAATTTTGCCTTTCTGCTTCAATCGGCAGACTGCCACCTAATCATATCCATATCGTCATTATAGACGCTGCCTGTGGCAAAGTCAACGCTATACGCTTGGCCGACGCAGCAGCAAAAAAGGTTTGCAGAAAAGACGCTTTTTTGATAAAATATAAGTTACTGCGTGTTCTGTAAGGCAGGCCGCCGGAACCATCGAAAAATGTGTGTTCTGCTGCAAGCGATAGGAACGAATCCGCAAACAGCATTTTGTGCTGCGCCGCGAAAGCCTAGGTGTTATCACACGCAGATAGACAGGATGGAGGATTTTTCTTTTATGGATTATAAACAGGAAATCGAACGGCGCCGCACGTTTGCAATCATCTCGCATCCGGATGCCGGCAAAACCACCCTCACGGAAAAGCTGTTGCTTTACGGAGGCGCCATCCAGCAGGCTGGCATGGTCAAGGGAAAGCGCAACATGCGCCACGCAGTGTCCGACTGGATGGAAATTGAAAAGCAACGTGGCATTTCCGTCACCTCTTCTGTGATGCAGTTTGAATACAATCATTTTTGCATCAACATTCTGGATACACCCGGCCATGAGGATTTTTCGGAAGACACATATCGCACGCTGATGGCTGCGGACAGCGCCGTCATGGTCATTGACGCGAGCAAGGGCGTTGAGAAGCAGACCCGCAAATTGTTTAAGGTCTGCACGCTGCGGCACATCCCGATTTTTACTTTTATCAACAAGATGGACCGCGACGCCCGTAATCCTTATGACCTGATGGACCAGATCGAATATGAGTTGGGCATCAAGACTTATGCTATGAACTGGCCCATTGGCTCTGGGCGTGACTTCAAAGGCGTCTACGATCGTGCGAGCAAAAAAATTCTGACTTTTACCGCAGAAGAGACGGCGAATGGCGCCCATCAGGTGGCGGAGGCGGCCAGCGATCTGTCTGACGCGAACCTGGCGGATTTGCTCGGCAGCGACCTGCTGCAAACGTTGCACGATGATGTGGAGCTGCTCGACGGCGCAGGCGAAGAATTTTCTTTGGAGGATGTGCGAGCGGGCAGGCTCAGCCCCGTTTTCTTTGGCTCTGCCTTAACGAATTTTGGCGTTGAGCCGTTTTTGCAGGAATTTCTTCAGATGACCACCCCACCGCTTGCCCGTGAGGCAGACTGCGGCCTGATTGACCCGATGGATCCCAATTTTTCCGCCTTTGTGTTCAAGATCCAAGCGAACATGAACAAGGCGCATCGCGACCGCATCGCCTTTATGCGGATTTGTTCCGGCGAGTTCGACCGCGGCATGGAGGTAATGCACATGCAGGGCGGCCGCAAGATGAAACTGATGCAGCCGCAGCAAATTATGGCCGAGCAGCGCGAGGTCATTGACCATGCCTATGCAGGTGACATTATCGGTGTATTCGATCCCGGGGTATTTTCGATCGGCGACACGATCTGCGCGCCGGGGAAAAAATTCAAGTTCGGCGGTATTCCGACTTTTGCGCCCGAACATTTTATGCGCGTCTCTCCAGTGGACACGATGAAGCGCAAACAGTTTGTGAAGGGCATGACGCAGATTGCACAGGAAGGCGCCATTCAAATCTTTCAGGAACTTAACGGCGGTATGGAAGACGTGATCGTCGGAGTGGTCGGCGTTTTGCAGTTTGAAGTGCTGGAATACCGCCTGAAAAACGAATACAATGTCCTGGTCCGGATGGAGGGCCTGCCCTATCAATACATCCGGTGGATTGAAAATGAAGGGATTGACCCCAAAACGCTGGACCTGACAAGCGATACCCGCCGGATTCAGGATTTGAAGGGTGCTCCCCTGCTGCTCTTTTCCAGCGAGTGGAATATTGACTGGGCAAAAGAGCACAACCCGGAATTGCGCCTGAGCGAATTCGGCGGCGCCCATATGTAATTATATATTTTTTAATTTATATAATATATAATAAAATCCCCCTGCCTGAAATCCATCAGGTCGGAGGATTTTTTCATATGTTTGCAAGCTTAATGATAATGATGATAGCCATGTCGGCCGGAAGGGCGATACCGCCCACGGCGCCGTCTGCCGCCGCGGCCGCCAAAATGGCCCCGGCTGCGACGCCGCATGAAGCGGATAAGCAAAACAATCAGCACTACGACCACAACCGCAGCCGCCACGATGACTACAATTCGGAACCAGGGGCGCTGGTAAATGGGAATGTACTGCGCGATGTCTGCAGCTGAAACCAGGTTCACCTGTGCAAGTTCCTGGCCATTATACGAGACCGTGGCTGTTCCCAGCTTTTGCCCTTTTTTGATTGGTGCAGTCACATTCTGTGGCAGCGAGACATTTGTCTGAATGTTGCCATTCGCTGCGTCGGCCGGCAGCAGAGCCGCATAAGCCGTTTCCGGGACAGCCGATACCTTTTGGTTCTTGTCCTTTGCTTTTAAAACCGGCAGGCTGCTCACGGCTTTGTCTTTGGGAAGCACTTCCTGCTGCTTTAAAGACTGGAACGCCCAGTCGAAAAGCTTGCGGCTGTCGTTAAATGCACCGTTGGTTTTTACTGCCTGCCCACTCTGCACGCTTGGCGCGCCCAACGCGATACAGAGCATATTTTTTCCATCTTTCTCAGCAGTGGAAGCCAAATTATAACCCGCCTGATCAGAGGTGCCTGTTTTACCGCCCGTGCATTCGGCAAAATAATAATTGGAAGTCTTGTCCATCAATTTGACGGATGTCTTCAGATTGCGCGCTGCGGAATAATTGGTGGCTGGTACCGTATACTCCGCTTTTCCTGTGATCTCTTTGAACAGGGGGAGTTTGAGGGCATACTGATAGATTTTTGCAAGATCATTGGCAGAAGTGTAATGCTGTGTGTCGTAATTGCCAAATACGTTGGTATAATGGGTGTTGGTGCAGCCAAGCTCCTTGGCCTTTTCGTTCATCTGCTCGACAAAGTTGCTGATATTGCCGTTGCTGACGTAGTCCGCCAGTACATTCGCCGCGTCATTGCCGGAGGGGACCAACATGCAATACATCAGGTTCAGCGCAGACATCTCTTCGCCCTCCCGTAGCTGCACTGTCACAAAGCTGCTGTCCGGAATTTGATTTAAAGCATTTTGAGTGACCGTCACTTTTGTATTGGCCGGATCCTTGAGCTGCTCCTCAGCAATAATAAAAGTCATCACTTTGGTAGTTGAGGCCTGCGGCAGTCTTTTATCCGCATTTTTTTGATAGACAGATTCTCCGTTGTTTAAGTTCACCAGGGTGACAGCGGTGCTGGCTGGGTCAAATCCGGGGTTAAAGCTAGCTGCCTGCACGGGTAGAACGGCTCCCACACAAACGAAAATAGCCGCCACAATGGCGCAGGACCAGACTTTCCAACTCTGTTTCATGGCGTTGCTCCTTCCAAAAACCTTTTTTTACTATAGCACGGATTTCTGAAAACGTCAAAGGCATTCAGGACGATGCTTTTGAATCCAGTCCAGCCAGAAGTTGGCTTCGCCCAAACCTGTAAAGACCCCACCGCAAGCGTTGCAATCCCGCCCGAAACGCGATATAATAATAAAGTTAAATAGACGCCGATGGGTCTCGCATGCTGGCACAAGGGCAGTACGCTGCAAAGTTGACGTCTGATTGCCCGCAGATGTACGGCCAGAGCTTAATTAATCGATGGCAAGGCCCATTTGAAGATTCCGACAATGATCTGGAAATATGACAAAGAGGAAATGGACGCATCGAACGGAATGCTTGAAGATGCAGGGGGTTATGATTTGGATACACCTTTTTCGTTGAAAGATACACTTTTGGGTTGTGCCTCGTCGGCAATGCAGACGGAAGGGTTTCCCACCAAAAACAGCTGGTACGACTGGGCCGATAAGCCCGGCCGCATACGGGACGGTACATCGCCGCGCAATGGCAACCGGCATTGGGAGCACTGGAAGGAAGATGCGCAGCTGGCACATGATTTGAAGCTGGAAACCGTTCGCATGAGTTTGGAATGGAGCCGCATTGAGCCGGCTCCAGGTTGTTTTTGCCACCAGGCAATCGAGCACTATCGGGCAGAAATTCAGGAATTGCAACGCCACGGCATCAAGGTGTTGATTACACTGCACCATTTTACCAACCCTTCCTGGTTTGAAAAGCGAGGTGCCTTTACGCGGAAGGACAGCGTCCCGATTTTCCTGCGATATGTAACATATGTGGTGGAGCAGATCGGCGATTTGGTGTCAGACTACGTGACGATCAATGAACCGAATGTATATGATACGTTGTCCTATTTTGTTGGACAATGGCCGCCCCAAAAGGTCAGTCCCCGCGCAGCGATCCGCGTGATGCGCAATTTGACTTTGTGCCATTTGGCGGCCTATCGCCGTATTCACCAGATTCGCAAGAAAAATCATTTTTCGGGACGCACGATGGTCGGCTTTGCCGAGCATATGCGTATCTTTTCACCCGCAACGCCTGGGGACCGTCCTATTGCCAATGCGCTGGAATATCTTTTTCAAGGGTTAACAGAGAGCTTTTACACCGGCCGGTTCCGCCATCCGATTGGCGCAGATGCCCCGATGGGCGAAGGCCGTTTCTATGATTTCATTGGCATCAATTACTATACCCGCTGCTGGGTTCACGGTTTTCATGTCGGTACAAAGCCGAACTGTCCGACCAATGATCTGGGCTGGGAGATTTACCCGGAAGGGCTTTCAATTCTGATGCGTCATCGCTACAAGCGATTTTGTGCGCCGATCTGGATCACAGAAAATGGCGTATGCGATGCGACCGACCGCTTGCGCCCGCGCTTTTTGTATGACCATCTCAAGCAAGTCGCCATGTCCGGCCTGCCGGTCGAGCGCTATTACCATTGGACCATGCTGGATAATTTTGAGTTGGCGGAAGGCGAAAGTGCGCGCTTTGGGCTGGTAGAATGTGATTTTCAGACGCAACAGCGTCGGCCGCGCAAGAGCGCTTACTTTTATAAAGAGATTATCGAGCATCACGGCGTGACACAGGACATGATCGACCGTTACCTGACGCCCAAGCAGCCTGCGGCTGCTTGCCCCGGCTGAATCGTAAATTTTATTATATAAACTCCAAAAACTCCAAAACCCCCGCATGTGTTCGTGCGGGGGTTTATATAACAGGCGTCAGCCGCCGGCCTGTTCCGCCATGACCTGAACGCCGCGTGGCTCTACCGGCGTGGAGAAGACAATTTGCGTCGAGGTGGCACCGAATTTTTGAAGCTGCCCGATAAAAGCGTCCAACTCTGCTGTGCTGGGGTAAGCGACTTTGATGAGCATCGAATATTCCCCCGTCACACAGTCGCACTCCAGCACATTGCGGCAGGCATTGATAAATGGATAAAACTCCGGTTTCTGGGACGGCGACATCTGCAAATTGATAAATGCCTTGATGTGATACCCCAGTTTGATCGGATCAAGCACTGCCCGGTATTGCTTGATAATTCCCTGCTTTTCCATTTTTTCGATACGGGCAGAAACCGCTGGTGCCGAGAGAAACACCTTCTTTGTCAGTGTCTTGATCGAGACGCGCGCGTCCTCTTGCAAGGTTTCCAACAAAGTCGCATCAATCTTATCCATCCAGATCATCTCCATAAAAAATCGGCGCGTACCACACGTTTTTGTGTGGAGTACGCGCCGTTGCGTCTTACAGATTTAATTTTTGTATATTCTAAAGTATTTTGAGTAAAAAAGCAAGTATCTTTTTATAAAAAAACGGAATACTTACTTTTTTAAAGTGCATCTCACTTTCTAACTCTATCGACACCCACAACCCCTTCTCGCCGGCTGACGTTCGAAAAGAAGGGGTGCGGCACGACAATTTTTCAGCGCTCGACTTCTGCCAGCCGTTTGCGCAGATACACCATATCTACCAAACGGCGGCCCGCTTCAAAGATTGGGTGATCGTACTGCAGAAAAAAATTCGGTACGCGGTGGCTCACGGTGAAACCGCAGGATTGATAAAAAGGCAGTGTCAAAGGGCTATCCCCCGTCCCAACCAGCATCCATGTGCATCGGTCTGCATACCGCCGGCACAAAAAATCCAAAAGCATCCGTCCGTATCCCTTCCGCTGGCTTTTCGGATTGGTGGCGATGTTTTTCAATTCACAGATGTCCGGCGCCTCCATCGTGACGACAGCGACGCTTTGCAGCTTGTCGCCCTCGTAGAGGCAATAGAGATCGCCGCGGTCCAGATAGCGATCAATCATGCTCTCCTGTTCGTCGCCCAGCAACAGGAGGGGGAGAAAGCGGCGCTTCTCCTGCTGCACTTGGTGAATCCGTACCATTTGAACCCCCGTTTGTTTTGATAAGAGTAAGCTTTTGGGCGCGCGTCAACCGCTTGATTGCCGCCTCCCGACGCAACGCTGCCGCGCGATTCACCTGTGGTTCCTGATAAACCAGCGTGACGGGCAAATGCGAGCCCGTATATTTGGCGCCGCGGCCAGCCTGATGCGCCTGTATGCGCGCTTTCAGGTCATTGGTCCACCCAGTGTAAAGGCTGCCGTCCCCGCAGCGCAGAATATAGACCCAGCAACACTTTTCCGCAGCTGTGTTCATGCGGGCATGTTCCCTTCTCTCTTCTTACATATGAATAAATTGTAACACATTTTGTACCGAATTGCAAATACGGGCCTTCCATGTTACACTCGAAAGGAATCGCCTATTCTATTGTCGGCCTGATGTAGAGGGCGTCTTTTCCTCAGCCGTACAAGTGGTCCGAAAGATAATGCCTCGAAAGACACATCCCGTTATTCTCAACAAACAGAAAGAAGGAGATTTTCTTTGGATTTACAAAAGAACCTGCAAAAGTATGCACACTTGATCGTCCGCGCCGGATGCAATTTGCAGCCGGGCCAGGAGTTGTTTATCACCGCGCCGATTGAAAGCGCGCCGCTGACACGCCTGGTGGCAGAAGAAGCCTATGCAGCCGGCGCGCGTGAAGTGACAGTCCAGTGGACCGACGAAGCAATCAGCCGGATGGCCTATGCGCACGCGCCGATGGAAGTCTTTACGCACTGCCCGGAATGGCTCGCCACCCTCACCAATGGGGTGGCTGAGCGCGGCGCCGCGATCCTGTCTATCCTGTCCAGCGCTCCGGACGCCATGCGCGGGATTGACCCGAAACGAATCGCTGCCCGTGCCAAAGCCAACCATGAGGCCTGCAAGGCTTTTCACGACGGTATGGATTTTGGCCGCAATGTCTGGTGTATTGTCGGCGCCAGCGCGCCAGAATGGGCTGTCCATGTATTCCCCTCTCTGCCCTCGGCGGAGGCGGAAGAAAAGCTCTGGGAAGCTATCTTTCACACCGTGCGGCTGGACGCCGAAGACCCGGTCGCTGCTTGGGAGGCACACCGCCGCAGCTTTGACGAACGGCGTGCATGGCTCAATGAAAGGCAATTTGACCGGCTGCATTATCGGAATAACGGCGGAACGGATATCGTGCTGGGACTGCCCGCCAATCATGTCTGGCAAGGCGGCGGCAGCCAGACCGTGAACGGTACCTTTTTCTTTCCGAATATGCCAACAGAAGAAATTTTCTGTTCCCCAGACTGCCGCCGCACGGAAGGAACCGTACACAGCTCCTTACCGCTCAATTATAATGGCAGCTTAGTTGAAAATTTTTCAATCACCTTTCACGCTGGGCGTGTCGCCGAATTTCACGCGGCGCGGGGCGAGGATGCGTTACGCGAGATTCTGGCCACAGACGAAGGCGCCCACATGTTGGGTGAATGTGCGCTGGTCCCTCAGCATTCTCCCATTGCAGAAATGGGATTGCTGTTCTACAACACACTTTATGATGAAAATGCGTCCTGCCATTTTGCACTTGGTCTCGGGTTCCCGGAATGTATCAAAGGCGGGCTGGAAATGGACGCAAAAGCGTTGCAAGCGGCCGGCGTGAATATTTCCGCCACACATGTTGATTTTATGCTCGGTACACCGGACCTTGAAATCACGGGCATTACAACAAGCGGCGAAGAAACGCCTATTTTTCAAAATGGAAATTGGGCATTTTGAGCGTTTATAAATTTGGACAAGCTGCAAGCTGCCTGCGCCATAAAACATTTAATTATATGATATGGCGCAGGTCCAAGATGGGAAACACTTACAAATTCAAGTGTGCAGTTAATAAAACAAAAAAGAGCCTGGAACGCGAATGGCGTCCAGACTCAGTCTGATGGTGTCCCTGAGAGGATTCGAACCTCCGGCCTACCGCTTAGGAGGCGGTCGCTCTATCCAACTGAGCTACAGAGACAGGTCAAAATTTTTCGTAGTGGCATTCTAAAAAATGCCGCATGTGACAAAGTTAACTATAGCACATCCCCGATGCTGTTGTCAATTCTTCTGCAAAAAGCAAATTGGCCTGGCTTGTGTTGGGCGCTCATGCACTGCCTGTTAAATTTTGCATAGCGCGTCCGTCTTCCCGTCATTTTCCTGTTTTTTTCTGAAGAATATTGGGTGCCAATTTTTAGAAAATCCCCTATCTGTACCGGCCAAATTGAGCTGGATATTCTGTTTTAAAACCACTACTTTGGCATTTCACATTTAATGAGTGCAATTTTCCCATACGTCCAGATTGCAAAATGGCGATTTTGCAGGAAATCGTTTTGTATCCTTGAATTTCTTAAGAAATTGCATTGACGTGTTTTGAAATACAGTGTATAATAAAATTCATCTGTGGGCGCTAAGATCTCAGGTGACCTTGGTGCCCTTTGGTGTGTAATGAGGGAAAATGATTGCACCGATTTTTTGATCAATCCCTTTGAAAGGAGCCCTGGAAATATGATTGGAAGCCAAAATGGGGATGGAAACCAGCACGGCCTGTATCATCCTACATTTGAGCACGATGCCTGTGGTATTGGCGCTGTTGTGGATATCAAAGGCCGCAAGAGCCATCAGACCGTGGACGATGCGCTCAAAATTGTGGAAAAGCTGGAGCATCGTGCTGGCAAAGACGCGGAAGGCAAAACCGGCGACGGCGTCGGCATCCTGCTGCAAATCTCCCACCGCTTTTTTTCGCAAGCGGTAAAAAGTGAAAACTTCACTCTGCCGGATGCGCGTGATTACGGAATTGGCATGTTTTTCTTCCCACAGAACACGCTCAAGCGCAGCCAGGCCAAAAAAATGTTCGAAATCATCATCCAAAAGGAAGGCATGGAATTTATCGGCTGGCGTAAAGTGCCGGTAGATCCCTCGATCCTCGGCCGTAAGGCGTTAGACAAAATGCCCTATATTGAGCAGGGCTTTGTCCGGCGCCCGCAAGAAGCGCGCCAAGGTTTGGATTTTGACCGCCGCCTGTACGTGGCGCGGCGCGTATTTGAACAATCGAGCGGAGATACGTATGTAGTTTCGCTGTCGAGTCGAACGATTGTCTATAAAGGTATGTTCCTGGTCGGACAGCTGCGCAAATTCTATTTGGATTTGCAGTCGCCCGACTATGACAGCGCCATTGCCATGGTACATTCACGCTTTTCGACGAATACCCAGCCTTCTTGGGAGCGTGCCCATCCGAACCGCCTGATCTTGCACAACGGTGAAATTAACACCATTCGCGGCAACATCGATCGTATGATGGCACGTGAAGAAACCATGTCCTGCCGGGAACTTTCCGGCGATATGGACAAGATCTACCCGGTGGTCAACACAAACGGTTCGGACTCCGCCATGTTGGATAATACGCTGGAATTCTTGATGATGTCCGGCATGGATTTGCCGTTGGCCGTGATGATTACCATTCCGGAGCCATGGCAAAAGAGCAACAGCATTTCCAATTCAAAGCATGACCTTTATCAGTATTATTCAATCATGATGGAGCCGTGGGACGGTCCGGCCGCCATCTTGTTCTCTGACGGCGACTGTGTGGGCGCTGTGCTGGACCGCAACGGTCTACGTCCTTCGCGTTATTATGTCACAAATGACGACCGCCTGATCCTCTCCTCTGAGGTTGGTGTCCTGGATATCCCGCCAGAGCGCATTGTAAAAAAATCTCGCCTGGAGCCAGGCAAGATGCTTTTGGTAGACACGGTCAAAGGCCGCATCATCGGGGATGACGAGCTCAAAGAGTATTATGCTACCCGCCAGCCCTATGGCGAGTGGCTGGATCGCTATCTGGTGCGCCTGCGTGACCTGCCCATCCCGAACCGCAAGGTGCCGACTTATGATAAGCAGGAACTGCCAAAAATCCAGAAGGCGTTTGGCTATACCTATGAGGATGTGCAGAGCACAATCCTGCCGATGGCAAAGACTGGCGCGGAACCGACTGCCGCTATGGGCATTGATATCCCGCTGGCGGTGCTGTCCAACCATGATCAGCCGCTCTTTAACTACTTTAAACAGCTGTTCGCGCAGGTTACCAATCCACCGATTGACGCAATTCGCGAGGAAATCGTCACGGATACAAGTGTCTATCTGGGCGATGACGGCAATTTGCTCGAAGAAAAAGCAGAAAACTGCCGCGTGCTGCAAGTACGCAATCCCATTTTGACCTCCACCGATTTGATGAAGATCCGGGATCTGAAAAAACCCGGCTTTCACGTGGAGACTGTCTCCATCTTGTATTATAAGAATACGCCGCTTAAGCGCGCTTTGGATCATCTGTTTGTTGCGGTGGACCGCGCGTATCGCAATGGCGCGAATATTATTATCCTTTCAGACCGTGGCGTAGATGAAAACCATGTAGCGATTCCCTCCCTGCTGGCGGTTGCTGCCATTGAACAGTACCTGGTCCGCACCAAGAAGCGCACGGCTGTCTCGACCATTCTGGAATCTGCCGAGCCGCGTGACGTGCACCATTTTGCGACGCTTTTGGGTTATGGCGCGCGCGCCATCAACCCCTATCTGGCGCATGAGACGATCGGCCAACTCATCGCAGACGGCCGTCTGGATAAGGATTACTATGCGGCTGTCGACGATTATAACAGCGCTATTTTGCACGGCATCGTCAAGATTGCATCCAAGATGGGTATTTCGACCATTCAGTCTTATCAGTCTTCCCAGATCTTCGAGGCGGTCGGCATCAACCACGAGGTCATCCATGAATACTTTACCAACACGGTCTCCCGCGTCGAAGGCATCGGCATGAAGGAAATTGAGGCGCTGGTGGATCATAATCATACAAAAGCATTCGATCCGCTGGGGCTTGGCATGGATACGACACTCGACTCCCTGGGATATCACAAAGAGCGCGCCGGCCAGGAGGACCACCTATATAACCCGCGTACGATCCATATGTTGCAGGAAGCAACGCGGCGCGGCGATTATGAGCTGTTTAAGCAATACACTGCGCTTATCGACGACGAAAATAACCCGCATACACTGCGTGGGCTGATGGACATCGCATATTCCGATCATCCGATCCCGATCGAAGAGGTTGAGCCTGTTGATTCCATCGTCAAGCGCTTTAAGACCGGCGCTATGAGCTATGGTTCCATTTCGCAGGAAGCACACGAATGCATGGCGAAGGCCATGAACATTCTGGGCGGCAAGTCTAATTCTGGCGAGGGCGGCGAAATGCGGGAGCGCCTTGGGACGGACCGCAATTCCGCCATCAAGCAGGTGGCTTCCGGCCGTTTCGGCGTCACGAGTGAATACCTGATTTCCGCTAAAGAAATCCAGATTAAGATGGCGCAGGGCGCAAAGCCCGGCGAAGGCGGCCATCTGCCCGGCAAAAAGGTCTATCCGTGGATTGCCAAGACGCGTTATTCCACCCCGGGTGTGTCGTTGATCTCTCCCCCGCCGCACCATGACATTTATTCCATTGAAGATTTGGCGCAGCTGATCTATGACTTGAAGAGTGCAAACCGCCAGGCGCGCATTTCTGTCAAGCTCGTTTCCGAAGCGGGCGTCGGCACGATTGCCTCTGGCGTGGCAAAAGCCGGCGCACAGGTGGTGCTGATTTCCGGCCATGACGGCGGTACGGGCGCTGCGCCGCGCAGTTCAATCCAAAACGCCGGCCTGCCCTGGGAGTTGGGCGTTGCAGAAACGCATCAGACGTTAATTGAAAACGACCTGCGCTCCCGTGTCATCATTGAGACGGACGGCAAGCTGATGAGCGGCCGCGACGTGGCCATCGCCTGCATGCTGGGCGCCGAAGAATTCGGCTTTGCCACTGCGCCCCTCGTGACCATGGGCTGTGTCATGATGCGTGTGTGCAATCTGGATACCTGCCCGGTCGGCATCGCCACCCAAAATCCGGAGTTGCGCAAGCGCTTCCGCGGAAAGCCGGAATACGTGGTGAATTTCATGCGCTTTATTGCGCAGGATCTGCGCGAACATATGGCGAAGCTTGGAATCCGCACAGTTGATGAACTGGTGGGCCGTACAGATTTGCTCAAGCCGCGCGTACAAACAGTCAATGAACGCGCCGCAATGGTCGATCTTTCTGCGATCCTGAATAACCCCTATGCAAACAGTAAGACGCATAAGACGCATTTTGATCCGAAAGATATCTATGACTTCCATCTGCAAAAGACGGTGGACCTCAAGGTTCTGGAAAAGAAACTGAGCCAGGCGCTGGTGACCGGCGAGCATGCGGAAGTGGAAATTCCTGTCTCCAGCACAGACCGGACGCTTGGCACCATTCTAGGCAGCGACATTACGCGGAAATTCGGCGATTCGCTGCCGGATGACACCTTTGTCATCCACTGCAAAGGCGGCGGCGGACAGTCCTTTGGCGCCTTTATCCCGAAGGGCTTAACGCTGCACATTGAGGGTGACTCCAACGACTATTTGGGCAAAGGCCTGTCTGGCGGCAAAATTATCGTCACGCCACCGAAGGGGATCCGTTTTGACCCCGCAGAAAATATTATCATTGGCAATGTTGCGCTATATGGTGCGACCTCTGGTAAGGCCTTCATTGAAGGCGTAGCTGGCGAACGTTTCTGCGTGCGCAACTCCGGCGCCTATGCGGTTGTCGAGGGCGTTGGCGACCATGGCTGCGAGTATATGACCGGTGGACGTGTCGTTGTTTTGGGACGTACAGGCAAAAATTTTGCCGCTGGCATGAGCGGCGGTATCGCCTATGTCTGGGATCGGCACCGGGATTTGTACCTTCGCCTGAACAAAGAACTGGTCTCTATGGATCAGGTGACCGAAAAGCATGACATTGCGGAGCTCAAACAGATGATTACCGAACACGTAGAGGCCACCGGTTCCGCACGCGGCAAATACATTCTGGCGCACTTCGATGAGGAGTTGCCGAATTTCAAGAAGATCCTGCCGCATGATTATGATCGGATGATGCGGGCGATTGCGCAATATGAGGAAAAGGGCATGGACCGCGAACAGGCCTCTATGGAAGCCTTTTATGCAATTGTAAATGGGAAGGAGCGTGTGTAAGAATGGGAAAACCCAGTGGATTCCTCGAGTTTGAGCGGGAAAACGAACCTGGACAATCCCCTTTGGAGCGGATTCAGCATTGGAATGAATTCCACGAGCATCTTCCCAAGGAGGAGCGTCAGGCACAGGGCGCACGCTGCATGGCATGCGGCGTCCCCTATTGCCAATCCGGCATGCAGCTGGGCCGGATGGTTTCTGGCTGCCCGCTGCATAACCTGATTCCGGAATGGAATGACCTTGTCTATCATGGCAACTTTGATCTTGCGCTCAAGCGTTTGCTCAAAACCAACAATTTTCCAGAATTTACAGGCCGCGTATGTCCCGCTCTGTGTGAGGCAGCCTGCACCTGCGGGTTAAATGGATCCCCTGTTACCATCCGTGAAAATGAGCTGGAAATTATTGAGGACGCCTTTGCGAACGGAAGAATTTCTCCGCGCATCCCCCCCAGCAAAACGGATAAACGGGTGGCGATTGTGGGCTCTGGACCGGCCGGGCTGGCCTGTGCCGAACAGCTCAATCTGCGCGGCCACAAGGTAACCGTCTTCGAACGCGATGACCGTGCTGGCGGCCTTTTGATGTATGGCATTCCGAACATGAAGCTCGAAAAGCAGATTGTGGAACGCCGCATCCGCTTGATGCAGGAAGAAGGCGTCGAATTTGTCCTGAATACAAATGTCGGCGACGGATATGACGCCAAGAAGCTTTTAGCGGATTACGACGCGGTGGTTCTCTGCTGTGGAGCCAAAAAGCCGCGCGATCTCTCTGTTAAAAACCGGAATGCAAAGGGCGTTTACTTTGCGGTGGATTTCCTGTCCGCAAACACAAAGAGCCTTTTGGACTCCAATTTCAAGGACAAGAAATATATTGACCCGGCCGGCAAGCACGTCGTGATTGTGGGCGGCGGCGATACGGGTAATGACTGCGTTGGCACCTGCATCCGCCATAAGTGCAAATCTGTTGTGCAGCTGGAGATGATGCCCAAAGCGCCGGATGAGCGTACGGACGCCAATCCCTGGCCGGAATGGCCGCAGGTCTGCAAGACGGATTACGGCCAGCAAGAAGCAATAGCGGTATTCGGAAAAGATCCGCGCATCTATTCGACGACGGTGACAGAATTTATTACCGATGCGAAAAATCAGCTGACAGCTGTGAAAACCGTCCAGCTGGATGCGAAGCATCAACCGATTCCAGGCACAGAAGCACTGCTCGACTGCGAACTGCTGATTATCGCGGCAGGTTTCCTGGGCTGCCAGCCGTATACAGCGAAAGCGCTTGGTGTGGAACTGACCGCACGTTCTACGGTCAAGACCGAGGATAAATGCTATAGCACCAACGTACCTCGCGTTTTCACAGCCGGTGATATGCATCGCGGCCAGTCTTTGGTTGTCTGGGCCATTGAGGAAGGCCGTCTTGCCGCTCATGAGGTTGACGAATATCTGATGGGCTATACCAACCTGCCCGGCTGAGTTTGCGCCGTCAGGAGAAAAAAGATTGCAACTGAAAAAAGCGTGTATGCCATGGAAATGACATGCACGCTTTTTCTGTTCCTGAAATCGAATAGCAGATCTTATTTATAGGGCTTCGCGGTAAATTTCCGCGAGTTCCTCTTTGGTGAATGCGGCGGGATGGTTACGCATACTGCCTGCCGACACCTTCAGACAGTCTTCCACCATCCACGGCACATCTTCCGGCAGGATTCCCTGCTCGCCGAGCGTGATGTGCAAGTCGATGGAATCCAGTAGCGCCTCGATTCGGTCAATGCAGTCATGCTCATCTTTACCACCGAGGATGCGGGAAATCTCTGCAAAACGCTCCGGCGCAGCGGAAATAGAGCGACGGTAAAGCGCCGGTGTCAGTGCAGCCAGGCCACGGCCATGGACGATGTCGCGCAGGCCGCTGGCTGGATGCTCCATGCCATGCGCACCGGATACGCCGGCTGTATTGATGACCATACCGCCCAGCGTGCTGCCCCAGGTCATCTTTTCCCAAGCCTCCATATCCGAAGGATCATGATAGAGCTTCGGCAGGTTTTCCGCGATCAGATGCATGCCTTCCCGTGCCATCATATCGGTCATCGGCTGCGCTGCTTTGGAGATGTACGCCTCCATATTGTGGGAAAGCGCATCAAATCCGACGGACGCGAACACGCTTTTGGGCATGGTCGTCATCAACTCCGGATCAATGAGCGACGCCTTGGCGACAATCATCGGACCACGCAAAGATTTTTTATCTTTGGTTTCCGGATTTGTCAGGACCGCAAAGCCGTTTCCCTCACTTCCGGTCCCACAGGTTGTTGGAACCAGCACGAGCGGCAGTGCCTTCTGAGAATGCTTACGCTCAAAAATATAGTCATTCACGTCACCGCCATTGCAGGCCATAAATGCAATCGCCTTTGCTGCGTCCATGATGCTGCCCCCGCCTAGGCCCACAACCACATTACAGCTCTCCTGCTTGGCGAGCGCCGTTCCCTCTTCCACCGTTGTGGTGAGGGGATTCTGCGCTACCTGGTCAAAGACCACCGCCTGGACGCCTGCCTTTTTGAGCAGGCATAAGGCGCGGTCCAAAAGGCCGGACTTTTTGGTGCTGTGCCGGCCGGTGACAACGAGTGCTTTGCCGCCATATTGGGCAACTTGCTCCCCAATCTGACTGGCAACTCCACGTCCGAAAATGAGGTTTACGGGCAAATAATATTGAAACTGCATGAAAAATCAGACTCCTTTTCACAAAAAAGCAACGGCGTTCCAGCGACATTCTGCCACTGGGACGCCGTTGTCCCTATTTTACCGAACAGAAAGATCTGCAGAAACGCAGATTTTTCCTTCATTCATTTTTAGTATAGTGCTTTGGCGGGATCTTGTCAATTCTCCCCATGAAAATCCAAGTCGCGTTTATGGCCACAGTCTGCGCCCGATATCCGATGCTTTGCGACCGTTTTTGCGCAGTTGTTGGCGCCAGCCGGCTTGTGCAGCCAGGCGGTAGAGACTGCGCGGAAAATTTGGAGACACAAAAATATCTGGCGCTTCCCGCGCTGTTTCGATATGATGTGCCAGCGTCCGCAGTGCCAGCGAGATGGATTTGCGTGAGCCACGGCCCACAGGTACCGCCTGGATGGAGGGTATCATCCCACCGCCACCCACGCCGATGCCGCCGCCCCACTTCTGGTGGGCGCGTACGCACCAGTTTTGCAGGAGGCGTAATGCCAGCCGGTTTTGTTGGGCTTCAAAAAAGCCGCTGTTGACGATGCCATAGACGTTCCGCGACTGGCCGTTTTGTCGCAACACAGGCTCCAGCACTTCCAGGCAACGCAGCAGATGGGACGGGAGCGCATCAACATAAAGCGGGCACGCGAATACGAGGCAATCCGCGGCCACAAGCTGATCGACTGTTTCCGGCTTTTCGCGGTGCATGCAAATGACCTGCACCGCTGATTTTTGGAGATATTGTTGCAATTCAGCCAGCAGAAGGCCGGAGGTGCTGCCGTGCAGCTTGGGACTGCCGTTGAGCAATACAATCTTCATAAGCTTCCTCCCCACTTTTCCGGCTCTTGCAGGAATTGCACCGTGCGCACGTGACCGTGCAAGTTGGTCGCATTCGCCTGAACCAACGCGCGGGCCGTCGCCTTTTCTGCTTCCGTGATGTCTGTCCCATAAAACCAAAACGATAATTCAATTTGGTTGGAATAGCGGGGGCGATGGTGCATTTCTCCGTTTTGCAGAATAAAATCCGGATGCAAATACGGAATACTGCGATCCAGGACATTTTTGACAAACGGGCTGAAGCCGCCGTAAACGCAGCGGCTGAAAATAATCCAGGCAGAGCACTGCGCCAGCAGGCGGCCCATCTGCTGATATGCATCGTGAAGGACGCAGGCGCCCGGCGTCTTTACCCAACAGCCAAAGCAGCCCCGACAGGGATGGATGGGTTGTTCCGGCGAAAACACACGGATATCCGCCAGATTGCCAAAGATTTGTTTCGCACGGGGTGCAGGTAGATCATGTACCAGTAGTTTCATCATGGCGCTCCTTCCGAATACGCTCCAAAAACGCCCAATAGGCGCTGCAGCAACTGTTGTGGATTTCCTCCCGCGAAAAGTTTGCGGCACCTTCCGCCAGCAGAGAAGCAATGCCGTGTGTGTAAAGCATCATTTGCATATAAAGCCGGCTGGCTTCCTGCTGCGTCAGTTGCAGGGCATCTTCGATCGTCTGCGTAACGTCCGGCCGTGCAAATTTCTTGTAGATATCTGCAAAGGTTTGCGCCCGCATATACGGCGATAGAAACACAAAGCGAAACACCCCCGCTTCCTCCTGCGCGAACAGAATGTGGCACTGCCCGATGGATTCAAAATAGTTCTTCCGGTCTGCGTGGGCTTCCACAAACTGGTCAAGAAATGCGCAGGCATAGGTATACAGTGCCTCCATGAACAGTTTCATTCCTGTGAACAGGCTGTACAGTGGCTGCACAGAACACCCCGCTGCTTGGGCAATGCGCCTGGCATTGAGCGCTTCGTATCCCTCCCGCCGCACAAGCATAAGCGCGGCAGATAAGATTTTTTCTTTTGTTACGTTCGCTTTTGGCATGGTATCCTCCATTGAAATAACCATCGTTATATAACGTACATTATTATAATGCAATTCAAAGCGTTTGTCAATTGGGGCATATCGAATAGATCGTATGGGCGTTTTCCTTCCGCGTTCGATTGGCGCTCTACCTTGACATTGGTACCGGAATGCCGTATTCTTGGTATGCTTGCAAATATCGTTACACCAAAGGACGGAGGCTCCGGACAGGGTACACCAATCCCAACGGCCGGACCTTTTTCAACAGCTTGTTCCGCTGGGAGCCTTTCCTGCGAGGAGAGGAAGTCTGTGCATTTTTGAAGGGCAACTCCGCCGGTTTGGCGTTCGACCCGATTGATAACGACGGGCCAACTTTAGGCTGCTACATTCAGGCCTCTTGAAACGTGGAAGCGGCGCTTTTCCAGCGTTTAACTGTAGAGAGCTTGTTTGATGAACGAATCGCATCCCCCGAAAAAGAGCGGGGCGCCATTTTAAAAGCTTGATGTTGGGGATATATGTACTTGGAGAGGGATACTATGCTCAATGAATTTTCAAGGACAGAATTGCTGCTGGGAAAAACCGCAATGAAAAAACTTTCCGAATCACGAGTGGCCGTATTTGGCCTTGGCGGCGTCGGAGGCTATACAGTGGAGGCCCTAGCCCGCAGCGGTGTCGGCGCACTCGATTTAATCGATGACGACCAGGTCTGCCTGACAAACTTGAACCGCCAGATTTTGGCCACGCACAAAACAATCGGGCAGCACAAGGCCGATGTAGCCAAACAGCGCGTTGCAGAAATCAACCCAGACGCTGTCGTACAGGCCCATCAGACGTTTTATACACCGGAAACAGCCACGCAATTTGACTTTCACAACTACGACTATGTGGTCGATGCCATCGACACAGTGACTGGCAAGCTGTCTCTGGTCATGCAGGCGCACGAGGCAGGGACGCCCATCATCAGCGCTATGGGCGCGGGAAACAAAATGGACCCCACGGCCTTTCGCGTGGCTGACATCTACCAGACTTCCGTCTGCCCATTGGCACGAATCATGCGCCGCGAACTTAGACGCCGCGGCATCCAACATTTAAAAGTGGTATATTCGGAGGAGGCACCCATGACGCCAGCAGAGGATATGACGAGTAGCTGCGGCACCGACCACAAATGCACCCGGCGCCGTGCCATCCCCGGCAGCAACGCCTTTGTTCCGCCGGTCGTCGGGCTGATCCTTGCAGGTGAGGTGGTCAAGGATCTTGCCGGCTTCTCTGCATCCCAATCTGTATAAAAGAAGGCGGTATTTTTGCAGACAATCGATCAGGCATTGAAAAAACTGCAGACCTCGCAGTTTCGCAGCCGCTTTCATCTGACGGCGCAGGACAAAGCATATGTCCGCAAAAAAGGCCTGGACACCATCCGCCAGCACGCGCAGGACTTCATCCGCACCCGTCTGGCACCTGCGGACAACCCCAAAGACGGGAAACAGACGCCTATGCACGGGCACCCAGTGTTCATCGCGCAGCACGCGACTGCCTGTTGCTGCCGGAAGTGCCTGCATAAATGGTACCGCGTCCCGATGGGGGTCGAGTTATCCCCATCTCAGCAGGAAAAAATTGTAAACCTCATTATGGCGTGGATTAATCTCCAGATGCAGGCACATCCAGGCCCTTAAAATGCTGGGCTTCCTCGCCCATATGGCCTTGCGTTGCATTTTTAATGGCGGGCGGTGTAATAATGAAGTATGTGTGATGGAAAGGAAGGATTCCAATGAAATTTTCTGAGATGCAATACACGCGTCCCGATGTGCCAAAGATTTTGCAGCAATATCAGGACGCAACCGAACGCTTCCAAAAAGCCCACTCGGCAGAAGAACAGCTTTCGATTTATCGGGAACTGGAGGCTGTCAACACCGATATCGAGACGAACATGACGCTTTGCAGCATCCGAAACAGCATCGATACCCGTGATTCCTTTTATGCAGCAGAGCAGGATTACTGCGACGAAAATACGCCCCTGCTGGAGGAGGCACAGCATGTATTTGAGGCGGCACTGCTGGCTTCCCCTTACCGCGAAAAGCTGGAGCAGCAGCTGGGGACGCTTTTGTTCCAGAACCTTGAGATGACACAGAAATCGTTTTCGCCGAAAATCACGAAGCTGATTCAGCAGGAGAACGCGTTGCAGACACAGTACCAAAAGCTTTACGCCAGCGCAAAAATCACGTTTGACGGCAAGGACTGCAATATCGCACAGTTGGAGCCCTATAAGCAGAGTACGGAGCGGCAGGTGCGCCGTGCTGCGCTGGAGGCTGAAGGCAGTTTTTTTGACGAGCATCAAAAGGAGTTTGACGAACTGTTCGATGCGCTGGTCAAAAACCGCACTGAACAGGCACAAACCCTGGGGTACGAAAGCTATGTGGAACTTGCCTATATGCGCCGTTTGCGCAATTGCTACGATGCAAAGGCGGTCGCCAATTTTCGCAGTCAGGTCATCCGCCATGTGGTTCCTGTGGTCGGCGAAATCAAGCAGGCACAGGCGCAGCGGCTGGGGCTAAAACGCCTGACATTCTGTGATGACGCCTTGTCCTTCCCGGACGGGAACGCTGTTCCGCAGGGCACGCCAGAGCAGCTGCTGGAGGCCGGGCGTGAGATGTACCGGGAGATGTCGCCGGAAACGGCGGCGTTTATCGACCAAATGTTCCAGATGGAACTTTTCGATGTGCTGGCAAAAGACGGAAAAGCACCGGGCGGATACTGCACCGATCTGCCGGGTTATCACTGCCCGTTCATTTTCTCCAACTTCAACGGGACATCGGCCGACGTGAATGTGCTGACGCATGAAGCGGGCCATGCGTTTGCTTCCTACCTTGCAGACCGCACAATTTCGATCGCAGCACTGCGCCAACCGACCATGGAGGCCTGCGAGACACATTCCATGTCCATGGAGTTTCTCACGTCTCCCTGGCATCATCTTTTCTTTCAGGAACAGACGGAGAAATATGCGATTTCCCACGCGGAAGGCGCACTGGTTTTCCTGCCGTATGGCTGTATGGTGGACCACTTCCAGGAATTGGTCTATGCAAGCCCGGACATGACCCCAGAAGCACGTAACCAGGCTTGGCTGAAGCTGGAAAGCACCTATCGCCCTTATCAGGACTTTGACAACCTTCCCTTTTACAGCCGTGGCGCGGGCTGGCAGCGGCAGCTGCACATTTATCTGTATCCGTTTTATTATATCGACTACTGCCTGGCGCAAACCACTGCGCTGCAAATTTGGTCGGCTGCACGCAAAGATGCAAAGGCCGCCTGGCAACAGTATTTTTCCTTCGTCAAAATGGGTGGAACCAAGACGTTTCTCCGACTGCTGGAGACCACGCATCTGCGCTCTCCTTTTGCGCCGGGCTGCCTGCAGGAGGTTGCTGCGGAGACAAAAACATGGCTTGATAATGCCTATGCCGAATTGGCGCAGCACACAAAATAAATTTTTAAAAGCACCTTTTCTGGACGGTGGGCTGTCGAGAAAAGAATACTCGAAAATGCGCCTTGATTCGGCCATCAAAAGCCGTTTCAAGGCGCATTTCGCGTATGCAAAATTTTTATGCGAAGATACGCCCCAATTTTGTCCGGGCAGACGCTGGCATAAAATAGAAACGGCTTAGCTGTCTTATTTTAGAGGACTTCTTTGAGCATAATCTTCTTCTCAAACCTGCCCCGCTTGGTGGCTTTTTCTGCCCGCAACTGCTCCAACTGTTCCAACGTCCAGCCCCGGGCTTTCACCACGGCTCGCATGACCTCCAGAAGATCGGCTAATTCTTCCAGCGACTTGCTTGCCTGATATTCAGCCAGCTCTTCAGCCAGCTTTTCGTCCAGCAGGCGTAGATATTCTTCATTGGAGAGCGTTTCAGTGATACAGGTTTGGCCATTCGCCTCAATGATTTCTGGAATGCGATCACGCACCAATTTGTAATATTTCTGGTTCATTTTTGACTCCGCTTTCGATAACTCTCGTTTGTCAGAAACACTTCTTGCTCGATGGTAACGCGATACCGCAAGATTTCCTGAATTGCATCTTGAAACATCGGAAATTCTCCTGTTTCAAACGCTGTTTGCAATCGTCCCAAATAGGAATCGTCTCTACGCAACCCATATTGCGCATACCGGTCAACATCTTCCGCACGCATTCTCATGGGCTGTAACTGCGGGAATATCTGCTGCAGACGCGAAAACATCTGAAATCCTCCCAGATCGATATCTGCCCAAAACACGATTTCGGTCTTATCGCGCATGAATTCGGCCATTTTTTTAAAGAACAGCCGCTTTTGTGGGCTCAAAAATCCACCATGAAATATAGCAAGCTCGTCTGCTGCCAATTCCGCAAAAAGATACTCTTCATAGTTCGTTTTGTTTTCGATAAACGTCACCCGGTGAATCTGCTCCAAAGAAAAAGAAGTGATGGATTCAACCGCTGTGCTGGGAAGCGCCATCCCGTTCGGAAACAATGGCGCTAGGTTCACGACGCCACCAGTGGTAACGATCGAGCAACGGCCGGAGAGCGGGTATAATTCTGGATGGGAATAAATTCCCAACAAGGCCAGCATTTCTTTTTCGCTTAGCGTCTGGTGTTCCGAAATTTCTGCCAGTTCCGGTTGAAATCGGGCTGCAATCTTCAAAAACGGTTCCTGGAATTCCCGTTCGAATCGTTTGCTGTTTTGGAAGCACTGCGTACTGAATGCGCGGGCGGTGATTGTGTCGCTGCACAAATCATCATAACACTTAAACGCATGCATCAACCCTTCCAGGAAGGCATCTCCCTGCCGAAAAAGCGCTGGAATCTTCCAGGTATGCTCGATTGCCGCGCAAGTCTCGTCTCGAAAAGCGGCGATCCAGGGCAGATGAACACCGGCAAGCGCTTGCCGCAAAATGACGCAGACGTGCTGAGCCTTCTCGCGTGGATGTTTCCGCCCTGTCTTTTGATAGGCCCGCTGGACATTTGATAAATTCAGGATGATTTTTGACAAAACCGGCCTGCCGGGCACCCATTCCAGTTGAACGAGTCCAGCACGAGCCAGCTCCTGCGCCGACTGGTTAAAATGATCTCGGACTTGTGCGGTTTCGTATTGATACTCCGGCAGTTCTTTGCGTGAAATCTGGAGCATAACCCTGCGGTGCGATACACCTGGATGCGTTAGGTGCACGCTGTTTTCGTACTTGTCTAGCAGGCGGGACAAGATCAGCTGTTGCTCCATGTATCGGCAACCTCCTTGCGATACGGCAGGATCTTCATTGTATATTTTTCCTTGCAGACCAGCAACGTACAGTCGGCCTGCGGCATAATATCAGGCAATTTGTCTGGGGGCGTACAGATAATCGCTTGAAGATGCATTTTTCGGAGGAGGCGGACGCTTTCGATAATTCGGTCACTATCCATTTTATTGAACGCTTCATCAAAGACAACCAGCCGAACGGTATTCCCAAAGCTGGAGGGGTCGTTCACGCGATAGAGCTGTGCAAAAGAGGCCAATACCGCGATATAAAACGGAGTCTGCGTTTCGCCGCCGGACTTAGTGTTCAATGTTTTGGACAGAAGCTGCCGGTTGCCGTTTTGGTCCGTTGTTTCGAGATCAAATTTCAGGTAAGTCCGGAAATCTGTATAGCGTTCAATGTTTTGTTGCAGCTCGCTTTGTTTGCGCGCATTGGTGTTGGTATCATCGGATGTGGCGATACGACCAAACAAATCCTCAATCAATGCCCCATATTTCTGCTGGAATGGTATCGCAAACAATCCCCCCTCGCCCTCCATCAGCTCAGGGGACATAATCATATCATAATACGCCGCATAATCCGGATTGCGCTCCACCTTAAATTGATACTGATCCGTCCCAAATTGGGCTTGTTTTAACGCACGATTTAAGTTCCGAACCTGATCCTGTACCTGGTCGATGCTGGACTTAAGCTTTGCAAGAAAATCATTCTGGAATTGCTCCATGGCGCTTTCGCGGGCTTTTCGGATCTTCTCACGGTACTTTGGAAGCTCATTTTCTTCCAGCCGTTTTTGTTCGTCATCAAATTCGGCGTTATCCAGCGCTTCTATGCGAAAATGGCACGGTTGGAATTGCTGCACATACGCACGCCTGAGCTGGAACAGCTTCTCTTGCGATTGGCGCACTTCGTTTTTTGTCCGAGGGCACTGATCCCCAAAATTTTTAGCCACCACAGAAGCTTTTTTCAAACGGGCCAATTCCTGGCGATACCGGGGCAAGCCTGTCGTTTCCTGATACTGGGCATCATAGCCCTCCTGAATCGCATCCTTTTTTTCCGCTAATTGTTGATAGTGGCCGGGCAATTTTTCATATTCCAAAATCCGCAGAAGGCCTTCCAGCTCTCCAATTTTGCGGTCGCTGGCGCTCTGATCTTGCCGTAAGGCATCGATCTCTTTGACCAATGTTTTGATTTGCTTGTCCAGGCCTGCGAGCCAGAAAAGATCCAGTTTGGATAACTTCTCCGCGACTTTCTCCAGAGCTTTTCTGATTTCCAACTCATGCAGATACTCATTCTGCCGCTGGGTTACTTCCTGAAGAAACCGTCCCGTAAAAAGAAATTCGCGCTTTTTCTGCTTGCTCAATTCATCAAAAACCGGCTGAAGCTGCTGGCGTTCTTCCCAGAGGGTTTGCCGGTTTTCCGTAAGCCGCTGGATTCGGAGGGCCACTGCTTTTCGCCCGATAAAGGCGTCTTCCATCCGCGCTTTTGGAATGGGACGGGCCACATATCCCTGATAGAGCATGCCGTCTGCCGTAATCGCGGTTTTGTGATTTCTCAGCTGGCTGGAATGGGCACAACACACCACTCGCCCCAACAGATAATCCACATAACTCCTGGCCAAAGGATTCTCTGTTTCGACCTTTTTGGCTAAGCTGTCATCTCTGGGTTGCAAATGCTCGTGTTCCCGAATTTTACCCACATCTACGAGACCAAAGGATTGCCTCCCGTATTCTCTTTTGATCCCATCATAGATGGACAATGCATCGCCGTAAACAGCAGGTTCCACCAGAAGATAGAACTTCTGCGTGTTCAAAAACCCTTCTACTGCGCCCCGCCACGTCTCTTCACCGTCTGCGATTTCCAAGACGTCTGCCAAAACTTCCACGGAAACAGTCTGGTGATATTTTTCAAACAGTTTTGTCTGAATTCGGTGCTTCAGATCCAGCAGCCCCGTTGGATAATCCTTAATGTTTTTACGCAGCATCTCCAGCGTCGCATCGATATCTTTCAGTTCTGTTTCCAGTTTTTCTGTATGATTCTCTATCTCATAAGCTGCTTTTCGAAGCTGTTCGGAAAAAGCCGCGCTTACTGTTTGGGCTTTTTCAAAGGCGGAAAGCGTTCCGGAAAAGATTTTAACGCTGCAGTTTTGCAGTGGAAGGCAGGCGCTTTTTAACGCTTCTGCACCTGCCTGAACGTCTCCAAGGGCTTCCAGCTCTGGCCAATGCGTCACGCGATCGCATAGAGCGATCAGGATCTGCGCTTCCCGCCTTGTTTCCAGGATGGTTTGGCCAAGCTGCTTTTCCAGACTTTTTTGTTCCTGCTCTAACTGGCGCTGTTGCTCCTGCAGACGATTTTGCTCCTGATAAATATCGCTCTTTTCTCGCGCCGCAATCAGTTCGTTTTTCCTTGCCTCTCTCTGCGCAATCTCATTCTCCAGTTCCCTGTGGCGAACTTCTTCCTTTTGAATATCAATTTTACAGTCGTGCTTTTTCTGTTCCAGCTCTTGAATCTGCTGTTCCAGGAATTCTTTTTGTGCCCAAAGCGTCAGAAATTTTTGCTGCTGAAGCCGGGCGATTGCATTTTGCAGTTCTATAAATTGTTCGGAAATTTCTTTGAGCGCTGAAAGTTTATTCTCCTGCCGTTCAGCCAGTTTCTCATGCTGTTTGTAGTCCCGAATGTTTTGCTGCATCGCCTGAATATCTGGTTTATCAGGAATGTCACAGATGTTTTCTGTGATAAACTGCTGGATATTGACGATTGGACGGAAGGAGACCGCTTTTTTCATCATGCGGCAAACCTGCTCGCTATGAACGTTCCACTTTGCTAGTAAATCTCCCCGATATTGTTTGTTGCTGTCGTACATTTGGGCATGGGCTCCAAACATACTTCTCAAATAGGCACGCAGCGCGGGGATATCCATAGCCCGCCGTTGCACTAAAAAACAGGTATCCGGGATTGTGCCGTCATAAATATAATACTGATCCCGACGGCTGCCGTCACTTCTGCAATCAAATACGATTCCGGCAACAAAAGATTTCTCCTTCTGGTCATCCCAGAATTCGCAGGCAATATAGCTGGAAAAGTCTTTTCCTTTTCTCGAAGTCGGGTTGTTGGGATCCATATCAGCCCGCAGATATCCGTCCAGGGTGCGCTGAGAACTGTCGTTGGCTGCTTTATTAAAATTCCTGGCGTTCGTCTCCCCCAGAAGGACGATCTGCAGAGCGTCAATTACCGTGGATTTTCCCGCGCCATTTTTTCCTGTCAAAAAGTTAATGTCCTCTACCTCAATGAGCTGCTTAGAAAAGTACAGCCAGTTAATCAGCAGAATCTTCTTCAGCTTCTTCATGATCTGCTTCTTCCTTTCTCAGCATGGAAACGATCGCATCCACTCGCTCACTGGATACTACCGTTAAAATTGTTGGCAGAATGGCAAATTTGCAGCTGTTTTGCGTAAATTTTCCGTCAATTCGCTGCAAAATATTATGATGCTCCAAAATGGTCAATGCCTTTTTGACTTCTCGCATATTCGGCCTTGTAGAGAGAATCGCGTAATCGGTGACGACCTTTTCCAGCACATCTCGGACTGTGCACAGTACATCCTGATTCAGTCCTACCTGATCTTGATTTTCATCATAGATCATACGCAGCGCCAAGAGGATGGCGGTTGCATCCTGATTCAAAACACAGCGGTTTGCCTCATCTGTATTGACCACATAAAAGTATCCGTTAAAATCATCCTGGCGCAAGTCCCAGTCCAACAGGGAAAGATAGTCTCGAACCAGGTCTTGATGAATCGAAAGAAATGTATACTGTGGATTGTTGATACGTCCTTTATCCGGTAAATAGAGCGTGCGTACGACAAAAGTTCTGCTCAGCAGTTGGTTACAGACGGTTTTAAACTCTTCCAATTCCTTTGAAGAAAAATTCTGGATCGCATTGAAATCCACCTACTTCTCCTCCTTTTTCACAAAGCGCAGTTGAGGAATGGCATATTCGTTTTGAAAGCACGTCCCCTCCAGCGCTTCCACGCGATAGAAAGATCCCCGATCCCCGCTTTCCAAAACCGCCAGCAAGCTCATGATATAGGAATAATCGTCCCCTACATTCATATCCTTGGAGTATCGAATGCTTTCTTTTCCGAAGACCGCCTGCATATACGCTGCGACTGCAGCCTTTCCATACCGAGTTCTGAAAAGGGCTTGCGCTTCCTTCTGCGCTTCCAGGCTAATCTCGCCCTCTTCCACTACAATGGGATCGGGGGCACTCCGCCGGGTAGGGCGTTTTCGATTCCACAAGCTTTTTTCAGATAGGTAGGTCTGTTCGTAAAGATGAAAAATAGGCTGGATTGCTTCTATCAGTTCTCTTTTCCGACGATTTCGTGACAGTAAGGTCAAAAGATAGTTTAGATTGCCGCGAAGGTTTTGATCCTGGTTGGTCAGATTCTCGATTTTCTGTGTGGTTGCTCTTGTATAGCGCCGCACCTGCTGGTCGATCTCGTCCAGATAATCGCGTTCGATTCGCTCATATCGCTCTTTGATCCAGAATATCTTTTCGAGCAGATCTCTGCGACAAGCTTCCAGTGTTTCCTTGCGCTTATCCTGCAAAGCCGCATTCGCCATAGCAAGCAGCGTTGTTTTATCTTCCAGCCATTCGTCCAGGATTTTTTGGATTGGGACGCGGTACTTGGGGACGGAATCCTTAATTTTGAGGGGACGGATATAAGCTTCTACAACATGCTGGCCGAAATCATCAAAATGAGAAGCCAATACCTGATTCACGTCCTGCATCTCGATTTGAAGCTGAAAGAATCGTTTCACATTGTGATAGACGGTTTTCAGCATTTTGATCAAGGCCATGGTGTTCTCATAGGCACTGTAAAGCGCCATCATTTTCTCATAGGGGTTATCTCCCTCTTTGGCCACAGTTAGGGACGAATATGTGCCAAAAACATAGGAATATCCCCGCATCGGCTCGTCATTCCGCAGCTGATGAAATAACTCCAACAGCCGGCTGCTGTAACTTGGAACGATCAGATATTCTTCAAAATTCTGAAAGTCTTTTCCGCGTTCTTTTTCAAACCATCCTTTGCTACAGAGTTTTCGTATCAGAAACCTAGCCCGGCCCGAAATATCCTTCAGCTCTTCCTCATCAATGTCTTCTCCTTCAAAGGTAGCTTCTGCCAGCTGTTGTTCCAGCCTGTTTCGAAGGATCGAATAGTACAGGCTTTCCGGAATTTTCAGGTTGTCACGATAGGCTTCGTATAGGACGTCTAACGCATCGGCATATAAGCTGCGGTTAGGAGATGCCAGTACAGAAAATAATTCAGATGGAATTGCGTCAAACAGCCGCATATCAAATTACCTCCTAACCCTTTTGCGCGGCGTCTGCCAGATGCTTTGCCAAGCCTCCGGCTTATCGATGGGAGTTGCCGTTCAATCCATCACGCAGTTTCTGTAAAATCGGTTCATCCGCAGGACAGAAATGATATTGCGGAATTTCCGCCACCGTAATCCAGCGAATATCGTTGTGTTCCAGCTTTTGGGGCACGCCAGTCATAATGGCAGCGCGAAACAGGGTCAGATGAACGGTGAGATCCGGATACACGTGGGTGACCTCAAAAAACACGTCCCCCACAGTCACCGTGACGGCCAGCTCCTCCTGGCACTCCCGAACAAGAGCTTGCTGTTTAGTCTCGCCCGGCTCTACCTTGCCGCCAACAAATTCCCACAACAGTCCCCTGGCTTTATGGGCCGGGCGCTGACAGATCATAAATTTATCACCCTGCCAAATCAGGGCCGCGACCACTTCCGTCAAGAGATTCCCTTCTTTCCGAGATTCTTCTCCCAGTATACCGGATTTTCTAGGATTATACAAGAACGGTCTCCTTTTCTGCGCATGATGGCACGACAAAGCGGTAAACTTTCCGCTGGGAAAGACAGTCCAGCGGCCAAACCAACGGTATGATACGCTTACAACTTTTTAGACAAAGAGACAACTGGAGGACTTGACATTTTGGAGTGAGTTTTCTATAATATAAAACTGTAGCTTTCGGGGTGTGGCGCAGTTGGTAGCGCGGGTGGTTTGGGACCATCAGGCCGCAGGTTCGAACCCTGTCACTCCGACCATCAGGCTGAGCCTGGACGCAGTACGCGTTCCGGGCTCAGTTTTTGTTTGTTTTAGCCCACATATAAAAACCTTGCTTTCAATATTGAATCCGGAAAATCGCGCAAGAATGCGGTTTCCCGGCTTTTTACGCTTTGAAGCTGTCCATCTATCCTCTTCACTCTGTCTTGTTCCTGCGTTTCTGCCGGGTATCGATATTGCTGACGCTTCCCAGAAAACATGGCCGCCAGCAGACGGATGTGTATTTTTTCTTCCAGTATCTGCATCCTCTATAAAAAACTTGCCCGCGCGCCTTGCAAGCGGATGCAGAGAATGGTAAACTAATATGTATGACTTGTGCTCGGAAAGGGATGCTGTATGAAAGAAACGATACAGAAAATCTGGAAGTACCTGACCTCTAAAGAAATGATCCTTTATATTGTGTTCGGCGTGCTGACTACCGTCATCAATCTGGTCATTTATTTTGTGCTGACGGAAGTCATGACTGTCAATGTGTCTCTGGCGTATTTCATTGCATGGGTGGTGGCCGTTGCCTTTGCCTTCATTACCAACAAGAAATTCGTCTTTGCCAGCAAAACCAAAAAATCCAAAGCCATTTTGTATGAGCTTGGCACCTTTGTGGGTGGTCGGCTTTTGACGCTCGCTATTGGCGAAATTTTGATTACAATTTTTGTGAATATGCTGGGGCAGAGCAATATAATCTGGAAGATCATTACCAATGTTATTGAAATTGTCGTCAACTGGCTTGTCAGCAAGATGATTACATTTAAAAAGAAAACGGATTAATTCCGCACTTTATGGAGGAATCGATTTTATGAAAGCAACCGAGAAGACGATGGAACAAATTGTCGCGCTGTGCAAAAACCGTGGGTTTGTCTACAGCGGCAGCGAGATTTATGGCGGCCTGTCCAACACGTGGGATTATGGCCCGCTGGGCACAGCTATGAAAAATAACATTAAACGGGCATGGCTGAAAAAATTCGTGCAGGAAAACCCTTATAATGTCAGCATTGATTGCGCCATTCTCATGAACCCAGAGGTATGGGTCGCGACTGGCCACGTAGGCGGTTTTTCCGATCCTCTGATGGACTGCAAAGATTGCAAAACCCGCCACCGCGCGGATAAGCTGATCGAGGATGCAACCGGCGTAAGCGCAGACGGCTGGAGCAATGAGAAAATGATGGCTTTCATCAAGGAGCACCATATCAAGTGCCCGAACTGCGGCGGCGAAAACTTTACAGATATCCGCCAGTTTAACCTGATGTTCAAAACCTTTCAGGGCGTGACAGAGGATGCCAAAAACACCGTATATCTGCGTCCGGAAACTGCACAGGGCATTTTTGTGAATTTTACGAATGTGCAGCGCACGACGCGGAAAAAGCTGCCCTTCGGCATCTGCCAGATCGGCAAGAGCTTCCGCAATGAAATTACGCCTGGCAACTTTACATTCCGCACGCGCGAATTTGAGCAGATGGAGTGCGAATTTTTCTGCAAGCCGGATACAGATCTGGAGTGGTTCCACTACTGGAAGGATTTTTGCGAAAATTGGCTTTTATCACTGGGCATGACAAAAGAAAACATGCGCCTTCGCGACCACCGTCCGGAGGAGCTCTCCTTCTATTCCAAAGCGACGACTGACATCGAATATTTGTTCCCATTCGGCTGGGGAGAACTGTGGGGCGTCGCGGACCGCACCAACTACGATCTGTCCCGCCACCAGGAACACAGTGGCAAAGATCTGACTTATTTTGACCAGGAGACAGGCGAGCATTATATTCCCTACGTCATTGAGCCTTCTCTGGGCGCCGACCGCGTGATGCTGGCGTTCCTGTGCGATGCCTACGACGAAGAAGTAGTTGACGAAGCGAAGAAGGATACGCGCGTTGTGCTGCATTTGCATCCCGCGCTGGCGCCGTTTAAGGCGGCTGTGCTGCCGCTTTCCAAGAAGTTGGGCGAGCCGGCCCGCGCGATCCATGAACAGCTTTCCAAGCACTTTATGGTGGATTATGATGAGACCGGCTCTATCGGCAAGCGTTATCGCCGCCAAGATGAGATCGGCACACCGTTCTGCATCACCTATGACTTTGACAGCGAAAACGACGGCTGTGTCACTATTCGTGACCGCGATTCCATGGAGCAGGAGCGCGTAAAGATCGACGATCTGACGGACTGGATTGCTGCAAAAACGGATTTCTAAATCAAATGAATAGAATTGTAAAAGCGATACGGGCAGGTAAACATCCTGACCGTATCGCTTTTACATTGGGGCGATAATGATTCTAAGTACATGTGCTCTGGATATGCCACGAAACCGGCCTTTAGCCTGCATCCGCCTGCGCCTGATTTCGGAACACAATCTTCCCGGTTTTGGGGTCCATCGCATCCACAATGGCCAACGACTCCAGCTGGAAGCCAAGATTGCGAATGATTCTGCCGCCCGGCTGAAACCCCTTTTCAATGGCGATGCCGATCCCCTCGATCTTAGCGCCGGCTGCCTGCACTATATGGATCAGGCCCTGTAAGGCACAGCCATTGGCAAGAAAATCATCGATTATCAGCACATGGTCCTTGGGCGTCAAAAACTTTTGTGCGACAATCACCTGATTCTTGCATTTGTGTGTAAAGGATTCCACCTCTGCCACATACATCTCGCCTTCCAGGTTAATGCTCTTTGCCTTTTTTGCGAAGACCACCGGAACGCCAAAATGCTGGGCCACAATACAGGCGATGCCAATCCCGGAGGATTCGATTGTCAGAATTTTATTGATTGGCTTGTCTGCAAACCTGCGCTTGAATTCCTCGCCCATTTTATTAAACAATGCGATATCCATCTGGTGGTTCAGAAAACTGTCCACCTTCAGAACATTCCCTTCCTTGACAATTCCGTCTTTTAAGATACGCTCTTCCAAAAAATTCATGTTTCCATTCCCCTCTGTCGGCGTTTTTATGCTGCAAAATCTGGCGGTTTATTGTTATGGTACCAGTTGCGAAGGCAAATTGCAAGCGCTTGCGCAGAAAATGGGCTGCTGGCTTTTTCCCAGCAGCCCATTTTGAGGTCGGACAAAGCGTTCCAGCGCCTGCCCCCCTTCAAAACGATGCGAATGTGTATACCTAGTTTTGCACGCAATCACAAGGCCGAATCTTCTAAGAACTGCATGTCCGCACCTTCTCAAGTTTTAGATTTTCATAAAAACAATCGGCATTTACAGGTCGTTTTTTGGCGGCAGGCAAGTATGGTCTCGGCACACATAAAATGTGGTCTTCCCGTCTTTTAGTGGGAACGCTTTTGTCGGTTTTTCCAAAAGAAACATCACCGTGTCTGACGGAACTTTCAGCGGCAGCCGTGCTTTGTCAGCCTGGTTTCCAAGAACGACCGTCACCTTTGGCGGCGGGTTGTCATGCTCCAGAAACGCCAATAAAAACATGGCGTAGCCGGTCGGAAAATGTGCCGCTTCCAACGCCAGAAAATCCAGCTGGCGGTTTGCCTCTCGTGTATACTGTTCGTCAGAAATTAACTGCGACAGGCGCACAAGATTCCATACCATCAAGGAATTCCCGCTGGGCATTGCCCCGTCGTACGTCTCCTTAGGATGCAGGATCAGGCGCTCGCTTCCCACCCCATATAGATAAAAGCCACCGTTCACATGGTCCTGAAAATTCGCGAATCCATATTTGCACAGACGCTTGGCACGATCCAGATACCTGTCTTCCAATGTCGCCTCATACAAAGCAAGTTGCGCAAAAATAGTCGTTGCATAGTCGTCAAGGAATCCATTTTCTCCTTGCTTGCCATCTCGAAAGCTGGCAAAAAGCTGATCGCCCGAGCACAGATGTTCCTGTATAAAACGATCTGCCTTTTGCGCCGCGTCCAGATAACGGCCATTTCCACTCACGCGGTAAAGCTGGCACATGGCAGCGATCATAAGGCCGTTCCAGGCGGTCAAAATTTTATCATCCAGATGAAGCTGGCAGCGTTCTTTGCGATACCGCCGCAACTGCGGCAAAAAGATCTCAAAAGAATGATCCGTCGGATCGCTATTCAGGAGGTTAGGAATGCTTTTGTTTTCGAAATTACCGCCCTTTTGGATGTCAAAGTGGGCGTTGAATGCTTCGCCGTCCTTCTGACCGAGCAGGCGTATCGTTTCATCCGGTGTAAATAGATAGTATTTTCCCTCTTCGCCGTCGCTGTCAGCATCCTGCGCGCTATAGAATCCGCCGTCCTCTGCCGTCATTTCCTCCAGAATATAAAACGCAACCTTTTCTGCAATTTCCAGATAAATCACTTTTTTGGTACATTCGTATGCTTTGCAGTACGCCAACATTAAGAGCGCATTGTCGTATAACATTTTTTCAAAATGTGGAACAAGGAACTGCGAATCCGTTGAGTAGCGGCAGAAGCCGTATCCAATATGGTCGAATAAACCGCCGCGATACATTTGTGTCAGCGTGCGTTCAGACATTTCCAAACAGGATGGGTCATGGTACCGTTCATAATAAGCGAGCAGGAACAACAGATTGTGCGGCGCGGGAAATTTCGGCGCGCTGCCGAAGCCCCCGTTTTCTCTGTCAAAGAGTTGTTTATAGAGCGCTATAGCAGAATCCAACAACTGTCCATTGGCTTGGCCTTGCGTCACATGAGACCGGTTTAGCCGCGCAACGATATCCTCTGCCTGCGCAAGCAGTGCATCGCGGTTGGAACACCATTTCTCGTGGATGAGTATGAGCAGCTCACGCAATCCAATCATACCGCCGCGTGCCTGCTTGGGGAAATAGGTCCCCGCAAAAAAGGGCTTTTGATCTGCCGTCATAAAAATGTTGTTAGGCCAACCTCCACTACCGGTAAACGCTTGACAGACCGTCATGTAAACGCTGTCAATGTCCGGCCGCTCCTCTTTGTCGACCTTTATGGAGATAAAATACCGGTTGAGCAGACCGGCTATTTCTTCATCTTCAAAACTTTCGTGTGCCATTACGTGGCACCAATGGCAGGTGCTGTAGCCGATGCTCAAAAAAATCGGCTTGTCTTCCTTTTTCGCCCGTTGAAAGGCCTCTTTGCACCATGGATACCAGTCCACAGGATTTTCCGCATGCTGGAGAAGATACGGGCTCGTCTCATACTTTAAATGATTACTCAAGGGGCACCTCCTTTTTATCGTCCGTGGCCGGGTTGTCGATCAATGCGCCGTCTTTTGTAAAACGGGACCCATGGCAGGGGCAATCCCAGGAGCGTTCCTGGGAATTATATTTCAGGGCGCAGCCCATGTGGGGGCAGCGCGGGGCCGTGGGCGTCACCAGACTCAAAATTGCTTCGGCGGCATTGACTGCCAACTGTGGGTGAAGAATGCTTCTGGAAGGAGAGAACACCGGAGCATAGGGATTGTCCTTCCCAAGCACCAAGTCGGTCAAAATCATAGCTGCCACCATGGAGGACGTCATTCCCCATTTATTGAATCCAGTCGCCACATAAAGATTGGGCGTGCGCTTGGAATACTGGCCGATATACGGGACTCCATCCAGCGTCATGCAGTCCTGAGTCGCCCATCGGTATGCTTCCTGGGAAGCTGGATAGCTGCGCCGGGCAAAGTCTGACAGCTCGTTCCAATTTCCGCCTGCTTTTCCTGTTCGGTGGCTACCACCACCCAAAAGAAGCAGATCTCCGTAATTGCGAAAAGACATCCCTGTTTTTGAGGCATCTACATACATCCCCTCGACATTTTGCGCATTTTTCAGGGCCAGCACATAAGACCGATGCTGGTATAGCTTTAGAAAATAGCTGCCATGCTTGTTGAGAAACGGAAAATGCGTGGCGACGATCATTTTTTCTGCCGCGATCGTGCCATTCGCTGTGAGCGCCTGACCCGGCTTTAGTTCCAGGACTTTCGTGTTTTCAAAAATCTGGAGTCCCTGCGCAATGGCGGATATAAATTTTAGAGGATGAAATTGCGCCTGACTTTCAAACCGCACAGCTCCGGCAACCGACAGCGGAAGCGGAAGTTTTTCTTCATACTTTGCCGGATAACCGATTTTGTGCAGGGCATCCATCTCCTGTTCCAGTCTGTCTTTGGTGTCCAGTGTGTAGACAAAGGAATCCAACGTTTGAAAATCACAGTCGATGTTCTGGCATAATGTGCGGTACTGTTTCAGCGCCGCTTGGTTGGCCTCCAGATACATTCTGGTTGCTTCGGGCCCAAATTCACGAATCAGCTTGTGGTAAATAAGGCCATGCTGGGACGTAATTTTTGCTGTGGTATTTTGGGTAATTCCACTACAGATTTCTTTCGCTTCTACGAGAACATAATTGACGCCGGCCTTCGCCAGCATATATGCGCACAGGATGCCGGCTATGCCACCGCCAATAATTAACACGTCTGTTTTGGCGTCTTTTTTCAAAGCGCCAAAGTGTGGGAGCTGTGCTGTCTGCGACCAAAGGGATTTCATTCTATCACCTCGTCCAAAATTCATTGAGACAACTCGATGTCAACAGAGCTTTCGCGAGAATTCGCTCTGTGCAAAAGAGTGGCGCTATTTCCTATTTCAGATTTAGTATGTGTATTTCAAAGGTGATTATCGGTCAAAGAAAAAACGCTCCCTATCGAGGGAACGTTTTTTGCAAAACAGCAGCGATACTGTCCGAATCGATTCTGCCATTTCAATCAGCAGCGCAAGTGGAAAATTTTCCTTGTTTTGCACAGAGCCGGACAGCATTGGCGGGCGGTATTCAGCCGGCTCGCCGCTTTCACTTTACAGATTTGCAGTGAAAAACGCCTGCATCGCCTCAGCAGCAGCTTCTTCATCCGTGCCTTCAACGGTAACGATGAGCGTGTCACCGCACTTAATGCCCAGACCCATCACACTCATCAGGCGGGTCGCATCTGTAGATTTTTCTCCCTTCTGCAGCATAATCTTGCTTGCATGCTTCTTGGCCTCCTTGACCAGTAGGCCTGCAGGGCGGGCATGGATGCCTATCGGATCGGTAATCACATACTCAAACTGTTTCATTTCATCATCACTCTTAATCCAAATCTTCGCCGTTGGTAGCGATAACCTTCTTATACCAGTAGAACGACTTTTTCTTCAGCCGGGCAAAATCGCCGGTGCCGTCGTCATAGCGGCGAACGTAGATCATCCCATAGCGTTTGGCGTATTCGCCGGTGGACGCGGAAACCAGATCGATGCAACCCCACGGGGTATAGCCCATCAGGTCCACGCCGTCTTTGACCGCTTCCTTCATCTGCTCAATGTGCTGGCGCAGATAGTCAATGCGGTAATCGTCGTTGATCGAGCCATCGGCCTCGATCTTGTCCTTTGCGCCCAAGCCGTTTTCGACTACCATCAGCGGCAGGCCATAACGGTCATACAGGTCGTTGAGCGCGTAGCGCAATCCCTTGGGATCGATCTGCCAACCCCAGTCAGACGTGGGTAGGTACGGGTTGGTCACGCCGCCGAGCAGGTTCCCCTCACCGCTCTCCATATCCTTTGCCGTTTGGCAGGAAGACATGTAATAAGAGAAGGTGATAAAGTCTACGGTACCGTTTTTCAGGATTTCCGCATCCTCCGGCTTCACCTCCAATGTAACGCCCATTTTCTCCAGCATACGCTTTGCGAAAGCTGGATAGGCACCGCGCGCCTGCACATCCGTGCAGTAGTAGTTATAGCGGCGGTTGTACTGCTGGCAGGCCAGCACGTCGTCCGGGTCGCAGGTCAGCGGATAGCTGGCCGAATAGAGCATCATGTTGCCCACGCGGTAGTCCGGGTCGATCTCGTGCGCCATCTTGACCGCAAGCGCGCTCGCCACCAGCATGTGATGCAGACCCTGATAGCGCTGCTGGGGGATGTCCGGCTGCTTCATGAACTCGGTCGGATGCTCCAAGTCGTTTAGGATGCCCTGATTGAGCAGCGCACCGATGGGCTCGGAAGCGCTGTTGATCTCGTTAAAGGTCAGCCAGTATTTGACCTTGCCCTTGTAGCGGGTGAAGATCGCGCGGCAGTAATTGAGATAGTAGCCGATCATATCACGGCTGACCCAGGAATTACATTTTTTGGTCAAACCGAACGGCACCTCGTAATGCGAGATCGTGATCAGTGGCTCAATGCCGTATTTTCGACATTCGTCAATGACTTCGTCATAGTGGCGCAGTCCTGCCTCATTGGGTTCGGTTTCGTCGCCGTTCGGGAAAATGCGTGTCCACGCGATCGAGAATCGATAGCATTTAAAGCCCATTTCTGCAAACAGCGCAATATCCTCGCGGAAGCGATCGTAGTGCTGGATCGCCTCGTGGCTGGGGTAGAACGTTCCCTCTTCAAGCACGGGCGTGATGCGTTTGCTCTGCCCGAACTTGCCGCCCGTGCAGATGTCGGCAACTGAAACGCCCTTGCCATCGCGGTCCCACGCGCCCTCACACTGGTTGGCGGCCGTCGCGCCGCCCCACAGGAAATTTTCCGGTAATGCCATGAGTCTATTATCCTCCAATCACAATTTTATTGCCTTCAATGGTGATCCCGCCCACGTCCTCGGCATTGGTCACGATCACCGGGGTCTGGATTTCACAGCCCGCAGCCTTGATGGCGTCGATGTCAAATTCCAGCAGCAGGTCCCCTTTTTTGAATTTGTCTCCGGTCTTAATGTGTGCCTTAAACGGCGCGCCATTCAGTCTCACGGTCTCCAGGCCGACATGGATAAGCAGTTCTACGCCGCTGTCTGACACCAGACCCATCGCGTGCAGGGTGTCGAACAGGTTTTCACAGGTGCCGTCAAAAGGCGCATATACCTTCCCCTCGGACGGGACGATCGCATATCCCTCACCCAGCACGCCGGAGGCGAACGTCTTGTCTTTGACCTCGGTCAGCGGGATAACCGCGCCCGGAATCGGCGCCTCTATCTCCACCTTACCGGTCAGAGCAGGCGTGGGAGGCGTTTCGGGAGCAGACGGAACCGGCGTGGAAGGCACATCAGGGGTCATGATGAAGGCCAGGACGAACGACAGCACCAGAGCCACTGCGAAAACAATGCACGCAAACATAAAGTTGCTGCCGCCGTCCGGTGCAATAAACTGTACGATTGCAGTCAAGCACGGGGTTGCAAATGCATACGCCTTCAGATGGACAATACCGGAGATCAGGCCGCTCACTGCGCCAGCAATGCAAGCTGCAACCATCGGCTTCTTTAGACGCAGCGTAACACCGTACATGGCAGGTTCGGTTACACCCGCAAGCAGTGCGGATATGCCGGCCGGGAACGCCATCTGACGCAATTCTTTATCCTTGGTTTTAAACGCCACGCCAAAGGTCGCGCCTGCCTGCGCCGTATTGCTGCACAGCATAGCAACCAGCTGAAGCACATCATAACCTGGATCGGACAGTGCCATTAGACAGGCCGGGACAAACGCCCAATGCATACCGGTCATAACGACGAACGGCATCGCGCCGGCATACAGCATCAAGGCCAGCCACGGGACATAAGCGTAAATCGTGTTAATCCCGAGTTGCAGTGCGTTGCCGATCATCAGGCCTAGCGGTGCAATGAGGCAAAGCGTGATCGGTGCGGTGATGACGACAATGAGCAGCGGCTTCAAAAAGTTTTTTGACCAATCCGGCGTAATCTTGTCGATCAGAATCTCCACATATTTGAGCAGAATGGTCGACAGCATTGCCGGGATGATGGACGAAGCATAGTTGCCGTGCATGACTGGAATCACGCCGAACAGGTGGGTCGGTGCGTCGCCGCCCAGTAGCGTGATGACATCCGGATAAATCAATACGGATGATACCATCGCTGCCAAAAATGAGTTACAGTTCAGCTTTTTGGCGGCAGTGATTGCCACCAGGATGGGCAGAAAGTAGAACGGCGCGTCGCCCAGCGCGTTCATCAGGACGTAAGTATCGCTTGTATCCGATAGCCAGCCGAGCAACGTCGGCCCGAAGACAATGAGCAGCACCTTGATCAGGCCGCCTGCGATGATCGCTGTAAAAAGCGGCGTCATGCAGCCCGAGATGAAGTCGAACGCAACCGAAATCGGATTGGCTTTCTGCTTGTGGGCGCTGTTGTCCGCACTCGGCGTATCCGAAAGGCCGCCCAACGCAACCATTTCCTTGTACACGTTGCCAACCGAATTGCCGATGATCACCTGGTACTGGCCGCCCTGAATGTTGACGCCGATAACGCCCTTGATGCCGGTTATGTTGTTTTTCTCCGGAATGGTCTGATCCTTCAACACAAAGCGCAGCCGTGTCATGCAGTGCGTGACCGAGGATACATTTTCCCTCCCGCCGACCGCATCCAAAACCTGCTTGGCGATTTGTTTATTATCCGCCATTTGGATAAGCCTCCTTCGTATGTTACCTGTTTGTCTGATTGGAACGCTGACAACGGGCGCGCTTCCGCCGCCGGCATCCAAAGCATTAAAAAACCTCCCGCAGGCAGGGCACAGCGAACAAAGCCGTGTCCTCTTGCGGAAGGTAATGCTCAAAAGTTGATTACAACCCTTCCCGTGTGCATATCCGATTGATATGCAGCAACAGATACAGTTTTTCTTCCTCGCGGAGCGAGAGATTCCACTTTTGGTGGAAATAGTCCCCGATAAGCTCAACGCATCGGGCAATTCTGGGGCGTTCTCTCCTGAGCGAGCGGTACATCTCACTGATGTTGGAATCAAGCACGCTCCCCGTTCCCAGCCGCTGCAACAGGTACATCAGATGGGAGGAATAACGGGCAAAGTTGAACGAGCTGCGGTTGATCACGAACCCCATTTCGCCCTCAACGATGCTGACCGTATCCTCGAGCACATCATCGTACATCTGCTGCCAGTACATGGTAACGTCACGTTTTGTTTTGGCGTTGTAGCGGGCGTTGACAAAATGCAGCGCAATGCCGGACGCTTCGTTCTGGTTCAACTGGATGGCAAAGCGCCGCTCGATCTGCTTGAGCGCATAGCGTCCTAGCTTGCCCTCTCTCGGGTACTGCTGCTCCACTTCGTAGATCAGCGGCATTTGAACATAGATATGTTGTTTGGCACGCTGGATACAAAAGTTGATGTGGTCGGCCAGCGTCAGCACGATATTGGGATTAAGCTCATAGTCCAACTCGTTGCGTGCAATATCCACCAGCTTGACCGTGAAATGCAGCACCTTTTCTGGCAGCTCATTAAAGAGCGCCAGATATTTCTGATCCACATCGTAAAAGCGCCGGTCGATCACGGTCGGATCGGTAATCTCATACGGTGTTTTGGGAAAGCCGATGCCCTTTCCGTATGCGATAAACTCCTTCCCATCTCTGTCTACGCAGATTGCAAAATTGTTGTTCAATTTTTTAATCACACGCACTGGCGATTCACCTCAAAAGAAAAAACTCCTCAAGGCATAATACACCTGCTACACAGTGTCATTAGTAATGCCTCAAAGAGTTACAACCTAATTACAGCGTGTATTATAGCAAATTCTCCTAACAGAATCCATCGGCTTTTTGCACAATTTTTATCACTTGCTTTTGAACAAAAAGCCGATTTACCGCTTGCTGCGGTTTACAGTGGAGACAGATCCAGTCCTCGGCGTACTCAGTGAGGTACATGGTCACCAGTCTGACGTATTGGTGGAGTATGGTTTAATCATTCAAAGCTTCCGTTTTTATGTAATTCCACAATCTGTTTATAGTCATGACCATACAACAGTTTTGCAGAATATTCGTTTTTCATTGCTTTAATTCTGGCCAAATTATCGTAAAATTCTTGTTGCGTTTTATTGATTGATCCGCCGGGCGGTAGCTGTTTTTCATAATTTTCTTCTGTATATATCGTGTCACTTGTTGCTATGATATTGCCCTTTGATTTTGTCGTTAAGATCATTCCCATAACACCAGGTGTATGTGAATTTTGGATAAACAATCTCAAATCATTCGCAAGCGCGGTTTCTTCCTTAATGGCCTTAAATACAATATCGTCCAGATCAAACAGGCTCTTAATATAGGCGCCCTCTTGCCCCGTCATGACACAATAATAAGCATTTTTCAATTCAGCTTCTGAAACCAACACGTTTTTTATTGCCTTCGTTCCATGAAAATAGCGAAGCCCACCTGCATGGTCAAAATGCAGATGAGATAGAATAATCATATCAATATCTGCCGGCGCAAGTCCTTTTTCTCTTAAAGCATCTTCAATAGAAATAAACTCTGGGATGGGATATGTCTCCAAGGTGAATTTTGAATATTCAGATGAATAAAATGGACTATTTCCAGTATCATACAGAATATTTCCAAGTGTAGGGTGCCGGATCAAAATTGCCGAAATTGGCGATTTTATCATTTGATCTTTGTCCTCACACTGAATGAGGTAATCTTTTTTACATTCTATGCGTCCAAGATATAATACATCTATTTTCATATTCGTCACTCACTTTCCCAAATAACCGCCGTCTACCGGAATAATTGCACCCGAAATATAGTTGCTTGCATCACTTGACAGGAAGATAACAGTCCCCTGCAAATCTTCGGCTCTTCCCCATCGATGTGCTGGAATCCGGCGCGTAATTTCTTCATACTGCGCAGGATTTTTCGCTTTCATGTCCGATGTCAGCTTGGTTTCCATATAGCCGGGAGCGATTGCATTCACATTAATGCCTCTTTGCGCCCATTCATTGGAGAGAGCCTTCGTAAGTTGCATAACACCGCCTTTGCTGGCCGAATAAGCAGAAATCATTTCACTGCCAAAGAAAGATGTCATGGAAGCAATATTAATAATCTTGCCACCGCCCTGACGGAGCATGGTTTTTCCAGCAAGCTGCGATAATACAAAAACTGCATTTAAGTTAATATCTATAATTGATTTCCATTTATCTATTGGAAAATGCTCCGCCTCACAGCGATACTGAATTCCTGCATTGTTTACAAGGATATCCAATCTCCCTCCCAACTGATTCAATGCATTCTGATAAATTTTCTCAATTCCTTCCAAATTGCTGAGATCCCCAGCCACATAAGATACCTTCGCGCCTTCATTTCCTAGCTTTTTGGCGGCTTGTTTCAAGCGTTCTTCGTTGGTGGCAATCAGCACAACCTCTACTCCTGCCTTATGCAATCCTTCTGCCATAGAATAACCAAGCCCTCTGGCTCCGCCAGTCACAATGGCTTTTTTCCCTGCCACATGAAATAATTCCTTTGGGTTTTCCATCATGATTCACCTTTTTTCCCTTTCCATATTAAATGTCCAGATGGGCTTTTTGTTAAACATTTACAGGCAAGGGGCAAAACAACACCGTCAAAAAGTCATCCTCAAATGGCCAAGTCATCGCTTTGCAACATTGCCGGCCTTTTTCAAATCGTCTTTGCCAAAGCAATGTCGACCCGTCTTACATGGATTGGCACAGAAAGTTGTTGCCATCGGGATTCCTTCCATTTGTCGTAATGTGTTATGCTGCATGGATGGGATGAAATTGACCATCACCTCTACAATATGATGATTGGTCGCACTCGGTGGGATCAAGCCGATAGTGAAAAGTACAACATTTCAAAATCAATCGAATCGTATTCCACCGCAGAAACCCAAGCATTAACTGATGGTGGCAGTGCTTCGAAAATCAAAGCCCTCAGACAATATATTGCCTTTACCAAACGCAATCAAAATCATCCCAAAGTTTGTAGTCTGTGCATTACAGAAAGTCCTGTCTCTCACATGAGAAATATGTACCATCTCGACGTTCATCATGAGCAATGCGTAGATTCCCTGTCTTCACAGGTTAATTCGTGTGAAACATCCGTTTTGCCTTCTTTTGATTCAATATTGTCCACCTTGACATTTTTTCTTTTCTAGGGTACAATGAAAAAATAACAAAGTCAAACTGTATTTTATTGTAGTCATTACAATTTTATTTTGTTTTTTGAGGCGAAAAAATTGAATCTGCAAAGCATGGATTATATTATTACAACAGCAAATGAAAGAAGCATATCCAGGGCAGCGGAGATATTGCATATAACGCAGCAAACACTTAGCGCACATATTTCCTCAGTAGAACATGAATTGGGCAGTAAATTGTTTATCCGTCATGTGCCACTTGAGATCACCTATGCTGGGAAAGAATTTCTAAAATATGCAGAAGCTATTCAACAGCAGGTAAAGGGACTGAGGCGTACCTTTGCCGAGATTGCAGGAGAAGAAAAAGGACTACTAAAAATCGGTGTAACAGACAACCGGGACAGAATTGTCCTTTTGCCTATCATCGTAAGCTTTCAACAACAACATCCCAAAATTGAGATCAAAGTCATCGAAAATACGAATGACGTTTTGGTCCAACAATTGGCAAAAGGTGAAATTGATGTCTGCATTTCGGATTTTGCTACCTATCAAAATGGGGTCAGACAAGTTGACTTATACCATGAACGAGTTGTATTTGTCGTACGGAAGGAGCTCTTCTTGCAGTTATATCCTAAGCATGTTGATACTGCTATTCAGGCAATCGAGCAAAATGCTGACTACAAATTACTGCAAGATTGTCCATTGCTTGTTGGACACGAGCAGGATATTTCGGGAAAATTTTCCAGAAAATTAATTGAAACATTTGACCATAGACCGACAATCAAAGTGGAAGCTGAAAACATGGCCTTAGTACTAGGATTGTGCGCCGATGGGCTTGGCGGGTGCTTTTGTCCCGAGATAATTGTTAAAAATACACTTACGGAAGAACAGCTCCAGCAGGTCTTTCTGATTACCCTCGGCAAAGAGGCCGAATACAACATAAAACTTGGCTGGAAGAATGAATGGTCTGTCATAGACGCTTTTGTAGAAATCGCGCGCGAACAGGTAAAGAGATTTACAGGACCCATCACAAAATCTGTGTAAACGCTACTTTGAGGGTGCAAAGCAAAGTTTTATAGGGACGGCAGCAGGCCAAACGAGCCGCCGTCTTGTCAACAAGATAACGCTTGAGGGGCCGGATGTCAAGAACGGCTTGCCCTTGACATCCGGGGCCAGCGGCGTTAGGCGGGCATACGCTCAGCGAAAAACACAGCCAATTGTGCATGAATCCGACTCCAATCCCGCCCACGGCCAGTCCACTTTTTCGTAATGTCAATCATGGCTAGATACAACGTCTTCAGATGGTTAAAAGCGCCATCTTTAGAAAAAAGTGGGACGATGGTTTGTGGACGCAAAGCGCCCCGAATAGGTGCGTCAAGATATCAAAATTAAAGTTATATTTTTACGCCTTGAGTTTACAATGTAAATGCAACAAATAAAGAGACAGCTCATAGGGCCCTCCTGTATAATGGTGTTTGCGACAATACCAATAAGGAAAGAGATTACTATGAGCTGTCACAAACATCTTACACTACTTGAAAGAGAAAAGCCAGCCCTTGGAATAGTCAAGAAAAGCGTACACCCATAAGCAGAGTATCAAGCGGCGAGAGGG
>ERZ1090860.24-NODE-24-length-87015-cov-34.989926_pt1 | contig 87015 bp, 85 predicted proteins | sample MGYA00478483_ERZ1090860 | MGnify/ENA primary metagenome ERZ1090860 (study PRJEB33644, sample SAMEA5815741) | chicken gut metagenome | biome: Chicken; feature: Gastrointestinal Tract; material: Caecum | place: Ireland | collected 2019-01-01 | study: A study of the...
CCGTACCACGCCCTGCCCCGCCGATGCGGATGCCCCCGCCACCGGAGACCCGGCCCGTCCCTGGTTGTGGGTGGTGGTGCTGGGTATCTCTGGTGCCGGACTGATGCTGTCGGAAGCCTTCCGTCAGCGCCGGCGGCAGGGGTGACGCCGGGATTTTGAAAAAACCATTGACGCCGCCGTCCGGCGGGACTATAATAGGCCCAAACAGAAAAACCGGGGGAGCTCGTGCTGACGGGCTGAGAGGAAGGAATCACCTTCGACCCTTACACCTGATGCGGATAATGCCGCCGTAGGAAGTTGTGGACGAAGCACTTTTTCGGGAGGCACCCTTTCGGGTGTCTCCCGTTTTTGTTTGTCTTTTTGGGAAAGGAAGTGGAAAACGGAAGGTCCGCGGCCGTCCGCGGCGGGCAGAGGGGGAGCGCCCTGTGTCCGGTACAGCCAGCGATGGGAAGCCGTGTTCCGGCGTGAGAGGAGGCCAGCAAGCCTCGACCGCAATTTTCCATGGGAGCCGCAGGAAAACATCCCTGCGGGCAACTCTTGCGGGAAAGTGTCGCTGTGCCGGCCGTTTTCCGCAACCAAACCAAAAGGAGCGTTTGTATATGAAAAGCAACAAGACCCGTAAACTGGCCCTGGCCGGCGTGTTCTGCGCCGTGGCCGTGGTGGGCAGCATGTTCTCTTTCCCGGTGTTCGGCAGCAAGTGCGCCCCGGTGCAGCACATGGTCAACATCCTGTGCGCCGTGCTCCTGGGGCCCTGGTACGGGGTGGGGGTGGCCTTTGTGGCCAGCCTCATCCGCAACCTGACCGGTCTGGGCAGCCTGATGGCCTTCCCCGGCAGCATGTTTGGGGCGCTGCTGTGCGGCGTGGCCTACTGGCTCAGCAAGAACATCCCGCTGACCCTGGCGGCGGAAGTCTTCGGCACCTCCATCCTGGGCGGGCTGTGCGCCTATCCGGTGGCCATCCTGCTCATGGGCCAGAGCGTGGCGGATGTGGCCTTCTACGCCTACATCGTGCCCTTCCTGGTCTCCACCGCGGGGGGCAGCATCATCGCCGGGGCGCTGGTCTACGGCCTCAAGGGCACCGGGGCCCTTTCCACCATGCAGAAAACACTGGCAAGATAAGGAAGATTTCATGTTCGGACCTTACCTGGAAGCGGTGCGCCGGCAGGCCCCGCTCATCCACAACATCACCAACTATGTCACCGCCAACGACTGCGCCAACCTGCTTCTGGCCTGCGGGGCGTCCCCCATCATGGCCGACGACCCGGCCGAAGTGTCCGAGGTGCAGGCGGCCTGCGCCGGACTGCACCTGAATTTGGGCACCCTGCACACCGGCACCGTGCCCGCCCTGCTGTCGGCCGGGTGCACCGCCAACGCCCTGGACCATCCCATCGTGCTGGACCCGGTGGGGGTGGGCATCTCGGCGCTGCGGGGCACCACCGCCCGGCAGCTGCTGGCGGAACTGCGCATCGCTGTCATCCGGGGCAACCTGTCCGAGATCAAGGTCCTGGCCCGGGGCAGCGGCACTGTCCACGGGGTGGACGCCGACGCCGCCGATGCCCTCACCGAGCAGACCCTGGACCGGGTGATCCCCCTGGTACAGGACCTGGCACGGCGCACCGGGGCGGTGGTGGCGGTCAGCGGCGCCATCGACCTGGTGGCAGACGGGAAAACCGCCTATTGCATCCGCAACGGCTGTGCCATGATGCGCCGGGTCACCGGCACCGGCTGCCAGCTCTCGGCCCTGACGGCGGCCTTCGTGGCGGCCAGTCCGGACAAGCCTCTGGAAGCGGCGGCCGCCGCTGTCGCCGCCATGGGGCTGTGCGGGCAGATCGCCCGGAGCCGTCTCACGACCGGGGAGGGCAACGCCGCTTTGCGCAGCCGCATCATTGACGCCATGTACAACCTGACGCCCCCACAGCTGGAGGAGGGAGAACGCTTTGAAACTCGATAACACCGCTATGCGGCTGTATGCCGTCACCGACCGCGCCTGGGTGGGGCGGCAGACCCTGTATGAACAGGTGGAAGATGCCCTGCGGGGCGGGGCCACCTGCGTCCAGCTGCGGGAAAAACAGCTGGACAAGGAGGCTTTTCTGGCGGAAGCCCGTCAGATCGCCTCCCTCTGCAAAGCCCATGGCGTGCCCTTCATCATCAACGATGATCTGGACATCGCTCTGGCCTGCGGGGCGGTCGGGGTGCATGTGGGGCAGGACGATATGCCTGCCGCCGAGGTGCGCCGTCGGGCCGGACGGGACCTGATCGTGGGGGTCTCGGCCCACAACGTGGCGGAGGCCTGCAAGGCCGCTGCCGACGGGGCCGACTACCTGGGGGCGGGGGCGGTGTTCACCACCTCCACCAAGCAGGACGTGACCGCCCTCTCCCATGCGGGACTCAAAGCCATCTGTGACGCCGTGGACATCCCGGTGGTGGCCATCGGCGGCATCAACGCCCAAAACCTGATGGAACTGCAGGGCACCGGGGTGGATGGCGTGGCCGTGGTCTCGGCCCTCTTCGGGGCCCAGGACATCGAGGCCGCCGCCCGCAGCCTGCGGGCCCTGTCCGAGGAAATGACCCGGAAATAAACAGAAAAAGACAGCGGGCCGCCCCGGAAGGGCGGCCCGCTGCGGCGGCAGACCGGGGGCACCACTCTCTGTCGCCTAAGAAAAAATAATGCGCAAGCGCAGGTGACATACGAAAACAAAGGTTCTGCAAGAACTGCGAAGCATCGGAAAACCGCTGCAAAGCGGCAGATGCAAGGCAGAGGGCTGAAGCACTCCTTGGTGGAATGCAAAGCCCGATAACGCGGCAGATGCCGCTTTGCAGACAGCGTTTTGCGACTTTGTTTTTGTATGGAACCGCGCAGAGAGGAGTTTTTTCCCATGAGAACAGCATTATCCATCGCCGGAAGCGATTCCAGCGGAGGCGCCGGTATTCAGGCCGATCTCAAGACGATGACCATGAATGGCGTTTTTGCCATGACCGCCATCACCGCCCTGACCGCCCAGAACACCACCGGCGTACAGGCCATCCAGGAAACCACCCCCACATTCCTCGCCCAGCAGCTGGACGCGGTGTTTACCGACATCCGCCCCGACGCGGTGAAGATCGGGATGGTCTCCTCCCCCGAACTCATCCGCACCATTGCCGAACGGCTGCGGTTCTACCATGCGCAGAACATCGTGGTGGACCCGGTCATGGTGGCCACCAGCGGGTCCCGGCTCATCCGGCCCGAGGCGGTGGACACCCTGACCAAAGAACTGCTGCCCCTGGCCCTGGTGGTCACCCCCAACATTCCGGAAGCGGAACTGCTGAGCGGGCGCACCATCCGCGACCGGGCGGAGATGGAAGCGGCGGCCAAGGCCATCGGGGTCGCCTACGGCTGCGCCGTCCTGCTCAAGGGCGGGCACAGCGTACAGGATGCCAACGACCTGCTGTATGCCGGCGGGACCCTGCAGTGGTTTGAGGGGGCACGCATCCAGAACCCCAACACCCACGGCACCGGCTGCACCCTGTCCAGCGCCATTGCGGCCAACCTGGCCAAAGGGTTCTCTCTGCCGGAATCGGTGCGTCGGGCCAAGGCGTACATTTCCGGCGCCCTGGCTGCCATGCTGGACCTGGGGCAGGGGAGCGGGCCCATGAACCATGCCTGGACCCTGCAGGGGACCTTTGCCGAGGAATCGGACTGAATACAAAAAGGAGTGTCAAATCATGAGCGAACGGAACTATGCCACCCAGATGGAGGCGGCGCGCAAGGGCATCGTGACCCCCCAGATGGAGATCGTTGCCAAGAAGGAACGGATGACGGTGGAGGAGCTGATGCCGCTGGTGGCATCGGGCAAGGTGGTCATTCCGGCCAACAAGAACCACACCTGTCTGGACCCCGAGGGCGTGGGCTCCATGCTGCGCACCAAGATCAACGTGAACCTGGGTGTCTCCCGGGACTGCAAGGACTACAACGTGGAGATGCAGAAGGTGATGGAGGCGGTCAACCTGGGCGGGGAGGCCATCATGGACCTGTCCAGCCACGGCAACACCCAGCCTTTCCGCCAGAAGCTCACCCACGAATGTCCGGCCATGATCGGCACCGTGCCGGTGTATGACAGCGTCATCCACTACCAGCGGGACCTGGACACCCTGAGCGCCCAGGACTTCATCGACGTGGTGCGGCTGCACGCCCAGGATGGGGTGGACTTCGTCACCCTGCACTGCGGCATCACCCGCAAGACCATCGACCAGATCCGCAAGCACAAGCGCAAGATGAACATCGTCTCCCGGGGCGGGTCCCTGGTCTTTGCCTGGATGTGCATGACCGGCCAGGAAAACCCCTTCTATGAGTATTACGACGAGATCCTGGACATCTGCCGGGAATATGATGTGACCATCTCCCTGGGCGACGCCTGCCGTCCCGGCTGTCTGGCCGACGCCACCGACGTCTGCCAGATCGAGGAGCTGGTCCGGCTGGGCGAGCTGACCAAGCGCGCCTGGGAAAAGGACGTGCAGGTCATGGTGGAAGGTCCCGGCCATGTGCCCATGGACCAGATCGCCGCCAACATGAAGGTGCAGCAGTCCATCTGCATGGGCGCGCCCTTCTATGTGCTGGGACCCTTGGTGACCGATATCGCCCCCGGCTACGACCACATCACCGCCGCCATCGGCGGGGCCATTGCGGCCATGAACGGCGCGGCCTTCCTGTGCTATGTCACCCCCGCCGAGCATCTGGCCCTGCCCAATGTGGAGGACGTGAAGCAGGGCATCATTGCCAGCAAGATCGCCGCCCACGCCGCCGACATCGCCAAGGGGGTGCGCGGCGCCCGGGAGATGGACGACAAGATGGGCGACGCCCGCCGCGCCCTGGACTGGGAAGCCCAGTGGGCCTGTGCCCTGGACCCCGAGACCGCCAAGGCCATCCGGGCCGACCGTTCCCCCGAGCACGAGGATACCTGCTCCATGTGCGGCAAGTTCTGCGCCGTGCGCAGCATGAACAAGGCTCTCAACGGTGAACACATCGACATCCTGTGATGTCTTCCCGCTGCTGAATATCCCCAACAGAAAAGACCCCGCCCTCCGGCCATCTGCCGGAAGACGGGGCCTTTTGCATGGTAAAAAAGGTTACAGCACCAGTTCTTCGCCGCTGTGCAGCGCCCGCAGCCGGTCGCCCATGATCTGCTGCATCCGTTCCTGGGCGGGGCGGCCGGTGCAGTGCCCGGTGTAGAACAGGCACTTGTGATCCAGCAGGGCGTGGGCGGTGTCCTCAATGACCTGCCACTCCTCGGGGGTGTAGTCGGTGCCCTTTTTCATGTGGAAGCCGCTGATGACCACATCCGGGTCCCCGCCGAAGAGCTCGGCGTACCGGTCCAGAATGTTCAGGATCCCGTTGTGGGCACAGCCGGAAAGCAGCACCCGCTTGCCCTCGGCCTCCACCATCAGGCATTGCTCGTGGGCAAAGTCGTCCTGCACGGGAATGCCGTTTTCCAGCACCCGCAGGGCCAGGTTGCTCTGGGGCCAGTACCGCCGTCCGGTGATGCCGCTGAACAGAACCAGCTCCTCATCCAGCCGCAGATCCCCGTCCGCAAAACGGACCTGGGGCAGGGCGAGAATGGCCTTGTTGATGCCGATGTACTTCTCCCCGTGGTAAAAGTCCCGTCCGGCACCCTGCTGCATCCAGATGGGGGCTTCCGGGGCCAGCTCGGCCATGCGCAGCAGCCCGCCGGCATGGTCGTAGTGCCCGTGGCTGAGCACCACCGTGTCCACGGCCCTCAGGTCGATGCCCACCGCGGCGGCGTTGTCCGCAAAGGCGCCGGTGGCCCCGGTATCCAGCACCAGACGGTGCCGGGGCGTCTGCACATACAGGCTCAGGCCGTGTTCGTGGGCGCAGCCTTCGGCGCCCGGGGTGTTTTCGATCAGGGTGACGATGCGCATACAGGACCCTCCCGCCCGGTATTTTTACTGTGTTTTCAGTATACCGCACAAACCCCGCCCGGACAAGAAAAAACCTTCCCATTGGACAGGGTCGGGGGTAAATCTTGGGTGAACTTCCAAAAAATAAGTCGCATTTTTAGCTGGTTTTCGTCTGGACTACAAAGAAAATCTATGGTAAGGTCTAAGTATGAAGTGCGCCGGTCTTACAGGGCCGGGGTTCGGATCTTGTACAAAAACGGCGGCGGTACCGTCCGGGGGACCGCCGCCGTTTGCTGCATCGGGATACAGGCAGATTCCGGTATAAAAGGAGGTGCATGACCGGAAAGCAAGGGTATCTGCGGCACAGGGTCCTTTGTTCAAAACCTGTTATGGAAAGAAGGGCAGAGCTAATGAAAAAGAAATTTCGTGCGGCATCCCTGCTGCTGGCCACGGTGATGGCGGCGGGCTTGCTGGCCGGGTGCGGCGGTTCCGGTTCGGACGGCAAGATGATCATCCGCATCGGCCACAACCAGTCCACCAACCACCCCACCCACATTGCGCTGGTGAAATTTGAGGAATTCATCGAGAGCAAGCTGGGGGACAAATACGATGTGGAAGTCTTCCCCAGTGAGCTGCTGGGCTCCCAGAACGAGATGGTCCAGCTGACCCAGACCGGTGCCATCAATTTCTGCGTGGCCTCCAACTCCCTGCTGGAGACTTTCAGCGATAACTACACCCTGTTCAACCTGCCGTATCTCTTTGCGTCCAGCACGGCCTACCACGCCGCCATGGATGACGAGAGCATCACCGGCCCCATCTTTGAGTCCACCAAGCAGGCGGGCTTTGAGGCCGTGACCTGGCTGGATGCGGGCACCCGCAACTTCTACACCGTCAACACCCCCATCGAGAGCCCTGCCGACCTGAAGGGCCTGAAGATCCGGGTGCAGCAGTCTCCCACCAACGTGGAGATGATGAACCTGCTGGGCGGGTCCGCCACCCCCATGGGCTTCGGCGATGTGTACACCGCCCTGCAGTCCAAGATCATTGACGGCGCCGAGAATAACGAATTGGCCCTGACCGACAACGGCCACGGCGATGTGTGCAAGTACTATTCCTACGACATGCACCAGATGATCCCCGACATCCTCATCGGCAACGTGGACTTCCTGGACGGCCTGAGCGAGGAAGAACGGGCCATCTTTGACGAAGGTTTCGAGCTGGTCAACCAGGTCCAGCGGGAAGAGTGGGGCACCGCCGTGGAGGCGGCCAAGGACCGCGCCCAGAATGAGCAGGGCGTGCAGTTCCTGTATCCGGACACCAAGCCCTTCCAGGAAGCCTGCGAGCCCATGCATCAGGAAATGCTGGAAAAGTACCCCGACCTGAAACCCATCTATGATGCCATTCAGGCCTACAACGAGCAGTATCCCACCGATACCGAGGGAGGTGAAAACGGATGAAAGCCTTGAGAAATGTACTGACCAAAGCGCTGAACGTGCTGGCCGGTGTCAGCTTTATCGCCATGGTCCTGCTGACCTGCTGGCAGGTCTTTACCCGGTATGTACTGGCAAACCCCTCCTCCTGGTCGGAGGAACTGGTCTCCTACCTGTTTGCCTGGGCCAGCCTGCTGGGCGCTTCCCTGATCACCGGGGAGCGGGGCCACATGAACATCCCCATCCTGGTGGACCGCATGAGCCCGCCGGTGCAGAAAGCCCTGAACATCTTCGGCGAACTCATCGCTTTTGCCTTCTCGGGCATCATCCTGGTCTACGGCGGCATCGAGATCTCTCAGCTGGCCATGGGCCAGATGACCTCCTCCCTGGGTGTGGCCGTGGGCGTGTTCTATGTGGTCATGCCCCTGTGCGGCGTACTCAACATGATTTACACCGTCCTGAATATCGTGGATATCTGTAAGGGCGAAACCCAAGAAACAAAGGAGGCGTAAGACATGGCCATTCAATCTCTGATCATCATCGTCGTTGCGCTGGCGGTGCTGCTGGTTGTGGGCGTGCCCATCTCCTACGCCATCGGCATCTCCTCGCTGATCGCCATTCTGCAGACCGTTCCCCTGGACATCTCGGTGGTCACCGGTGCCCAGCGTATCTTCGTGGGCATGAGCAAATTCAGCCTCACGGCCATTCCGTTCTTTATCCTGGCCGGTAACCTGATGAACCAGGGCGGCATCGCCAAACGATTGGTGGACTTCGTCATGGCCCTGCTGGGCAAGCTGCCCGGGGCCCTGCTGGTCACCAACGTGGGCGCCAACGCTCTGTTCGGCGCCATCTCCGGCTCCGCTTCCGCCGCTGCCGCTGCCGTGGGCAGCATGGTGGAGGACGGGGAGGAAGAGCAGGGCTACGACAAGGCCCTGTGCGCTGCCACCAACGGCGCCTCCGCCCCCTCCGGCCTGCTGATCCCGCCCTCCAACGCCCTGATCACCTACTCCCTGGCCGCGGGCGGTACTTCGGTGGCAGCCTTGTTCCTGGCCGGCTATGTACCCGGCATCATCTGGGCCATCGCCTGCATGGTGGTGGCAATCATCATCGCCAAAAAGAAGGGCTACAAAGGCACCCCCGGCAAGTTTGACTGGAAGAACCTGGGCCACGCCACCCTGGCCGCCCTGCCCAGCCTGTCCCTGATCGTGGTGGTCATCGGCGGCATCGTGGGCGGTATCTTCACCGCCACCGAAGGCTCCGCCATCGCCGTGGTGTACGCCCTGATCCTGGGTGTCTGCTACCGCAACATCACCCTCAAATCCTTCTGGAACATCGTGGTGGAAAGCGCCAAGATGAGCGGCATGGTCGTCTTCCTCATCGGCGTGTCCAACATTCTGGGCTGGGTCATGGCCTTTACCCAGATCCCCCAGGCTATCTCCGAAGCCCTGCTGGGCGTGACCACCAACCCCATCCTGATCCTGCTCATCATGAACGTGATCCTGCTGGTGGCCGGTACCTTCATGGATGTCACCCCCGCCATCCTCATCTTCACCCCGCTGTTCCTGCCCATCGTCAAGACCTGCGGCATGGACCCGGTGCAGTTCGGTCTGATCCTGGTGTACAACCTGTGCATCGGCAACATCACCCCGCCTGTGGGCAACACCCTGTTCGTGGCCATCAAGGTCGGGCGCACCAGCCTGTCCAAGGTCATGCCCTACATGCTGGCCTACTATGTGGCCATTCTGGTGGGCCTGCTGCTGGTGACCTATGTACCCTTCATCAGCCTGGGCCTGCCCCAGATGGCCGGACTGCTGTAAGCAGCAGCCGGAGCTCCTTTCCCGGTACAACAGGGGAGAGGGCGCACCTGCACGGTGCGCCCTCTCCTTTTTCCTTTTTATGCCTTATGCGCTGTGGTAGACCCACTGCCCGCTTCCGGCCTGGGTCTCCTCATACCAGCCGGCGGCTGCAGCGGTCCGGGTGGGGTCCAGAATCCGGACCCGGCGCACCGGCCGTGTGCCCAGCAGGGCCACCAGCAGAAGCACCGAACACACAAGAAATAAAAGACTGGCCAGATGCCGCCTGAAAGTTCTGCTTTCCATCATTGAAAATCCCGTCCTTTCCGCGCCGGCGGGGCGCCCGGATGTTTTTGATGCTATCCAGCATACCGGGGTCATGTATCGGGAATGTATCACCGGAGCAAAAAAAGAAAAAATCTTTTTTATAATGCAGATTTATCTGTGTATAACCGGAATTTATTTGTGTTTTTTTCCAGTTTGCGGTATGATAAATACGATGTAAAACGCCGGGAAACTGTCCGGCAGAAACTCCGATTCGGAAACAGCGGGGGTGTTGCGCCAACCCCGGCAGGAGGTTTGTATGAAAGTTGTTGTCATCGGCGGCGTAGCCGCCGGCACCAAGGCGGCTGCCAAGCTCAAGCGGGAACAGCCGGATGCCGAGGTTGTCATCTACACCAAGGGGCAGGACATCTCCTACGCGGGCTGCGGCCTGCCCTACTACCTGGGCGGCGACATTCCCACCCGGGAGGACCTGATCGTCAACACCCCCCAGAAGTACGCCGGACTCACCCGGGTGCAGGTCCACACCGGCCAGGAGGCCGTCGCCCTGGACGCTGCTGCCAAGACCGTGACCCTGCGCGCTGTGGATACCGGCGCTGACCACACCGAAAACTACGACAAGCTGATCCTGGCCGTGGGCGCCGAGCCCTTCGTGCCCGGTGTGCCCGGAACCGATCTGCCCGGTGTCTTCAAGATGCGCACCCCCGACGATGCCATCGCCGCCCGGGATTATGTGGACAAGAACGCCTGCCGCCGCGCTGTGGTGGTGGGCGGCGGCTTCATCGGCCTGGAAGTGGCCGAAAACCTCATGGCCAAGGGTGTTTCGGTCACGGTGGTGGACATGGCCAACCAGCTCATGCCCAACATCTTTGACCCCGAAATGGCCGGCTACGTCAAGCGCAAGCTGCAGGAAGCGGGCATGCGCATCATGACCGGCACCGCCCTGCAGGGCATCACCGGCACCGACAAGGCCACCGGCATCACCACCGACGCCGGTCCCATCCCCGCCGACATGGTGGTGCTGGCCATCGGCATCCGTCCGGCCACCGCCTTCCTGGCCAACTCCGGCCTGGACATGTTCAAGGGCACCATCAAGGTGGACGACAAACAGCAGACCAACCTGCCCGACGTCTACGCCGTGGGTGACTGCGCCATGGTTCACAACGCCCTGACTGGGGCACCCCAGTGGTCCGCCATGGGCTCCACCGCCAACATCACCGGCCGCTGTCTGGCCCGGAATCTGGCCGGCCATGAAAGCCTGTACGGCGGCTGCCTGGGCACCGGCGTGGTCCGCCTGCTGGAAACCCTGAACGCCGGCCGCACCGGCCTGACCGAAGCCCAGGCCAAGGACGCGGGCTTTGACCCCGTCACCGTGATCTGCGTCACCGACGACAAGGCCCATTATTATCCGGGTGCCGACAGCTTCGTCACCAAGCTCATCGCCGACAAGGCCACCCACAAGCTGCTGGGCATCCAGGTGCTGGGTGCGGGCGCTGTGGACAAGATGGTGGACATCGCCGTCACCGGCATCTCCCTGGGCGCCACCCTGGAAAGCTTCAACACTCTGGACTTTGCCTACGCGCCGCCCTTCTCCACCGCCATCCATCCCTTTGTGCAGGCCTGCTACATTCTGGAGAACAAGCTTTCCGGCGCGTTTGAGACCTTCACCCCCGCCGAGTACGCCGCCGGCGCCGCCGCGGACTATCAGGTCATCGACGTGCAGCCCGAAGCCAAGATCCCCGGCGCCCGCTGGGTCAACCTGTCCCAGGTCACCGGACCCATCGAGGGCCTGGACAAGGACGCCAAGCTGCTGCTGGTCTGCGCCAAAGGCAAGCGTGGCTACTTCCTGCAGAACCGCCTGAAGTCCTTCGGCTACACCAACACCCGGGTGCTGGAAGGCGGCGCCTATTTCAACAAGGTGAAGGTCCCGGTCACCAAGGGCACCCTGACCCCCGAGGAGATCAAGCGGGTCAAGGGTCTGGGCTGCCTGCAGGACAAGCGGTACCCGGATGTGTTCAACGTCCGCGTCATCACCCGCAACGGCAAGATCACCGCGGCGGAACAGCGGGCCATCACCGAAGCCGCCGAAAAGTTCGGCTCCGGCGAGGTCACCATGACCACCCGTCTGACCCTGGAGATCCAGGCCGTGCCTTACGCCAACCTGGAAGACCTGATGGAATACCTGCAGCAGGCAGGCCTGCGCACCGGCGGCACCGGTTCTCTGGTGCGCCCGGTGGTTTCCTGCAAGGGCACCACCTGCCAGTACGGCCTGCTGGATTCCTTCGGCCTGAGTGAGAAGCTGCATGAGCGCTTCTACATCGGCTACCACAACGTCACCCTGCCCCACAAGTTCAAGATCGCTGTGGGCGGCTGCCCCAACAACTGCGTCAAGCCCGATCTGAATGACCTGGGCATTGTGGGCCAGCGGGTTCCCATGATCGACCCCGCCAAGTGCCGCAACTGCAAGATCTGCCAGGTGGAGAAGAACTGCCCCATCCATGTGGCCAAGCTGGAAAACGGCGTGCTGTACATCGATCCCGATGCCTGCAACCACTGCGGCCGCTGCAAGGGCAAGTGCCCCTTCGGCGTGACCGAGGAATTCATGGACGGCTACAAGATCTACATCGGCGGCCGCTGGGGCAAGAAGGTGGCCCATGGCCATGCCCTGGACAAGATCTTCACCTCCGAGGAGGAAGTGCTGGACGTGGTGGAACGCGCCATCCTCTTCTTCCGCAATGAAGGCATCACCGGGGAGCGCTTTGCCGATACCATCGACCGCCTGGGCTTCGACTATGTGCAGAACAAGCTGCTCACCGAGCCCATGGACAAGGAAGCAGCCCTGAAGAAGACCGTGGTGGGCGGCGCCACCTGCTAAGCGCAGACAAGACCGCATCATATAACCGATTACCCGAAAAAAGCAAATACGGATCTGCCGGACCGCAAGACGGAAAAGGGCGTTAAAACGATCCTCTGCTTGTCTGAAACACAAAGCAGCAGGGGCGTGGTGTACCCTCAACGCCGGGCGGCCCGGCTTTTTTCGGTCAAGAGGGGAAAATCTATCTTTGACAATCGGGAAAGGAACAACACATGAAAAAACTGCTTGCAACCCTTCTGGCCCTGGACCTGCTGGCCGGCTGTTCGGCGGCACCCTCCGCCACCACCGCCGAAGAGGCCGTCACCGCCGAGACCGCTGCGGTGACCACCGCCTCCGCCGAATCAGCCGACGGCCCCGTGACCATCGTGGATGACCTGGGCCGCAGCGTCACCGTGGACCATCCCCAGCGGGTGGCGGTGCTCATCGGCAGCTTTGCGGATGTGTGGTGTCTGGCGGGCGGGTCGGACAGCCTGGTGGCCACTGCCCACGATGCCTGGACCTACTTCGATTACCTGCCTCTGGACAACGTGACCGACCTGGGCGCCAGCAAGGAGATCAGCCTGGAAACCCTCATTGCCACCGAGCCGGACTTCATCGTGGCCAGCTGCAACACCCAGCTGGACCTGGATTTCATGCCCACTTTCGAGGAGATGGGCATTCCCGCCGCCTACTTTGAGGTCAGCACCTTTGAAAGCTACCTGAGCATGCTGGACCGCTGCACCCAGATCACCGGGGACACCGCCGCCTACCAGACCAACGGCGCGGACGTACAGGCCCAGGTGGATGAGGCCATCGCCCGGGCGGATGGCAGCCAGCCTTCGGTTCTCTACATCCGGGTGTCCAGCTCCGGCTGCAAGGTCAAGAACAGCCAGGACAACGTTCTGGGCGAGATGCTGGCCGCTCTGGACTGCGTCAACATCGCCGACCGGGAAAACTCCCTGCTGGAGGACCTGAGCATGGAAGTCATCCTGCAGGAGGATCCGGATTACATCTTCCTGGTCTACCAGACCGCCGACCCCTCCGTGGCCGAGGCGGTGGCCGACGAGACCCTGCACAGCAACCCGGCCTGGAACAGCCTGCGGGCCGTGCAGGAGGGCCGCTGCTATGTGATGGACCAGACCTTGTACAACCTGAAACCGAACGCACGTTGGGGGCAAGCCTATGAACAGCTGGCGGATATCCTGTACCCGGCTGCGTGAGCACCCGGCGGCGGTGGCAGTGGCGCTGGTGGTGCTGACCCTGGCCCTGGCGGTGCTCAGCCTGTGTATGGGGGCGGTGGAAGTCACCCCCGCCCAGGTCCTGCAGGCCCTGTTCACCAATGACCCGTCGGAGGTCTCCGCCCGGGTGGTGCTGTATTCCCGCCTGCCCCGCACCTGCGGCAGCCTGCTGGCCGGGGCCGCCCTGGCCGTGGCCGGTGTGCTCATCCAGACGGTGCTGGCCAACCCCCTGGCAGCGCCCCACATCATCGGGGTCAACGCCGGGGCGGGGCTGGCGGTCACCATCAGCTGTGCCATTGCCCCCATGGCTGCCGTGCGCCCCCTGGCTGCCTTTGCAGGGGCCATGGCCGGGGTGCTGCTGGTGCTTTTATTTGCCGAGAGCACCGGCGCCTCCCGCATCACCCTGGTGCTGGCGGGCGTGGCCATTTCCAGCATCTTCAGCGCTCTCATCGACGCGGTGACCACCCTCTACCCGGACGCCCTCATCGGCTACACCGACTTCCGCATGGGCGGCCTGGCCGGGGTCACCATGGCCAAGCTGGCCCCGGCGGCGGTGCTCATCGGCATCAGCCTGGTGCTGGCCTTCTCCCTGTCCGGCCTGCTGGATGTGCTGGCCCTGGGCCCCGAGACCGCCCAGAGCCTGGGCCTTTCGGTGCGGCCCACCCGGCTGCTCTTCCTCACCCTGGCGGCGGCCCTGGCCGGGTCGGCGGTGAGCTTCTGCGGGCTGGTGGGCTTTGTGGGCCTGCTGGTGCCCCATGGGGTGCGCTCCATTGTGGGGGAGGAAAGCCGCCCTCTCCTCCTCTGCTCCGCTTTGGGCGGCGCGGCCCTCATGACCTTGTGTGACCTGGTGGCCCGCACGGTGGCGGCTCCCTTTGAGCTGCCGGTGGGCACCATTCTGAGCATTCTGGGCGGGCCCTTTTTCCTGTGGCTGCTGGTCCGCCAGAGAGGAGGCCGCACCCATGATTGAACTGCAGCAGGTGCAGGCCGGATATCATAACCGCCCGGTGCTGCGGGGTGTGGACCTGGCTTTCCGCCCCGGGGAGGTGCTGGCCCTCATCGGGCCCAACGGCAGTGGTAAAAGTACCCTGCTGCGCACCGCCTTGGGGCTGCTGCCCTGCACCGGTGGGCAGGTACTGTACGACGGTGTGCCCCTCACCCAACTTTCCCCCCGGCAGGTGGCCCGACAGGCCGCCTTTCTGTCCCAGAACCGGACCACCCCCAACATCACCGCCCAGCGGATGGTGCTCCACGGGCGGTTCCCGCACCTTTCCTATCCCCGGCATTACCGGCCGGAGGACAAGGTCATTGTGCGGCAGGCGCTGGAAGAGGCCGACGCCGCCGACCTGGCCGACCGCCCCATGAACGAGCTCAGCGGCGGCCAGCGGCAGAAGGTCTATCTGGCCATGGCCATCGCCCAGCAGACCCCCACCGTGCTCATGGATGAGCCTACCACTTTCCTGGACATCGCCCACCAGCTGGGAGTCATGCAGATGGCCCGCCGTCTGGCGGCCGGGGGACGGGCGGTGGTGCTGGTGCTCCATGACCTGCCCCTGGCCATGGGCGGCGCCCACCGGCTGGCCGTCCTGCAGGATGGGCTGCTGGTGCAGAGCGGCACCCCCGAAGAAATCTACGAAAGCGGCGTGCTGGAACCGGTATTCAACATCCGGCAGGGCCGCACCCAGACCGCCGACGGCTGGCGGTATTACTGCGAGCTGCCGCATAAGGAGGAAGGATAAATGCCCCTGTTCCCCATGTTTGTGAATCTGCAAAATGCCCCGGTCCTCCTGGTGGGGGGCGGCACGGTGGCCCTGCGCAAGGCGGAAAAGCTGCTGCCTTACGGGCCGCACATCACGGTGGTGTCCCCGGCCATCGCCCCCGAACTGGCGGCGCTTCCCGGCCTGACCCTCTGCCGCCGTGCTTTTGCAGAAAGCGACCTGCAGGGCCCGCCCGCCCTGGTCATTGCTGCCACCAATGACGCTTCCCTCAACCACAGAATTTCCGCCCTGTGCAGGGCACAGCGCATCCCGGTGAACGTGGTGGATGACCTGGCCGCCTGCGGCTTTGTCTTCCCGGCCCTGGTGCAGCGGGGGCGGCTGTCGGTGGGCATCTGCACCGGCGGGGCCAGCCCCACGGCGGCGGTGTGGCTGAAGGAGCGCATCGAAGCCCTTCTGCCGCCCCACTTCGCGGCGGCTCTGGACCGGCTGGAAGCCCTGCGCCCGACCCTGAAAGCCCAGGTCCCAGACGAGCATGCCCGGGCTGAACGTTTCCGCGACGCTTTTGAGCGGGAGCTGGCGGTGCCTGCCGAACCTGCCGCCCAGACAGGCCGTGTGGCCCTGGTGGGAGCAGGGTGCGGCAAAGCGGACCTGATCACCGTGCGGGGGCTGCGGCTGCTGCGGCAGTGCACCGCCCTGGTGTACGATGACCTCATCGACGACAGTCTGCTGGATGAGCTGCCTGCCGACGCCCAGACCTTTTACATGGGCAAGCGCAGCGGCCACCATGCGGCCCCTCAGGGAGAGATCAACGCCAAACTCATCGAGCTGGCCCGGGCCGGACACCGGGTGGTGCGCCTGAAAGGCGGGGATCCCTTCGTTTTCGGCCGGGGCGGGGAGGAAGCCCTGGCTTTGCGTCAGGCAGGCATCGACTTTGAGGTGGTGCCCGGAATCTCCTCGGCCATCGCCATTCCCGGGGAGGCGGGCATCCCGGTCACCCACCGCGCCCTGAGCCGGGAGGTGCACATCATCACCGCCCACACCCGGGCCGAGGAAACCCCCGACTACCGCCGGTATGCGGCGCTGGAAGGCACCCTGGTCTTTCTCATGGGCCTGCAGCGGCTGGAGAAGATCGCCGCCGACCTGCAGGCAGGGGGCATGGCAGGGGATACCCCCGCCGCCGTCATCAGCGGCGGCAACGCCGCCCACCGGGCTGCCGTGCGGGCCCCCTTGTCCGGCATTGCAGCGGCTGCCCGACAGGCCGGGGTCCAGGCCCCCGCCGTCATTGTGGTGGGCCCCACCGCCGCCCTGGACCTGTACGCCGATTTCCAATAAAAGAAAAACGGGAGAGCGAATTTTCGCTCTCCCGTTTTTTCATGCCTTTGTGTGGGCTTTGCGCCGCCGCCGGAGCAGCGCCGCCGCTGCCAGCAGGACCACCGCGGCACCGATGCCGCCGATGGCCAGGGGCAGGGGGATCCGGGGCTGCACCACCGCGGCCAGGGTATCCTCCCCCGGCTGGACGGTGAACACCAGGTAGCTGCCATCGGCGGTGGTGTCGGCCCGCCGCCAGCTGCCGTCCGCATTTTTCAGGTAAACAGCGGTGTTTTTCTGCTGGGGCAGGTAGTGCAACTGCCAGGAGGAACCGGCCGTTTCGGGCAGGGTGAACTGCCAGCTCTCGGTGTGCTGTCCGGGCACCAGGGGGGCTGCGTCGCTGGCTGTCATGGTCAGGTCCCCGGTGCCGAAGCTGCCCTCCGCCAGCAGGATGGGGCGGCCGTCCGCCTGCTGCTCGGTGCCGGACACCACAGTGGAAAGGGGCGTGTATACCGCGTCAATGACCTGGTCAAAGCGGATGTTCTCGGTGACGAAGGCGGGCCAGGAGGCGGTGCAGCCGTCCTTGGCCGGAATGGCCGGGGCCGCACCGGCGTCAAAGCTGCCGCCGTAGTCCACTGTCACGCTGCCCACCACGGCGCCGTCCGCCCGGAAGGTCAGCACAATGGTCCGGAACGCTTCGGGAAGCCCTTCCTGCTCGGTCAGGGCGGCAAACTCCGCAAAAGACAGGGGTTCGGCCTGTCCGGCATAGCTCACCCCGTCAATGCCGCCCAGGGTGTCGCTGACAAAATAGTTGCCGCTCTGTTCCGCGTCTTCACTTTGCAGCAGGTCGGTCAGGGTTCCGGATTCCAGGCCACCGGCCACGGCGCCCACCTGTTCGGTGCCTTCGGCCAGCACCAGGGCCCGACAGCCGGTGATGGTGGTACCGCTGCCCGCAATGCCGCCCACATGGGCGGCTCCGTCCAGACGGCATTTGGCGGCGCAGTCCCGGATGGCGCTGCGGCTGCGCCCCGCAATGCCGCCCACATAGTTCACATCTTCCTCGCTCAGGTCGGCGTAGTTGCGGCAGCCCATCACCGTGCCCATGTCCATGCTGCCCACAATGCCGCCGGCAGCCTCCTTCTTCACCTGCACGGTGCCGGTGTTTTCGCAGTCCCGCAGGACCACCCGGGTCTTGTAGGTCACGTTCAGAGAACTGTTTCCGCTGATCTTGGTGTCGTCTTCCGGGTCCAGATCATTCTCCCGGGCCATGGCCCCGGCAATGCCGCCGGCATTCAGGTCGGCGTTCACGCTGCCCTCGTTGCGGCAGTTGAAAACCTTGCCCTCGGTATCGCTCTCGGTGTCACTGTCCGACACATCCTCAAACAGGTCGGAATTGTCCTGGGGTTCGGCGGCACCCAGCAGAGTGTTGCCGATGACATTCAGCTGGTCGGTGATGGCCTGGATGTCCTGGATCAGGGCTTGTGTGTGGTCCCCGGTGTTGGTGGTCAGGCTGCCCACCCCGTCCATGATGGAGGTCAGGCTGCCGTTCAGACTGTTGCGGGCGGCGGTGATCTCGTCCCGGCCGGTCACCTCCACGCTGGGCACGGTCAGGGTCAGCTGCCCGTCCAATGTCAGGGACCCTTCGTGCTGCAATTCGTTGTCGATATCCAGACTGGGGGCCCCGTGGGTGACTTCGCTGCGGTCCGCCGGTTCTTCTGCCGGTTCTTCGGGGACCTCCGGCACCGGTGTCTCTGCGGGCACCGGTGTTTCTGCGGGCTGGGGCGTCGGGGTGGCTTCCGATTCCGGCGGGGAAGACGGTTCCTGGGAAGGTACCGGCGTGACCTCAGGCGCCACGGTGGGGGTGGGGGAGGAATCGCCGATGCCCAGGTCGGTATCGGCGTTGGTGTCGCTGCTGCCGGTGAGCTTGGTCAGGTCGGTAAGAGTGACTTCCTGGGTGCCGATGCTGATGCTGTTGGCCAGTTTGTCCAGCAGGGAATCTACCGCCGTGCGGGCGGAGTCCACCTGGTTCTGCAGGTTGGTCAGCCGTCCGGTCAGTTCGCTGGAGGAGGCTGCCGCATCCTGGTTGGCCTTGTTCATCAGCCCCTGCAGGGTGCTCAGCTCCCCCTGCAGCTGCTGCAGGGTGTCGGCGCTGTACTGCAGCATGCTGGAAGGCTCCATCTGGCCCACGATGCCGCCGCCCTCCTTGCGGGCGTGGATGGTGCCGTAGTTGACGCAGCCTTCGATGTAGCCGGTCTGGCTGCCCGCAATGCCGCCCACGTTGTAGCCGATGTGGTCATACCCCACATCGCCCCGGTTGACGCAGGCCCGGATGACCCCGGCAGAGCTGCCCGCCACGCCGCCGATGTCGGTGATGTCGGCGGCGCGCTCGGTCTTGAGCAGGTCCTCCGCCGTCAGGTCTTCCAGTTCCACCTCGTTTTGGCTCACGGTGGTGTTGACCGCAGACAGGTTGCTGCACCCGGTCACCACACCGTCGTTGCTGCCCACAATGCCGCCGATGAAGTGGTCGCCGTAGACGCTGCCGGTGACCGTGCAGCCGGAAATGACCCCGTCGGCGGTGTTCACCCCGGCCATGCCGCCCACCTGGCTGGTGCCGGTGACGGTGCCGTCAAAGCGGCAGTTTTCGATGGTGCCGGCGTTCTGCCCCGCAAATCCGCCCACCTGGGCCCGGGTGCCCCCGGGCTGTACGGTGCCGGAAGCGGTGGTGTTGTACACAGACCCCGAGGTCTGAATGTACCGGAACAGTCCCTGCACGCTGCCGTCGGCGGTCAGGTTCAGGCCGCTGATCGTGTGGCCCTGGCCTTCCCACCGGCCGCCGAAGCTGGGAATGCCCCCGAAGCCGGTCCCGCTCAGGTCGATGTCTTCATCCAGGTAGATGATTTTGTCCTGGCTCCAGCTGTCCAGACGGCAGTTCTCCGCCAGTTGGACCAGGTCTTCGGCGTCGTTCAGATGGATCACGCCTGCCTCTTCCTCGGCCAGGGCGCCCAACGGCAGACAGCAGACCAGCAGGGCCGCGCTCAGCAGGGCACAAAGGCCCCGTTTCACTGTCTTGGTCATCATACTTCCTCCCCTTCGGTGTAGTTCTGGGCCCAGACCTCCGCGTCGGAAACCTCCTGCGGCAGGCAGTAGTCGGGCTGGGTGGGTTCGATGGTGGTGCCGGAGGTCACCGCCGCATGCAGGGTGCCGTTCAGGGTACCTTTGATCTCGGCGTCGATGACACCGTTCACATACCCGCGCACCCGGCCGCTTACGCGCATGCTGCCGCTGGCGGTGCGGTTGATGCGGGTCAGATCGATGGGGGCTTTCATGGCAAAGCTGGTGCGCTCCACGATCACATCGCCGATGAGCAGGATCTGGGGCAGCACCGCCAGCACCAGCAGGATGGAGACCACCGTGCCCCGGCCCAGGCAGGTGCCGATGGCCGCAATGACCGGGTTGGTGGTCATGACGCCGATCAGGGCGCCAGCCACCGCCAGGATGGTGCCGGAGGTGAAGATGGTGGGGAAGGCCTGGTTCAGCGCCGTGATCATGGCCTTCTGGATGGGCATTTCCTTCTTCAGGTCGGTGTAATGGCTGGAAATGACGATGGCGTAGTCGATGTTGGCGCCCATCTGGATGGCGTTGACGATGAGGTAGCCCAGGAAATACAGGGGTTCATTCTGCAGGGTGGGCACCGAAAAGTTGATCCAGATACTGCCCTGGATGACCAGGATCAGCAGGATGGACAGACCCACCGACTGGAAGGTGAACAGCAGGATCAGCACCACGAACAGGGCCGACAGCACGCTGATGAGCACGTTGTCCTGCACGAAGGAGCTGGACAGGTCCTTCACGTTGGTGGAGTTGCCTACCACATAGTAGTCTCCGCTGTAATACTGCCCGATGATGTTGTGCATGGTGGTCAGGAAGTCCATGGTCTCGTCACTTTCTTCCGGCAGGTTCAGGTAGACCACCATCCGGCTGTATCTGTCGCTCTGCAGCTGGACCTGGGCCCAGTTCAGCTGGTCGAACAGCTCGTCCAGGGTGTCCTGCATCTCCCCCTCCAGGGTGATGTTGCCGTCCTTCATCTCCCGCTGCAGGAACATGAACATGTCGAACAGGGGCACCTTGTAATCCCCGATGCCGCTGAGCACGCTGCCGTACTGGTTCTGGTCCACGGCGTACACCGCGTACAGGGCTTCCGCTGCCTCGTAGTCGATGCCCGCGATCTCCGAAAGCTGCCGCGGGGTCACGGCGTCGGCCAGCATGTAGCCGTCCAGGGCCTCGGTGTTGGCCAGCCCCTGGGCGGAATCCACCTCCGGGCAGGCTTCCAGCTGGTCCAGGATCTGCCGCTCGGCCTCGTAGTTGCCCTTGGGCACGATCACCGCCACCATGTTGTTGTTGCCGAAGGTGTTCTTGATCTTCTGGTGGGCGATCTGGCTCACGCTCTGCTTGGGGGTCACCAGGTCGGTGAAGCTGTAGCAGTAGGGGCACTGGTTGGCCAGCACGGCGGCAATGACCACCACCACCACAAAAATGGGCGGGATGATGAACCGGGTGGCCACGTCAAACTTGCCCAGGAAGGTGATCTGGGGAATGAGCTTGCGGTGGCGGGTGGCATCGATCTTGCGGCTGAAGACCATGAGCAGCCCGGGCATGAGGGTGAACACAGATAGCAGGCTGAACAGGATGGCCTTGATGAGCACGGTGGCCATGTCCCGCCCGATGCCGAAGTGCATGAAGGCCAGGGCCGCCAGACCGGAGATGGTGGTCAGTGAGGAGGAACTGATCTCCGGAATGGCCTTGGACAGGGCGGCAATGCAGGCCTCCCGGGTGTCCTTGGTCTCGTGCTCATCGGAAAAGCGGTGGCACAGGATGATGGCGTAGTCGATGGCCAGGGCCAGCTGCAGGATTACCGTCACCGAGTTGGAGATGAAGGAGATGGTGCCGCACAAGAAGTTGGTGCCCATGTTCAGCAAAGCGGCGGCCCCGAAAGTCAGGATCAGCACCGGCACTTCGGCGTAGGAGCGGGAGGTCAGGGTGAGCACCATCACGATGATCACCGCGGCAATGACCAGAATAACCCCCATCTCGTTGGCCAGGTCGGCGGACATGTCCTGCCCCACCTCGGTATCCACATAGACGTCATACCCGGCCAGCGCCTGGTCGATGCCGTCCAGGGCCTGCAGGCTGATCTCATCGGTGGCTGTCCCGTCAAAGGTTACGGTATACAGGGCCGAGGCCTGCTTATAGTGGTCGGCGGTGTCGTCGAACTCCACGCTGTACACCCCGTCCACCCCTTCCAGGGTCCCGGCCAGGTCCCGGGCCGTGTCGTAGGTCACGTTGGAGACCATCACCCGGGCTGTGCCGAAGGTGGTGAAATTGTCGTTCATTACGGTCAGACCCTGGCGGGTTTCGGTGTCGGCGGGCAGGTAGGTGGTGATGTCGTTCTCTACCTTCACCCAGCCCGACGCCACAACACTGAAGATCAGCGCCAGGGCGTACAGCAGGAAGAAAAGATTGCGCTTGTCCACAATAAAGGTGGCAATCTTTTCCATCCCGCCGGTTTTCGGCTTCTTTTCTTCCATGGCAGAAAAATCCTCCCGTTTACAAGTCAAAAAGCAGCCTTTGAGAAAGGCTATCATTCTATCTTAATACGGGAACCCTGCAAAAACCATATACAATTTTGAACATCTGTCAAAAGAAAGAAAGAAAATGAGCAAGGCAGACGGACCGATCCCGCCGGCACACAAACAAAAAAAGCAGGCAGAAACTTTCGTTTCTGCCTGCTTTTGGTCGAGGTGACAGGACTCGAACCTGCGGCCTCCTGGTCCCAAACCAGGCGCGCTACCAGCTGCGCAACACCTCGGCGGTATTACTCATTATAACCGCTGAGGCGGCGCCCGTCAAGCGCGGGGCCGGGGTTCCGTCCATCTGAATCAATAGGTCTGGGGCTGTTCTTCGCCAGTCATGACGCGCAGGGCACCCTGGGCCAGAGCCAGCAGTTCGTCCTCACCGGGATAGACGGTGAGGGGGGCGATCCAGCCGATCTTCTGCTGCAGGATCTCCCGGGTGTAGTCGCTGTAGGCGATGCCGCCGGTCAGGATGATGGCATCCACCTTGCCTTCCAGCACGGTGGCCATGGCGCCGGCGTCCTTGGCGATCTGATAGTAGAAGGCATCCTGCACCAGCTTGGCGAACTTGTCGCCCTCGTGGGCCATCTTGTCCACCACACGGGCGTCGTTGGTGTGCAGATAGCCGTTGAAGCCGCCGTTGCCGCAGATCTTCTTGTAGATCTCCTTCTGGGTGTACTTGCCGGAGAAGCACATCTTCACCAGATCACCGGCGGGCACGGTGCCGGCGCGCTCGGGGCTGAAGCAGCCCTCGCCGTCCAGGATGTTGTTCACGTCGATGACCTTGCCCTTGCAGTGGGCGCCCACGGACACGCCGCCGCCCATGTGGATGACGATGAGGTTCAGGGCATCGTAGGTGGTGCCGTGCTCCTTGGCATACCGGCGGGCCACGGCCTTCTGGTTCAGGGCGTGGAAGATGCTGCGGCGGGGCAGTTCGGGCATGCCGGACAGACGGGCCTGGTCGGACAGCTCATCCACCACCACGGGGTCCACAATGTAGGAGGGCTTGCCGATGGCGTCGCCGATCTCCCGGGCCAGGATGCCGCCCAGGTTGGAGGCATGCTGCCCCTGCACACCGGCGATCAGGTCGGCCAGCAGGGCGTCGCTGACGGGATAGGTGCCGCCCGGAATGGGCTTGAGCAGGCCGCCGCGGCCCACGATGACATCAAAGGAATGGATGTCGCAGTTATCTTCCTTCAGGGCGTCCAGGATGATCTGCTTGCGGAAATCCTTCTGGTCGATGATGGAGGCATACTTGGCGATCTCCTCGGTGGGATGGCGCAGGGTCTTGTCGAACAGCAGGGTCTCGTCCTCAAAAACGCCGATCTTGGTGGAGGTGGAACCGGGGTTGATGATAAGGCTCTTGATAGACATGGTAGCTCGCTTCCTTCTTCAAATGTTATTCTTCTCTTACCGTTCTCGCGGAATCAGTGCTCACTTATTCAGGGCAGCGGCCACCACGGCGGCCAGGGCGATGGAGTTGACCTTGGTCTGGAAGGAGTCGGAGCGGCTGGTCAGGATGGCGGGCACCTTGGTGCCGGTCAGGATGCAGCCGTTCTCGCACTTGGCGGTGTGCACCAGGGTCTTGTAGACCAGGTTGCCGGCCTGGATGTCGGGGAACAGCAGCACGTCGGCCTTGCCGGCGGCGGGGCGGTCCTGGGCGCCCTTGTGGGCAGCGGCTTCGGGGTCAATGGCAATGTCCATGGACAGGGGGCCATCCACCACGCAGCCGGTGATCTTGCCTTCTTCGCACATCTTGCGCAGCTCGTCGGCGTCCACGGTGCAGGGCATCTTGGGGTTGACAACCTCAACGGCGGCCAGGGGCGCCACCTTGGGGCATTCCACGCCGCAGGCATGGGCCACTTCCACCGTGTTCTCGATGATATGGACCTTGTCCTCCAGGGTGGGATAGGTGATGAAAGCCACGTCGGACAGGAACAGCAGCTGCTCCACGCCCTCGATCTGGAACACGGCCACATGGCTCAGGGTCTTGCCGGTGCGCAGGCCCACTTCCTTGTCCAGGATGCTCTTCAGGAAGGTCTTGGTGTCCAGCAGGCCCTTCATGTACATGTCGGCTTCACCGTCGTGGGCCAGCTTCACGGCCTTCAGGGAGGCGGCGGTCTTGTCCGGCTCGTTGATGATGCGGTAGTCGGACAGGTCGATGTTCATCTCGGCGGCGATGGCGCGGATCTTGGCCTCGTCACCCACCAGGATGGCGTCGGCGATGCCCTGCTTGTGGGCTTCGGCAACGGCTTCCAGAACGGCGTCGTCCTCGGCGGCGGCCACCGCAATGGTCTTCTTGCCGCATTCCTTGACCTTGGAGATCAGTTCGTCAAAACTCTTGACCATAAAAAAACACCTCGTTTTGTCATCACAAAGCTGAGTGGCCGCGGCGGGAATACCGCGGCACAGGCAGTATCTGTTAAAAGAATAACACCTGCCGGCCGGACGGTCAAGCCCCCTGCAGGAATTTGTCGCCGGATTGTGAAGAAAGTCACTGCAAAGGGAAAAGTGAAACATTTTACAAAGGGGGATTGTACCGCCTTGCTATTTTATAGGTATGGGAAAAGGCGAATTTGGGCAAAAAGACAAAAAGAACCGGAAAAAGAAGTTGAATTTGAACAAGTTCGGGTATTGACAAAACCTTAACAACATGCAAAAATAAAGGTATCAGCGCGGAGACCAGAAAAGCCCGCCTGACTGTATGCACCCAGCCACCGCGACCCGGCCCGGCGCCCCTTGAAAACGCCGATCATGCACCGTATGACAGACCGTAACGGGACGGGTGCTATATTTGCGCCCCAAGCTGTTAGAATTTTAACAGTGGCGGCGGCAAACCAACAGGAGAAGAAGGCCCGAATCAATGACAACAGCCATGTATCCCGGCAGCTTCGACCCGGTCACCCGCGGTCATCTGGACATCATCAAGCGCGCGTCCCGCATGTTTGACAAGCTCATCGTGGCGGTGCTGAACAACAGCGCCAAGACGCCGCTTTTCACGGTGGAACAGCGGGTGGAAATGCTCCGGGAATGCTGCAAGGACATCCCCAATGTGGAGATCGCCAGCTTTGACGGCCTGACCGTCAACTTTGCCAAGGCCCAGGGAGCCACCGTCATGGTGCGGGGCCTGCGCGCCGTCACCGACTTTGAAAACGAGATGCAGCTGGCCCACACCAACCACGCCCTGCTGCCCGGGATCGAAACGGTGTTTCTGGCCACCTCCATCAAGTGGAGCTACCTGTCCAGCACCATCGTGAAGGAGGCCGCCCACTACCGGCAGGATGTGTCCCAGTTCGTCACCCCCAATGTGGAAGCCGCCCTGCAGGCCAAGCAGCGCTGCGGCGACGTGTAGTTCCATTTTACCAACGTCCGTTTCCGCCCTCCGGGGCGGTTGGAATAGAACCCCGAAACAGGCTATCCATCGAATTTCAATCTAATTTCAGGAGGCTGCTTACTTATGAAAAAGATCGTTATCGCATCCGCCTGCCGTACTGCCATCGGCAAGTTCGGCGGCACCCTGTCCAACGTTCCCGCCGCTGAGCTGGGCTCCATCGTCATCAAGGAAGCCATCGCCCGCGCCGGCATCACCGCTGAGCAGGTCGATCATGTGTACATGGGCTGCGTCATCCAGGCCGGTCTGGGCCAGAACGTCGCCCGTCAGGCCTCTCTGAAAGCCGGCCTGCCCGTCACCACCCCGGCCGTCACCGTCAACGTGGTCTGCGGCTCCGGTCTGAACTGCGTCAACATGGCGGCCCAGATGATCGAGGCCGGCGACGCGGACATCGTCGTCGCGGGCGGCACCGAGAACATGGATATGGCTCCCTTCGCCATGATGAAGGGCCGTTACGGCTACCGCATGGGCTATCCCATGGGCAAGAGCGAACTGGTTGACACCATGGTCAACGACGCTCTGTGGGATGCGTTCAACAACTACCACATGGGCATCACCGCCGAGAACGTGGCCGAGCAGTGGGGCCTGACCCGTGAGCAGTTGGATGAGTTCGCTTACAACAGCCAGGTCAAGGCTGACGCCGCCATCAAGTCCGGCGCCTTCAAGGACGAGATCGTTCCCGTCACCATCAAGACCAAGAAGTCCGAGATCGTCTTCGACACCGATGAAGGCCCCCGCCTGAGCCCGATGGAAGTGCTGGGCAAGCTGAAGCCCGCCTTCAAGAAGGACGGCATCGTCACCGCCGGCAACTCCTCCGCCATCAACGACGGCGCTGCCGCTCTGGTCATCATGAGCGAAGACAAGGCCAAGGAACTGGGCATCACCCCCATGGCTACCTGGGTCGGCGGCGCTCTGGGCGGCGTTGATCCCTCCATCATGGGCGTCGGCCCCATCGCCGCCACCCGCAAGGTCATGGCCAAGACCGGCCTGACCGTTGCCGATATGGACCTCATCGAAGCCAACGAGGCTTTCGCTGCGCAGAGCCTGGCCGTTGCTCATGACCTGGAATTCGACATGGACAAGGTCAACGTCAACGGCGGCGCCATCGCTCTGGGCCATCCCGTCGGCGCTTCCGGTGCCCGTATCCTGGTCACCCTGCTGTACGCCATGAAGCATCGCGGCGCTCACAAGGGTCTGGCTACCCTGTGCATCGGCGGCGGCATGGGCTGCGCCACCATCGTCGAGATGTAATTCGCGAACGGAGGAACATCCACTATGTCTTTTGTGAATACGGAAGTCCAGGGCGCTGTGGCCGTGGTCACCATCGACCGTCCCAAAGCCCTGAACGCCCTGAACCCCGAAGTCCTGGCCGACCTGAAGGCCGCCTTTGAGGGCATCGATCAGAACACCGTGCGCTGCGTCGTGCTGACCGGCGCCGGCGACAAGAGCTTCGTGGCGGGCGCGGACATCGGCTCCATGTCCACCATGACCAAGGCGGAAGGCGAGGCCTTCGGCAAGCTGGGCAACGACATCTTCCTGATGATCGAGCACTTCCCGCTGCCCGTCATCGCGGCGGTCAACGGTTTCGCTCTGGGCGGCGGCAATGAGCTGGCCATGAGCTGCGACATCCGCATCTGCTCCGACAACGCCGTCTTTGGCCAGCCCGAAGTGGGCCTGGGCATCACCCCGGGCTTTGGCGGCACCCAGCGCCTGGCCCGTCTGGTGGGCCTGGGCATGGCCAAGCAGCTGGTCTACTCGGCTTTGAACATCAAGGCCGACGAGGCTCTGCGCATCGGCCTGGTCAACGCGGTGTATCCCCAGGCTGAGCTGATGGAGAACGCCCTCAAGCTGGCTGGCAAGATCGCCAAGAACGCGCCCATCGCCGTCCGCAACTGCAAGAAGGCGATGAACGAGGGCATCTCGCTGCCCATCGAAAAGGCTGTGGAAGTCGAGGAGAAGCTGTTCGGCGACTGCTTCGAGACCCACGACCAGGTGGAGGGCATGGCCTGCTTCCTCTCCCGCGAGAAACCCAAGCCCAAACCCGTCTTTACCAACAACTGAGTTACCATAAAAACATCTGCTGACAATACAAAGGAGATACTGCTATGAAAATCGGCGTTATCGGCGCTGGCACCATGGGCCAGGGCATCGCAAAGGCATTCGCTCAGGTCGAGGGCAACACCGTTGCTCTGTGCGACGTCAAGCAGGAGTGGGCTGACAACGGCAAGGCCAAGATCGCCAAGGGCTACGACCGTCTGGTGGCCAAGGGCAAGATGACCAAGGCCAAGGCCGACGAGATCTGCGCCGCCATCACCCCGGGCGTCAAGGAAGATCTGTGCGCAGACTGCGACCTGATCGTGGAGGCTGCCTTCGAGGATATGAAGGTCAAGCAGACCACCTTCGCTGAGCTGGACAAGATCTGCAAGCCCGAGTGCATCTTTGCTTCCAACACTTCGTCCCTGTCCATCACCGAGATCGGCAAGGGCCTGAGCCGCCCGCTGGTGGGTATGCACTTCTTCAACCCCGCCGACCGCATGAAGCTGATCGAGGTCATCGCCGGCGGCAACACCCCCGCCGAGACCGTTGAGAAGATCAAGGAGATCTCGGTCGCCATCGGCAAGCAGCCGGTCCAGGTCAACGAGGCTGCCGGCTTCGTGGTCAACCGCATCCTGATCCCCATGATCAACGAGGCCGCCTTCATCAAGATGGAGGGCGTGTCCGACATCGAGGGCATCGACACCGCCATGAAGCTGGGCGCCAACCACCCCATGGGACCCCTGGAGCTGGGCGACTTCGTCGGCCTGGACATCTGCCTGGCCATCATGGACGTGCTGTACAAGGAGACCGGCGACTCGAAGTACCGCGCCTGCCCGCTGCTGCGCAAGATGGTCCGCGGCGGCAACCTGGGCTGCAAGACCGGCAAGGGCTTCTATGTCTACAACGCTGACCGCACCAAGACCCCGGTCGACGCCCTGTAAACAGTAAGACGAGTTTCTCCCGCCCCCCAGACGGCGGCGGGGGAATTTCGTTTGCATAAGGAGGATTATCGCTATGGATTTCACCCTGTCCAAACAGCAGCAGATGGTACAGAAAATGTACAAGGAGTTTGCCGAAAACGAGGTCAAACCCCTGGCCAAGAAGGTCGATGCTGAAGAGTATTTCCCCATCGAGACTGTCCAGAAGATGGCCAAGCTCGGCATGATGGGCATTTATTTCCCCAAAGAATACGGCGGCGCCGGCGGCGATGTGCTGTCCTACGTCATGGCTGTTGAGGAAATGAGCAAGGTCTGCGGCACCACCGGTGTCATCATCTCCGCTCACACTTCTCTGTGCGCTGCTCCCATCTACGAGAACGGCACCCCCGAGCAGAAGGCCAAGTACCTGCCCAAGCTGTGCAGCGGCGAGTGGCTGGGCGCTTTCGGCCTGACCGAGCCCGGCGCCGGCACCGACGCCCAGGGCCAGCAGACCTACGCCGTGGAGCGTGAGGACGGCTGGCTGCTGAACGGCTCCAAGATCTTCATCACCAACGCCGGCTATGCCGATGTGTTCATCATCATTGCCGTCACCGGTACCGTGCTGGACAAGCGCGGCCGCAAGACCAAAGAGATCTCCGCCTTCATCGTCGAGCGCACCGACCCCGGCTTCAAGGTCGGCAAGCCCGAGGAGAAGATGGGCATCCGCGGCTCGTCCACCTGCGAGCTGATCATGGAAGACTGCCTGATCCCCAAGGACCGCCTGCTGGGCGTCAAGGGCCGCGGCTTCCAGCTGGCCATGGCTACCCTGGACGGCGGCCGTATCGGCATCGCCGCCCAGGCCCTGGGCATAGCTGAGGGCGCCATCGACGAGACCGTGGCCTACGTCAAGGAGCGCAAGCAGTTTGGCCGCAGCATCGCCCAGTTCCAGAACACCCAGTTCGAGCTGGCTGAGATGAAGGCCCGCGTGGACGCCGCCAAGTATCTGGTCTATGCCGCCGCCCTGAAGAAGCAGGAGGCCATGAACGGCCAGAAGGTCCGCTACAGCGTCGAGGCCGCCGAGGCCAAGCTGATCGCCTCCCGCACCGCCAGCGACGTGACCCGCCGCTGCCTGCAGCTGTTCGGCGGTTACGGCTACACCCGTGACTACCCCATCGAGCGGATGATGCGCGACGCCAAGATCACCGAAATTTACGAAGGCACCAGCGAAGTCCAGATGATGGTCATCTCCGGCGCGATGCTGAAGTAAGGAGGGCGCAGTACAATGAAAGCTATCGTTTGTGTAAAACAGGTCCCTGATACGCAGGGCAAAGTCGCCGTCAAGGCGGACGGCACCATGGACCGTGCGGCCATGGCCACCATCACCAACCCCGACGACCTGAACGCCGTGGAGGCTGCTCTGCAGCTGAAGGAACAGACCGGCTGCGAAGTCGTCGTCGTCACCATGGGCCCGCCGCCGGCCGAAGGCATGCTGCGTGAGCTGATCGCCCGCGGCGCCGACCGCGGCGTGCTGGTGTCCGGCCGTGAATTCGGCGGTTCCGACACCTTCGCTACCTCCCAGATCCTGGCCGCTGCCGTCAACAAGATCGGCGTCGGTCCCGACGACATCGTCTTCTGCGGCCGTCAGGCCATCGACGGCGATACCGCCCAGGTCGGCCCCCAGATCGCTGAAAAGCTGCACCTGCCCCAGGTCACCTATGTCACCGAGATCAAGAAGGACGGCAACAGCCTGACCGTCAAGCGTCAGCTGGAAGACGGCTACATGGAACTGAAGGTTCAGACTCCCTGCCTGCTGACCTGCATCAAGGAACTGAACACTCCCCGCTACATGAGCGTGTCCGGCATCTTCGAGTGCTTCGACAAGCCCATCGAGGTGTTTGACTACAACGCTCTGAAGGACGATCCCCTCATCGAGACCGACACCATCGGCCTGAAGGGCTCTCCCACGAACGTCTACAAGTCCTTTGCTCCCCCGGTCAAGGGCGCCGGCATGATGGTCGAAAGCGCCAGCCAGCTGGTTGGTCTGCTCAACGACAAGCACCTGATTTGAGGAAGGAGAGTACTACAATGGCAGAATTCAATGCTATGGACACCGCCGCCTTCAAGGGCGTTTGGGTCTTCTGTGAACAGCGCGAAGGCCAGATGCAGACCATCAGCTATCAGCTGCTCAGCGAAGGCCGCAAGCTGGCCAATGACCTGGGCGTGGAGCTGTGCGGTGTTGTGATGGGCAGCGAGCTCAACGAAGATTACATCAAGGCTCTGGGCGGCTACGGCGCTGACCGCGTCTACTACGCCGACAGCCCTCTGCTGAAGGACTACACCACCGACGGCTATGCCAAGGTCCTGTGCGACCTGGTCATGGAGAAGAAGCCGGAAATCGTGCTGATCGGTGCCACCAACCTGGGCCGTGACCTGGGCCCCCGCTGCGCCGCCCGCCTGCACACCGGCCTGACCGCCGACTGCACCCATCTGGATGTGGATGTGGAGAAGTACAAGGAATTCCTGCGCACCACCTCCAACATCGATGTGGACAACACCAAGTTCGAAGAGAACACCAACCTGAAGATGACCCGTCCCGCCTTCGGCGGCCACCTGATGGCCACCATCATCTGCCCGCGCTTCCGCCCGCAGATGTCCACCGTGCGTCCCGGCGTCATGCAGACCCAGCCCTACGATGAGGCCGGCGCTTCCAAGGTCGTGGTGGAAAAGTTCACCCCCGCTCTGACCGCCGAGGACATCCATGTGGAGATCCTGGACATCAAGAAGAGCGCCAAGAAGCTGGTTGACCTGATCGGTGCCGACGTGGTCGTCTCCGTGGGCCGCGGCATCAGCTCCGACGTGGACAAGGGCATCGCTCTGGCCGAGGAACTGGCCGGTGTTCTGGGCGGCGTCGTGGGCGCTTCCCGTGCCGTCACCGATGCCGGCTGGCTGTCTGCCGACCACCAGGTCGGTCAGACCGGCAAGACCGTCCATCCCCGCATCTATGTGGCTCTGGGCATCTCCGGCGCCATCCAGCATGTGGCCGGTATGCAGGACTCCGACACCATCATCGCCGTCAACAAGAACGAGAGCGCTCCCATCTTCGAAGTGGCTTCCTACGGCATCGTGGGCGACCTGTTCAAGGTCGTTCCCGAACTGATCAAGGAGATCCGCGCCGCCAAGAGCGCTGAATAATCCGGTTCCGGGCCCATCGGCCTGAACCAGCTTCCGCAACACAAAACCGCCCTGCCGGGTACGCCGGCAGGGCGGTTTTTGCTTGCAGATTCAGAAATGGGGGAAAGGCGGTCTCATCAGCCCGCCACCGGGTTGTTCATCTCCTCCTGAGAGGGGACCATGGCGTCATCGGCGGCCACGTCTGCGGACTTGTCGTAGGTGAACTCCACGCCCAGGGCATCGGGCACAGCGGCAAACAGGGCGTCGATGTCGGTGAGCTCGGAATCGGTCATCACAAAGAGCACCTTGTCGTCAAAGGTGGCCACCCGCATCTTGTCCGCCATGACGCAGACCCAGCGGGCCGGGTCCATCTTGTCCAGCATGGTGTCGGCAACGGTCTGGGCGTCGGCGGCATCCTTCACCCGCAGCAGCACCAGGGTATAGGCCTGACTGCCGGTCATGGACTCGCTCTTCACCCCGGCGTCCACCAGGGCGGCCTCCTCGGCGCTCAGGCCGGTGTTGTAGGTCAGCCAGACTTCGTCGTTCAGGTCAATGGCGGTGGTCTGCATCATCATCAGTTCCACCGGATAGGCTTCGTAGATGCTGTCCACCATGGCGGACAGCTCGCTGTCCGGTTCCGCCACTTCGGCCACGCCCATATCCTCGGTCATGGCGCCGTCCTCGGCGGTGGAGGTTTCCGGGGTAGCCGTGGGAGCCGGGGTGGCTGTGGTGGACTGGGAGGAAGCGCCGCAGGCGGCCAGAGAGAGGGCGGCGGCCATGGCCAGCGCCAGCAGAGAGGTCTTGGTCATCAGATTGCGTTTCATGTGTTTGTTCCTTTCCTGTTTGAAAAATAATTCGGGCAGGGTTACCGGTCGGTGAGCAGTTCTTCCGGGGCAAAGACCGCGTCCCAGGGGTCCCGGGGCAGCTCCTCGGCCAGCAGGGCGGCGGGACAGACCAGCAGCCGCCTGCCTTTATACTGTGCCAAAAAACGGTCATAATACCCGCCGCCCCGTCCCAGGCGCACCCCCTGCCGGTCCGCTGCCAGACAGGGGACCAGGGCCAGCGTGTCCGGAGGTAGGGCAGCCGGGTCCAGCACCGGGCCGGAGACCGGTTCCCGGATGCCGTAGGCCGCCGGCCGCAGGTCGTCCAGGCTGTCCAGTGCCACCCACTCCATCCGGCCTTCGCCCAGCACCCGGGGCACGGCCAGCACCTTGCCTTCGGCCAGAGCCCGGTCCAGGGCAGGGGAGATGTCCGGCTCGGTGGGCAGGGGCACAAAACTCAGGATGGTCCCGGCCTGCTGCCATTCCGTCCGCACAAACAGCCGGGTACACATCCGCTGCCCCATGCGGCGCAGTTCTTCTTTGGTCTGTGCCCGCCAGATGCGTCGGGCGGCGGCCCGGGCTTCGGTCTTGGTCATGAATGCTGCCTCCTGTTTTCGGGTTGGGTACGCCCATCATCATACCATGCCCGCCCGTATCCATCAAGACGGAATTCCTGTGAAAATGTTACACCTTGCCCGCTTTGTCTTGCGTGTGGGGGCAAAAAAGAGTACAATAGGAACGTAAAATCGAATCAGTGTGCCGATTTATGGAGAATCGGTATCGGAAGGAGTCATATATACCATGGGCAAATTCAATTTTATCCAGACCGAGATCCCCGGCGTTGTCGTCATCGAACCCACCGTCTTCGGGGATGATCGGGGCTACTTCATGGAGACCTACCAGATCGACGATTTCGTCGCCGCTGGCATCGACAAGCCCTTCGTCCAGGACAACCAGAGCCGCTCCACCAAGGGTGTGCTGCGGGGGCTGCACTTCCAGAAGAACCACACCCAGGGCAAGCTGGTCCGGGTGACCATGGGCGAAGTGTACGACGTGGCCGTGGACTGCCGCCCCAACTCCGCCACCTTCGGCAAGTGGGTGGGCGTGACCCTGTCCGCTGAGAACAAGAAGATGTTCTACATCCCCGAAGGCTTTGCCCACGGCTTCCTGGTGCTGTCCGACGTGGCAGAATTCTGCTACAAGTGCACCGACGTCTACGACCCCACCAGCGAGGGCGGCATCCCCTACGATGACCCCACCGTCAACGTGCAGTGGCCGGACTGCGGCTGTGAGCACAAGACCAGCGCCAAGGACAAGGAGCACACCCCCTTTGCCCAGCAGAAGTTCGAGTACTTTGAGAAATACTGAGATATAAGGTAGGGCGCCAACGTGCATAGCATCAAAAATTCACTGGCAGGCTTCTGGAAGTACCGCTATCTTCTGCAGAACCTGATCACCCGGGATTTCAAGCTGAAATACCGCCGCAGCGTGCTGGGCGTTGCCTGGAGCATCCTCAACCCGCTGCTGACCTGTCTGGTCATGTTCCTGGTCTTTGATTCCATCATGCGCGGCCTGCGGGGGGAGGGCATCCCCAACTTCGCAGGTTTCCTGATCATCGGCCAGCTGCTGTTCAACTTTTTCCGGGAATCCACCAGCATGGCCATGGAAAGCGTGCTGAAAAACGCCCCCCTGCTGCGCAAGGTCTATATCCCCAAATACATCTTCCCCATGGAGAAGGTGTGTTTCGCCATGGTGAACTGCGCCTTCAGCTTCATCGCCCTGGTCATCGTCTTTGTCATCACCTGGACGCCGGTGACCTTCGCCACCGCCTGGATGGCTCTCTACCCGCTGATCATGCTCTTTTTCTTCAGCCTGGGCATCGGGCTGCTGCTGTCGGCTTTGTATGTCTTTGTGCGGGACATCATGCACATCTGGGAAGTGTTCTGCACCCTGCTGGTGTACGCCAGCGCCATCTTCTATGACCCCGAGACCCTGTCCGGCATCATGCAGAAGCTCATCCACATCAACCCCATGTACTGGTTCATCACCGCCTTCCGCAGCTGTGTGCTGTGGGGCGAGGGCCTGACCCTGAGCATGGTGGTGGTCTGCTTTCTGTGCGCCGCGGTCAGCATGACCGTGGGGGTCATTGTGTTCAAGAAAAATCAGGACAAGTTTGTCCTGTACATGTAAAGGGGGGCCGGGAAGATGAACCAGCAACAGCCCATCATTTCGGTGGACCATGTTTCCATGCGCTTCAACCTGGCCAAGGAAAAGCACGAAAGCCTGAAGGAATACTTCGTGGCCCTGATGCACGGCGGCGTCCGGTTTGACGAATTCTTCGCCCTGTCCGACGTGAGCCTGGACATCATGCCCGGGGACTTCTACGGCCTCATCGGCCTGAACGGCAGCGGCAAGTCCACCCTGCTCAAGATCATCTCCGGCGTGTACAAACCCAGTGCCGGCAAGGTCACGGTGCGGGGCACCATCGCCCCCCTCATCGAGCTGGGCGCCGGGTTCGATATGGACCTTACCGCCCGGGAGAACATCTACCTCAACGGCACCGTCCTGGGCTACACCCCCAAGTACATCGACAGCAAGTTCGAGGACATTGTGGAATTCAGCGAACTGCGGGAATTCCTGGACGTGCCCTTGAAGAACTATTCCTCCGGTATGGTGGCCCGCCTTGCCTTTGCGGTGGCCACCATGACCAAGCCGGACATCCTCATCGCCGATGAGATTCTGTCGGTGGGTGACTTCCTGTTCCAGCAGAAATGCGAAAAGCGGATGGCCGAACTCATGAGCGGCGGCACCACCGTCATTCTGGTCAGCCATTCCATCGAGCAGATCGAGCGGATGTGCAACAAGGTGGCCTGGCTGGACCACGGCCATCTGCGCCGCAACGGCCCCACCGCCGAAGTCACCGCCGAGTACAAACATTTTGAGAAGAAGGACAGCATGAAGGCGGACCACGCCTGATGCCTGCCCGGGAGGGTCCCTATGGCCAAAGAAACTGAAAACCGCCCCGCCGATGTGGCCGCCCAGGACAGTGTGGGGGGCATGGCCAAGCGTCTGCTGAATCCCGCCCACCTGCGGGACCTGGCTCGGCGCAGCGCCGCCACCCTCCGGGAGCAGGGGGCGGAGCAGCTCTGGCGGGACGTGACCTTCCGGGTGGGGCTGGCCTTCCATCACGATTCCTGGCGTCACCGGGCGGATATCCCTCTGCGCCGGGAACTGAAAGCCCAGCGGGCCGCCCGCCTGCAGGGGCCGCTGGTCAGCGTGGTGGTGCCGGTGTACAACACCCCGGAAACTTTCTTCCGCCAGATGGTCAAAAGCGTGCAGCGCCAGACCTATTCCAACTGGCAGCTGGTGCTGGTGGATGCTTCGGATGATGCCCACCCCGTTCCCGGCCGTCTGGCCCAAAAGCTGGCCGAAAAGGACAGCCGGGTGGTCTACCGCAAGGTGGAAAACGGGGGTATTGCCGCCAACACTACCGCCGGCTTTGCCCTGGCCTCCGGGGACTATCTGGCCCTGCTGGACCACGACGACCTGCTGTACCCCAACGCCCTCTTTGAATGTGTGCAAACCATCCAAACCACCGGGGCGGACCTTGTGTACAGTGACGAGATCGTTCTCTCTGCCGACCTGAAACAGCTGGGCGGCTACCACTTCAAGCCGGATTTTGCCCCCGACTACCTGCGGGGTTGCAACTTCATCACCCATCTGGCCGTGTTTTCCCGCCCGCTGCTGGACACGGCCGGTGCTGCCGAGTACAAGGAATTCGACGGTGCCCAGGACCATGATCTGCTGCTGCGCCTGACCGAGAAGGCCGCCCGCATCGAGCATATCAAGAAGGTGCTGTATATCTGGCGGGGCCACGCCGGGTCCACCGCTGCGGGCATGGAGGCCAAACCCTATGCCCTGGAGGCGGGGGTGCGGGCCATCGACGCCCAGCTCCAGCGGCTGAACCTGCCCGGTAAGGCGGAACTGGTGCCCGGTGCGCCCGGGGCTTTCCAGGTGCGGTATGAGCTCACCGGCCACCCGCTGGTCTCGGTGCTCATCCCCAACAAGGACCACACCGACGACCTGGAACGCTGCCTGTCCAGCCTGTACCGGAACGCCGGGTATGACAACTTCGAGGTGCTGGTCATCGAGAACAACTCCACCGACCCCGCCACCGAGGAATACTACAAGACCCTGCCCGACCGGTACAAAAACTGCCGGGTGGTGCGGTATCAGGGGCCCTTCAACTTCTCCGCCATCAACAATTTCGGCGCGGAACAGGCCAGGGGCGAGCACCTGCTGCTGCTCAACAACGATATTGAGGTTCTCTCCCAGGATTTCCTGCGGGAGCTGCTCAGCTACAGCCAGCGGGCGGACGTGGGGGCGGTGGGCGCCAAGCTCTATTACCCCGACGACACCATCCAGCACGCCGGGGTCATCATGGGCATCAACGGTTCGGCGGGGCACAGCCACAAGAGCTACCCCCGCAAGGCGGTGGGGGACCTGTACCGTCTGGTCACCACCCAGGACTATATGGCCGTCACCGGCGCCTGCCTCATGACCAAGGCCAGCCTCTACCGGGCGGCGGGCGGTCTGGACGAAGAAAACTTCGCCGTGGCCTACAACGATGTGGACTACTGCCTGAAACTGTGGCAGCAGGGCCTGCTCAACGTCTTTACCCCCCGGGCGGAGGCCTACCACTACGAGAGCAAGAGCCGGGGGCTGGATACCCTTTCGGAGAACGCCCGCCGGTATGAGCGGGAGAAAGCGGCCTTTTACGCCAAGTACAAGGCCTATATTGATAATTACGATCCGTATTATAATCCGCATTTCAACAATCTGTTTGAAAACTTCGGCCTGAAGTGAGGAGCACCGCCATGAATCTGCAAGCCAAGCGCATGAAGGAACTCTTCGGCTACGCTGCCACCCTGACCAAAGAGCAGGGGCCCGTCGTCATGGCGGGTCGGGCCGCGGGCTTTTTCAAGCGGCGGTTTCTGGGCAAGCGGGCCCGGTATCTGCCTTCCTCCAAGGCCCTGGCCGCCCAGCGGGCGGCGGATACCTCCGGCTTCCCGGTCATCAGCATCCTGACCCCCCTGTACAACACCCCCAAACCTTTTCTGGAACAGTTTCTGGACAGCGTGCAGAACCAGACCAGCCCCCGCTGGCAGCTCTGCCTGGTGGATGCCTCGGATGAAGCCCACCCGGAGGTAGGCCAGCTGGTGCAGGCCCGGGCGGCCAAGGACCCCCGCATTGTGTATCAGAAAATCGAGAACGGGGGCATTGCGGCCAACACCAACGCCGCCGCCAGACTGGCCACCGGGGAGTATCTGGCCCTGGCTGACCATGACGACATGCTGGCGCCCCATGCCATCTACTGCATGGGCAAAGCCCTGGCCCATACCGAGGCGGACTTTGCATACAGTGACGAAGCCCTCTTCCGCAAGACCCCGGCGGGGGCCCATGTGGCCCATTTCAAGCCGGATTACGCTCCCGAATACCTCATGTCGGTGAATTACATCTGCCATCTGGCGGTGTTCCGCCGCAGCCTGTTCGAGGCGGTGGGCAGGGAGCGCCCCGAATGTGACGGCGCCCAGGACCACGATCTGTTCCTGCGCCTCATCGACGAGATGCAGCGCACCGACCCCAAGGCCAAGCCCCTGCATCTGGCCCAGGTGCTCTATTACTGGCGGGTGCATGCGGCGTCCACCAGCGGCGGCACCGGGGCCAAGCCCTATGTGCTGGCAGCGGCCCGCAAGGCGGTGGCCGACCATCTGGCCGCCACCGGACGGCAGGGCAGGGTGGAGGACGGTCTCTTCCCCGGTACCTGCCATGTGGTCTGGGACCTGCCCGACCCGGCGCCTCTGGTGTCCATCCTTATCCCCAACAAGGACCACACCGACGACCTGGAAAAGTGCCTGCACAGCCTGTATGCCAAGACCTTCTACGAGAATTTCGAGGTCATCATCATCGAGAACAACTCCACCGACCCCGCCACCACCGCCTATTACAAGACCCTGCCCCAGCGGTACGACCGCTGCCGGGTGGTGGGCTTCAACGGCAGCTTCAACTTCAGCCGCATCAACAATTTCGGCCGCAAGTTCGCCCAGGGCAAGTTCCTGCTCCTGCTCAACAATGACATTGAGGTCATCCGGGGGGACTGGCTCACCCAGATGGTGGCCGAAGCCTCCCAGCCCGGGGTGGGTGCCTGTGGTGCCATGCTCTATTATCCCGACGATACCATCCAGCACGCCGGCATCATCACCGGCCTGGGCGGCTACGCCGGACACAGCCACAAATACCACAAGCGGGGCGGCAGCGGCTATATGTTCCGTCTGGCCACCGTGCAGGACTTTTCCGCCGTCACGGCGGCCTGCCTGCTGGTGCGCACCGCGGTGTTTGATGCGGTGGGCGGCATGGATGAGGCCTTCACCGTGGCTTTCAACGACGTGGACTTCTGCCTGCGGGTGCGGGATGCCGGCTGGCGCATCGTCTGGACGCCCTACGCCGAACTCTACCACCACGAGAGCAAATCCCGGGGCTCCGATGAGGAGGACCCGGCCAAGAAGGCCCGTTTCGCCAAGGAGCAGGCCCGCTTGTATGAAGTCCACGGACGGGACAACATCCTCCGCGACCCCTACTATAACCCCTGCCTGTCCCTGGATTATGAGGACTTCCGGGAAAGCGGCGACCTGCGCCGTCTGAAAAATCCGGACTGAACACAAAAACAACCCGCCCCCGCAAAGCAGCTGCCTTGCGGGGGCGGGTTTTCGCTTTTATGGGATTGCCGTTCAGCGGGCCACGCTGGTGCGCACCAGGGCGCGTTTCAGGCGGGCCTGGGCCATTTCCAGTTCCCGGGCATCCAGCTCCTTGCGGGCCAGGATCTCCTCGGCACGCTGGCGGCTGGCCTCGGCCCGGGCCTTGTCGATCTCCTCAGCCCACTCCCAAGTGGTGGCCACCAGACGGGCGGCACCCTGGGTCACAGCCAGCAGACCGCCGATGCAGGCGGCCCGACGCACCGTGCCGTCCTCCAGGGTCAGACGGGCTTCGCCCATGCCCAGTGCGGTCATATAATCGCAGTGGCGGGCCAGGATGCACACGTCCCCGGCGATGGTGCGGCAGAACAGCCGTTCGGCCTGACCGTCAAAGATCAGGCCGTCGGGCGTCACGATCTGAATGGGAAAGGTCATCATTCATCACCCTTCTTGGCGCGGGCCACCACATCGTCGATGGTGCCGGCAAAGAGGAAGGCGCTTTCGGGCACGTCGTCGTGCTTGCCTTCCAGAATCTCCTTGAAGCCGCGGATGGTCTCCTTCAGCGGCACATACTGGCCGGGCATACCGGTGAACTGTTCGGCCACCGTGAAGCTCTGGCTCAGGAAGCGCTGGACCTTGCGGGCGCGGTTGACGGTGAGCTTGTCCTCCTCGCTCAGTTCGTCCATACCCATGATGGCGATGATATCCTGCAGTTCCTTGTAGCGCTGCAGCACCTTCTGGACGCTGCGGGCCACTTCGTAGTGCTCGGTGCCCACCACGTCGGGGGACAGGATGCGGCTGGAAGATTCCAGCGGGTCCACGGCGGGGTAGATGCCCTGGGACGAGATGGCACGACTCAGAACCGTGGTGGCGTCCAGATGGGCGAAGGTGGTGGCCGGGGCAGGGTCGGTCAGGTCGTCGGCGGGCACGTAGACGGCCTGCACACTGGTGATGGAGCCCCGCTTGGTGGAGGTGATGCGCTCCTGCAGAGCGCCCATCTCGGTGGCCAGGGTGGGCTGGTAGCCCACGGCGGAAGGCATACGGCCCAGCAGAGCCGAAACCTCACTGCCGGCCTGGGTAAAGCGGAAGATGTTGTCGATGAACAGCAGCACGTCCTGGTTCTGCACATCGCGGAAATACTCCGCCATGGTCAGGCCGCTCAGGGCCACCCGCATACGGGCTCCCGGGGGCTCGTTCATCTGGCCGTAGACCAGGGCGGTCTTGTTGATAACGCCGCTCTCGCTCATTTCGCCGTACAGGTCGTTGCCCTCACGGGTACGTTCGCCCACGCCGGTAAAGACCGAGTAGCCGCCGTGCTGGGTGGCCACGTTGTTGATCAGTTCCTGGATCAGAACCGTCTTGCCCACGCCGGCACCGCCGAACAGGCCGATCTTGCCGCCCTTGGCGTAGGGGCAGATCAGGTCCACGACCTTGATGCCGGTTTCCAGGATCTCGGTGGTGGTCTCCTGCTCGTCATAGCTGGGCGGGTCGCGGTGAATGGGCCAGCGCTCCATCCCTTCGGGGGCGGGCTTGTTGTCGATGGCGTCGCCCAGCAGGTTGAACACACGGCCCAGGCAGGCATCGCCCACCGGTACGGTGATGGGGCCGCCGGTGTCCACGGCTTCGGCGCCGCGCACCAGGCCGTCGGTACTGCTCATGGCAATGCAGCGGGCCACATTGTCGCCAATGTGCTGTGCCACCTCCACCACCAGACGCTGGCCGTTGTTGTCCAGCTCAATGGCGTTGCGAAGGTTGGGCAGCTGCCCGTCCGCAAAGCGGATGTCCAGTACCGGCCCGATCACCTGGACCACGGTTCCCACATTTTTATTGGACATGGTAGTCTCTCCTTCATTTAGTATCCCGGCACAAAGCGTTACGCTTCGCCGCCCGCCACGATCTCGGTGATCTCCTGCGTGATCGCGGCCTGACGGGCCCGGTTGTAATGCAGGCTGAGGGTCTCGATCATCTCGCCCGCGTTCTTGCTGGCGGCGTCCATGGCGGTACGCCGTGCACCCATCTCGCTGGCCACGCTCTCGCACAAGGCACCGTACACCAGCCCTGCCAGATATTCCGGCACAATGGCATTGTATACCGATTCGCAGTCCGGCTCATACAGGATGAGCTGGTGCGGACCGGGTTCGGGGCGCTTGGGGGCGTTCAGCGGCAGCAGCCGCAGCACAGCGGGGGTCTGGGTCAGCATGGAAACAAAATTGGTGTACACCACATAGACTTCGTCGTATTCGCCGTCCAAAAATCCCTTGGCCAGCATCCGCGCCATGGTGAAGCAGTGCCCCACCGAAACATCCTCCGCCTCGTGGAACTCCTTGCTCAGGATCTCCACATTCTGGCGCTGGTAGTGTTCCAGGGCCTTTTTGCCCACCGGCAGCACGCAGCAGTCCCGCCCCTGCATGTGGGCGGCGGCCGCCTTGAATACGTTGGCGTTGTAGCCGCCGGCCAGACCGCGGTCACCGGCAATGACCACATAGCAGGTGCGCTTCACCGGCCGGGCCACCGTGTAGACCGAGGAAAAATCCGTGTTGCTGGCAGCGATGTCAGCCAGTGTCTGGTGCAGCACCTCAAAGCAGGGGCGGCTTTTTTCCACCCGCAGTTTGGCGTGCCGCAGCTTGGAGGAAGCCACCAGCTCCATGGCCTTGGTGATCTGCATGGTGCTCTCTACGCTTTTGATGCGCAGTTTGATGTCTTTCATGGAACCAGCCATGCGTTTGTCCCTCCTTTACACTCAATGGGACCGCACGAACTGGTCGGTGTACGCCTTCAGGGCGCTGTTCAGGGTCTCCTCGTCGGCGGATTCCAGCTTGCCGGTCTCCCGGATGGAGCGCAGCAGGGCGTCGTTGTTGGTATCCAGATACTCATACAGCCCCTGCTCGTACTCCTTGACCTGCTCCACTTCGATCTCCTGCAGGTACTTGTGGGTGACGGCGTAGATGATGCACACCTGCTTTTCCACCGGCACGGGGGCATTGCGGTCCTGCTTGAGGATCTCCACAATGCGCTGGCCCTGGGCCAGACGGAACTTGGTGTCGTCGTCCAGGTCGCTGCCGAACTGGGCGAAGCTCTGCAGTTCCAGGTACTGGCTGTAGATCAGCTTCAGGGTACCGGAGACCTTCTTCATGGCCTTGATCTGGGCGTTGCCGCCAACACGGGACACCGAGATGCCGGGGTTGACCGCAGGCATGACGCCAGAATGGAACAGTTCGCTTTCCAGGAAGATCTGGCCGTCGGTGATGGAGATGACGTTGGTGGGAATATACGCCGAAACGTCACCGGCCTGGGTCTCGATGATGGGCAGGGCGGTCAGACTGCCGCCGCCCTTTTCCTCGCTCATGCGGGCTGCGCGTTCCAAAAGACGGCTGTGCAGGTAGAAGACGTCGCCGGGGTAAGCTTCACGTCCCGGCGGACGGCGGATCAGCAGGCTCAGGGCACGGTAAGCCACGGCGTGCTTGGACAGGTCGTCGTAGATGACCAGCACGTCCTTGCCCTTCTGCATGAAGTATTCGCCCATGGCGCAGCCCGCGTACGGTGCGATGTACTGTACGGGGGACAGCTCGCTGGCGGTGGCGCTGACCACGATGGTGTAGTCCATGGCGCCGCCCCGCTCCAGGGTGTTCACCAGCTGGGCCACGGTGCTCTGCTTCTGGCCGATGGCCACATAGATGCAGATGACACCGGTGCCTTTCTGGTTCAGGATGGTATCGGTGGCAATGACAGTCTTGCCGGTCTGGCGGTCGCCGATGATCAGCTCACGCTGGCCCCGGCCGATGGGGATCATGCTGTCGATGGCCTTGATGCCGGTCTGCAGGGGGACATTGACCGGCTGGCGGTCGATGATGCCCGGGGCCGGACTTTCGATGGGACGGTATTCGGCGGCGTCGATGGGGCCCTTGCCGTCCAGGGGCTGGCCCAGGGCGTTGACGACGCGGCCGATCATGGCTTCGCCCACCGGCACACTGACCACGCGGCCGGTGCGCTTGACGGTGCTGCCTTCGCGCACCCCGTCGTCGCTGCCCAGCATGACGATGGAAACGGTGTTCTCTTCCAGATTCTGCGCCATGCCGTAGGTGCCGTTTTCAAATTCCACCAATTCGCCGCTCATGCACTTTTCCAGCCCGCTGGCCCGGGCGATGCCGTCGCCCACCAGGATGACGGTACCGGTTTCGCTCTGCTCGATCTGGGCCTCGTAGTGCTTGATCTGCGATTTGATGATTTTGGTGATTTCTTCGGGTTTCAGTTGCATGCTCTCACTCCCTTACAATACGATGGTCTCCAGATCGTGCCGCAGCCGTTCCAGACGGCCCTCCACGGTGCCGTCAAAGCGCACGCCGTCCATCTCCAGGCGGATGCCGCCCAGGCAGGCGGGGTCCACCGCCGTGGTCAAGTCCACCTTCTTGCCGGTCAGGCTTTCCAGTTTTTCCTTCAGGCGGACGGTATCCTTGTCCGAAAGGGGCACCGCGCTCACGGCCCGTGCGGACAGAATGCCCCGGGCTTCATTGAAGCGGGCGGTGAATTCCTTTTCGCAGCTGCTCAGCTGGCGCAAAGTCCCGTTTTCGCACAGGATCTTCAAAAAATTCAGCACATACGGTTCGACCCGGCCGCGCAGCGCCTCATCCAACAGGGCGCAGCGCTCGGTCTTGGGGATACTGGGGGTGCACAGCAGCTTTTCATAGTCGGGATTTTCCCGCAGAAGTGTCACCACTTCCCGCAGTTGGCCGCGCGCTGCTTCCTCGCACCCGTCTTCGGCGGTCAGTTCATACAGCGCGCCGCCGTACATCTTGCCCACGTCGGTCATGATGCGTCACCCACATTCCTGATGAACTCGTCGATCAGGTCCTGATGGACCTTGGGGTCAATCTCGCGCTCCACCACCTTGGACGCAATGTCCATGGCAATGCCGCCGATCTCGTCCTTGACCTCGTTGATGGCCTTCTTGCGCTGCTGGGCAATGTCGGCGTCCGCCTTGGTCTTGATGCTGGCGGCGTCGGCCTGTGCCTGACGCACGATCTCCTCGCCGCGCAGCTGGGCGGTGCGGGTGGCAGACTGCACCAGCTGGGCAGCCTCCTCCTTGGCCTCGGCCAGACGCTGCTCATAATCGGTGCGCATGGCTTCGGCCTCGGTGCGGGCCTTCTCGGCATCCGCAATCTGGGCGTCGGCCATCTGCTGGCGCTGGGCCAGCACCTTTTGCACCGGCTTGAACAAAAACTTCTTGATCAGCCACATCTGGATCAGCAGGTTGCAGATGGCCGCGACAAAGTTCCAGGGTACGATGGTTACCAGTTGCTGAAACATCTGTTCGTCAAGCCTCCTTGCTCTGTTTGTTGGTCATGGCGCATCAGCCCAGCAGGTTCATGAACATGCCGGGGGCCACGAAGATCAGCAGCAGGCCGGTGACGAAGCCGTAAATACCGGTGGTTTCGGCAATGGCGCAGCCCAGCAGCATGGTGCTGGTCACGTCGCCCTTGCATTCGGGCTGACGGCCGATGGCCTGGCAGGCGGCGGCAACGGCGTTGCCTTCGCCGATACCGGGGCCGATACCGGCGATCAGGGCGCAGCCGGCACCGATGGCGCAGCCGGCGAGGGTGATGCCTTTAGCCAAAATTTCGAAATCCATAACAAGTACCTCCAAAAATAATGTTTGATGTCAGAGATGGGGGCAGGCTCATTCCTCGCCCGCCGCGTTGGCGATATACAGGGTGGTCAGCATACAGAAGATGAAGGCCTGCATAAAGCCGGAGAACCAGTCGAAGTACAGCCCGGTGAAGGCCGGGATGCCCACCGACAGGAAGGGGATCTGGCTGAGCAGGTCGCCCACGGCGCCGGGAATCAGGCCGAAGAGGGCGTGGCTGGCCAGAGAGAGGGCTGCGTACAGCAGCGCGCTGATGACCGTGCCGGACAAGATGTTGCCGAAGTGACGGCAGGCCATGCTGATGGGGGTGGCAATCTCGGACAGGATATTGAAAGGGGTGAGCACAAAGATGGGCTCGGTAAAGCCTTTCAGGTATCCGCCCAGACCGCCGGAACGGATCTTGGCGCGGGTGATCAGAATAAACACCATCACCGCCCAGGCCGCTTCCACCGAAAGATCCGCCGTGGGGCTCCACAGACCCACCAGGCTGAGCAGGTTGCTGACCAGACTGGTGGAGAACAGGGCCGCCACGAAGGGGATGAAGGAATCAAAGCGAACGCCCATGTTGCCGCGGACAAAGTTGGTGGCCAGGTTGACCAGGTACTCTGCCGCCGCCTGCCGTTTGGAGATGTTGGTCACCTTCAGGTCGTGGGTCAGCCAGATGCACAGCCCGGTGATGAGGAGCATGACGATCCAGCTGCTGACGATGGTGGCCGAGATGGGAATACCGGGGCCGATGGGGATGGTGTAGATCGGTGCGCCGTTGATGGTCACATCCATGTGATTAAGTTTCACCTCCCTTGTTCTGGGATGGTTTGCGCCGCAGCGCATACATGACAAAGATGGTCACCTGGGGGAACAGCAGCGGAATGGCTGCCGCCACCCAGTTGAATGCCGGGATCAGGAACATGGCAATCAGAAAAAGGCCAAGGCCCAGCTTGCGGTACAGCTCCGAGGTACATATCAGGCTGCGCCCTTTGGCCTCGTCGGCACTGGCAGTTACCTTCTGCAGGGTCACGGCCAGGCCGAAAAAGTTCAGCCACGCGGCAAAGGCTCCCAGCACCGCGCTCAGCGGCACTTTCCAGCTGAACCCGAAGGGAGCACCCAGGGCCCAAGCCAGCGCCCAGCCGGCGACCAGCACCACGGTACCCACCGCGCAGCCTGTTCCGATGTGGACCAGTTCCTTTTTTACATCCGGCTGCAGTTGCATCGCATTACACTCCTTTCCGGACGGCATCAGAGATGATCGTTGAATCCAACCGGCTTGTCCGGCTGGCGCTTTTCGGCCTTGCGGCGTTCGGTCAGGTAAAACCGGCGGGCGGTGGCCCCGGAGGTGCCCAGTCCCAGCACAAAGGCCGGGAACATCACCCACATGGGCGCGCCCAGAGCATTGACCAGCCATGCGCCGCCGCCCACAAACAAAAGCAGCGGCACGACCAGCGAAATCCCAAGCTGGGTGAACCACACCAGCCCGTTCAGCAGTTGGGCCAGATCCTTCAAATCCGGTCAGCGCTCCTTTCCGCGGTATGCCGCTCTGATGCAAACAAATCCTGTCAACAGTATACCAAAAAAAACGGGCAAGCTCAACAGAAAAATAAGAATAAATATCGACGTGGAGCCGTAATACCGCCGGTTTTTCGCTGTAAGATTTTGGGAATACTGCCATCTGGAAAAGCCTGGGTGCAGGGTGTATATTGAAAACAGGAATGTTGTGTGTAATGCCGGGGCTGCACCCGGCAGCGGAGGTGCCGACATGAAAAGTAAGATGGCGGCAGCCGGCGCGGTTCTGGCGGTGGCCCTGACCCTGGGAGCCTGCGGCGGACACCCCGGCGCCGAGACCATGGAAGCCCCCGGCTATCCCTGGACCACCACCCGGGAAGAGCTGACCGCTTCCCTCACCGAACAGGGGCTGCCCTATACCGAGGAGGAAAACAAGATCAAGGTGGAGCAGGCGGAATTCTTTGATCTGCCGGTGTACAACCTGACCTTCGACTACAACACCCCCACCGGCGAGCTGCAGGGGGTGCTGTGGAACCTGGACGCCAGTGACAAGGAGGCCATGGAGAAAAAGCTCACCGCCTACCTGGGCGACCCGGTGGACAGCTGCCGTCCCGCCACCTTCACGCTGTGGGATGAGTTGTCGGTATATCTGGCCAGTGATTACGTTTCGGAAGATCTGATCTGCTGGCATTCTGCCCAGCCCTTGTCCCAGACCTGGGACGAGGAACAGCGCACCCGCTTCCAGGAAGGCTATGTGGCCCGACAGGCGGAAAACGGGGTGGCCTTTGTGGACCAGCCGGCGGACACCATCACCCTGAACGGGGAGGAGACCACCCAATGGTACGGGCAGGAGGCCATGGATGCCTGGTTTGAGAACAACTGGGATGTGACCGTCTGGCTGACCAGGGCGGACGAGGATACCTGGGTGGTCAGTTTTGCCAGGGTGGTCTCGCCCTTCTGAGCCCTGCAATCCGTATGAACAAGAAAAAAGCCGGGACGGCTCCGATTTTTTTCGGAGCCGTCCCGGCTTCTGTGTGTGCGATCAGGCCGGTTCATCGGCAAAGTTGCCGGTGTACAGGCGGTAGTACATGCCCTTCTTGGCAATGAGTTCGTCGTGGGTGCCGCGCTCGATGATGCGTCCCTGGTCCATGACCATGATGCAGTCGGCATTGCGCACGGTGGACAGCCGGTGGGCAATGACAAAGGTGGTGCGCCCGTACATCAGGGCGTCCATGCCGTCCTGCACCAGCTTTTCGGTGCGGGTATCAATGGAGGAGGTGGCCTCATCCAGGATCAGCACCGGCGGGTCGGCCACGGCCGCCCGGGCGATGGCCAGCAGCTGCCGCTGGCCCTGGCTCAGGTTGGCGCCGTCGCCGGTGAGCATGGTGTTGTAGCCGTCGGGCAGGCGGCGGATAAAACCGTCGGCGTTGGCCAGCCGTGCAGCAGCGATGCACTCCTCGTCGCTGGCGTCCAGGTTGCCATACCGGATGTTATCCATGACAGTGCCGGTGAACAGGTGGGTGTCCTGCAGCACGATGCCCAGGCTGCGCCGCAGATCGGGCTTCTTGATCTTGTTGATGTTGATGCCGTCGTAGCGGATCTTGCCGTCGGCAATGTCGTAGAAGCGGTTGATCAGGTTGGTGATGGTGGTCTTGCCGGCACCGGTGGCGCCCACAAAGGCGATCTTCTGGCCCGGTTTGGCCCACAGGCTGATGTTGTGCAGCACCAGCTTGTTCTCATCGTAGCCGAAGTCCACGTCGTCAAAGACCACGCCGCCTTCCAGCTTGGTGTAGGTCACGGTGCCGTCGGCCTTGTGGGGATGCTTCCAGGCCCAGGTGTTGGTCCGTTCCTTCTGCTCGGTCAGGCTGCCGTCGGCTTCCTCCCGGGCGTTGACCAGTTCCACATAGCCTTCGTCCTTTTCGGGGGTCTCGTCCATCAGATCAAAGACACGCTGGGCGCCGGCCGCCGCGTTGACCACAAAGTTCAGCTGGGTGCTGATCTGGGTGATGGGCTGGGTAAAGCTCTTGTTCAGCCCCACAAAGGTGATGACGGTGCCCAGGGTGACCCCGGCCATGCCGTTGATGCCCAGGATGGCGCCCACCACGGCCACCACGGCGTAGCTCAGCCAGCCGATGTTGCCGTTGACGGGCATGAGCAGGTTGGCGTAGCGGTTGGCCTTGTCGGCGCTGTCCCGCAGGGCTTCGTTCACCCGGTGGAAGTCCGCCTTGGCGGCTTCCTCGTGGCAGAACACCTTGACAACCTTCTGGCCGTCCAGCATCTCCTCGATGAAGCCGTCCACAATGCCCAGGTTCTTCTGCTGTTCCACATAGTACCGGCCGGACAGGCGGGAGAAGTTCTTGGCCACCGCGGCCATGATGATGGCGGTGAGGATGGAAATGACGCTCAGCGCAGGGTTGAGCATGAGCATGGTCACCAGAGTGACCACCATGGTCAGGCCGGAGTTGATGACCTGGGGGATGCTCTGGCTCATGAGCTGGCGCAGGGTGTCGATATCGTTGGTGTACACCGACATGATGTCGCCGTGGGCGTGGGTGTCGAAGTACTTGATGGGCAAGGACTCCATCTTGCTGAACAGGTCGTCACGCAGACGGCGCAAAGTACCCTGGCAGATGGTGACCATGATGCGGTTGTAGGCAAAGGAACCCACCACGCCGATGGCCAGCAAAGCGATCAGGCCCAGCAGGACGTGGGCCAGCTGGCTGAAATCCTGGCTGCCGCCGGCCAGCATGGGGGTGATGTAATCATCCACCAGGGTCTGGGGAAAGGTGGCCCCGGCCACGGTGGCGGTGGAGGAGATCAGGATGCAGGCCACCACGGCCAGGAACGGCCATTTGTAGGTGTGCATCATGTACCCCAGCACACGCTTGAGCACGCCCAGAGAGGCGCCGCGGGATGCTTTTTGATTCATGGTTTCAACTCTCCTTTCAGGCCGGCTGGTCAAAGTCGCCGCCGCCCTTGACCTGGGATTCGTAGATCTCCCGGTAGATGGCGTTGGTCTTGAGCAGGTTTTCGTGGGTGTCGAAGCCGTTGATGCGGCCGTTGTCCAGCACCAGGATGCGGTCGGCGTTCTCCACGCTGGAAATACGCTGGGCAATGATGATCTTGGTGGTGCCGGGGATCTCCCTGGCAAAGGCGGCCCGGATCTTGGCGTCGGTGGCGGTGTCCACGGCGCTGGTGGAGTCGTCCAGAATCAGCACCTTGGGCTTCTTCAGCAGAGCGCGGGCAATGCACAGCCGCTGCTTCTGGCCGCCGGACACGTTGGCGCCGCCCCGCTCGATGCGGGTGTGGTACCCGTCGGGGAAGCGGTCAATGAACTCATCGGCGCAGGCGGCGTGGCAGGCTGCCTTGCACTCTTCCTCGGTGGCGTCGGGGTTGCCCCAGCGCAGGTTGTCCAGGATGGTGCCGGAGAACAGGGTGTTCTTCTGCAGCACCACCGAGACCTCGTTGCGCAGGGTCTCCATATCATACTTGCGCACGTCCACGCCGCCTACCTTGACGGTGCCCTTGTCGGTATCGTACAGCCGGCAGATCAGGTTGACCAGGCTGCTCTTGCCCGAACCGGTGCCGCCGATGACGCCGATGGTCTCGCCGGAACGGATGTGCAGGTCAATGTCGGACAGGGCGTTCTTGCCGCTGCCGTGCTTGTAGGAAAAGTCCACATGGTCGAAGTCGATGCTGCCGTCGGCCACCTTGTACACAGGGCTTTCGGGCTCGGCCAGGTCGGGGGTCTCGTTGAGCACCTCGCTGATACGGCGGATGCTGGCCATGGACATGGTGATCATGACCACCACCATGGAAAGCATCATCAGGCTCATCATCAGACTCATGACGTAGCTGAACAGGCTGGTCAGCTCGCCGGCGCTCATGCTGCCGCTCACGATGAAGTGGGCGCCCAGCCAGGACACCATGATGATGCAGAAGTAGACGGCCAGCATCATGGCCGGGTTGTTGAAGGCCAGCAGGCCCTCGGCCTTGACAAACAGGCGGTACAGGTTCTGGGAAGCCTTGGCAAACTTCTTGTCCTCGTAGTCCTCCCGCACAAAGGCCTTGACCACCCGGATGGCGGACACGTTCTCCTGCACGCTGGCGTTCAGGTCATCGTACTTGCTGAACACCTCGGTGAAGATGCGCATGGTCACCACCATGATGACGCCCAGCACCACGGCCAGGAACAGCACCGCCAGCAGGAAGGTCAGGCTCAGCTTGGGGCTGATGATCAGGCACATGATGTAGCTGAACACCAGCATCAGGGGGGAGCGCACCGCCACCCGGATGAGCATCATGTAGGCGTTCTGTACGTTGGTGATATCGGTGGTCATGCGGGTGACCAGGCCGGGAACGCTGAACTTGTCGATGTTGGAAAAAGAAAATGTCTGGATGTTGTTGTACACGGCCTCCCGCAGGTTGGCTGCCAGACCGGAAGATGCGCTGGCCGCAAACTTGCCGCCCAGCGCACCGAAGGCCAGACTGCAGAAGGACATGACCACCATCAGAGCGCCGTACCGGTAGACGGTAGGCAGGCTGGCTGCCTCCAGGCCCTCGTCAATGATGAGGGCGGTGATGAAGGGCAGCAGGATCTCCATGATCACTTCCAGGGTGGTCATGGCAATGCAGAGCCAGGTATCCCGCCGGTAGCGGCCCAGCTGACGCAATACTGTTTTCACGATTCAGATGCCTCCTTGTTGTGTTTCTGTTCCGATAATGCTGCCAGATTCTGCAGCATTTTCTTTTGCAGGCGATCCAGGCTCTCCAGCTCTTCGGGGGAAAAGCAGTCGCACAGCCTGTCCTGGGCGTTGTCGATGGCCCGGTCCAGATAGGCCCGCATTTCCTCTCCCTGCCGGGTGCCGAACAGCAGCTTGCGGCGGTCGTCCCCGTCGCAGGGTTCCACCCGCACATAGCCTTTCTTTCGCAGCCGTTTGAGCATGCCGGACAGCGCCGCCATGGAATACCCGAATTCCCGATGAATGGCCGTCAGGGAAGTGCCCTCTTCGGAATGGCGCAGGATGTAGCGCAGCATGTTGGCCTGCATGGCGGTCAGGTCCTGTTCGGCCATGGAACTGTTGGCCATCTGCTCGATCTGGATGCTGATGCGCCGGTTGTCCCGGATCAGTTCTTCCCGGTTCACGGCTGCCATGGTCTCACCCCTTTGCAGATTGTTTGAAGCTGAACAATTTAGCTCCGTACTGTTTTATAGCACAATTTCCCTTGCATGTGAAATTCAAATCTGTTATATTCTATAAAAGAAATTTATAGATAAAAGTTATTGCAGGCCCAGCTGAACCTGTGCCCGCAGTTTTGGGAGGCTTTCCTGTTATGAACACAACCCAGCTGGAATGCTTTATGGCCGTGGCCAACTATCTGAACTTTTCCCGGGCGGCGGAGCAGCTGCGCCTGACCCAGCCGGCGGTGAGCCACCAGATCTCCACGCTGGAGGACGAATTGGGGGTCAGACTGTTTCGGCGCACCAGCAAGAGCGTGCGTCTGACCCAGGAAGGGTTCCAGTTCACCCAGTATGCGGGGGAGATCCTCAAGCTGTCCGAACTGTCCAAGGCCCGGATGAAGAAATTCCGCACCGAGGAACTTTCCCGGGTGGTCATCGGCTGCCGCAACACCACCGAACTGCGGGTGCTGCGCCCTGCGCTGGAGCGGCTGCGGGTGGAGGAGCCGGGGCTGATGCCGGTACTGCGCCTGATTCCCTTTGATGCGGTGCGAAACCTGCTGGCGGACGGGGACATCGACATGATCTTTTCCTTCCGGGCACCGGGACGCAGCAGCGGGGAGGAGGCCAAACAGAAGTTCCGCACCCTGACCCATTGTCGGGCGGTGTGCGTCTGCAGTGAGGGGCATCCCCTGGCCGGCCGCGAGAGCCTGACCGTGCAGGAGATGTCCGGTTGCGGGCGGATTGCGGTCTGCCGTCCGCCCATCTGTCCGCCGGCCCTGTTTGCCATCCAGAACCGGGCGGTGGGCACCCGCGGTCCGGAGCAGATCCTTTTCTGCGACAACCAGGACGTGGTGGGTACCCTGGTGGAGACAGGCTACGCCTTCGCGGTCATGGCGGATTTTCCGGCTGCCCGACGGGAGGGATTGCGCTACATCCCGCTGCCGGAATTTGATCTGCTGACCTTCGGAGCGCTGTACCTGCCGGACAACCGCAATCCCGCCCTCAAACGATTCCTGGACCTGCTGGAACAGACCCTGGCCGCACCGGCGCCCGGGCACACCGCAGAGACCTGAAGCATAGACTGACAGCACAAGGGCGCACAGACCGGAATCACCTCCGCGCCTGTGCGCCCTTTTCCTCTGCCCATTTATAATAAGGAATCCAACAAAAAAGAAAACGCCCGGTCCCCGGCGGGGGACTGGGCGGCGGGCACATGGCCCATACTGTTACTGTGCGTTCTTGGCCCGACAGGCGGGGCACAGGTAATGGATGGTCAGCTGGTAGCTGCGCACCTCGGTGCCGATGGCGTTCTCAATTTCCTTGACCAGTCCCACCACCGGAATGTCCTGCAGATCTCCGCAGCCGTCGCAGTACAGATGGCCGTGGGGGGCCGAAGTCTTGTCATACCGGTCGGGTCCCTGCGGCATTTCCAGCCGTGCAATCTCCCGGGCCTGTTCCATCAGCTTCAGGTTGCGGTACACGGTACCGCGGGCAATGCTGGGCATCTGCTGGCGTGCCTGGGCGAAGATCTCGTCGGCCGTCATATGGCGGGGACTTTGGCGCATCAGGTCCAAAATCAGGCGTCTTTGACGTGTCATGGAAGTCCCGTCCTTTCTTATGGATCTGGATACAATAAGATTGTATCCTATAAATACTCTACTCTATCCGGGGCGGCTTGTCAATGCAAATGCTCCTTGTTTGAGCATGTTTCACAAATTTATGCGGGAAAAAACGGCGGAAACAGGCTTGACATCCCACCGGGATTCCTGTATACTTTGGTTAAGACAAAGTCTTAAACTTGCAGTAAGATACACCACAAACCAACAAAAAGGAGAGATTGTAATATGGAACTCAAAGGCAGCAAGACCGAAAAGAACCTGTGGGAAGCTTTCGCCGGTGAAAGCCAGGCCCGCAACAAATACACCTACTTCGCCTCCAAGGCCAAGAAGGAAGGCTACGAGCAGATCTCGGCCATTTTCAACGAGACCGCCAACAATGAGAAGGAGCATGCCAAGATCTGGTTCAAGCTCCTGATGGAAAACGGCGAGATCCCCGACACCCTGACCTGCCTGAAGATGGCCGCCCAGGGCGAAAACGAGGAGCACACCTCCATGTATCCCCGCATGGCCGCCGAGGCCAAGGAGGAGGGCTTTGATGAGATCTCCGCCCTGTTCTCCATGGTGGCGGGCATCGAGAAGGAGCACGAGGAGCGCTACAAGGCCCTGGCCGCCAACATCGAGGCCGGCAAGGTCTTTGCCCGCGAGACCGAGCAGGTCTGGCAGTGCCGCAACTGCGGCTTCATCTACATCGGCACCCATGCTCCCGTCAAGTGCCCGGTGTGCGCCCATCCCCAGGCTTACTTTGAGCTGAAGTCCAAGAACTTCTGATACACCCTTAACAAGCCGAACACCCCCGATGCAGACCGCATCGGGGGTGTTTTTATCTTCTGCAGTCAGCACACAGCCTTTGCCAGCCAGGTGTGCATGTGGTCCCGCAAAGCGGCAAAATTCCGGGCGGTGTCCGGGTTTTCGGTCTTGAAATCCAGCAGCTGCCACAGATACCCCTGCCGGCTCACCTCCCGCAGGCTTTCGGGATAGACCAGCTCGTACACCAGGGAGGCGTGCCCCACCACATTGTCGGCGGGGGTGCGCTTCAGGGCCCGCAGCACCGTGTGGTGGGCATAAAAGGCTTCCAGCACGGCAGGGGTCACGGGGGCGGTGCGCAGGGCTTCGGTGGTCACGTTGTAGATCTCCTCCAGCGGGGTCTCTACGTTCACCCGCAGGATGTCGATCTTGTCCGCGTCCCGCAGGATGTTGCACAGCCGCAGGGTGGCGTCGTCCAGGCCTTCGGGCAGGCGGTAGGCGCTGTGCCAGCGCACAGCGGTGCGCAGGGGCTCATCGGCAGAGGCGTCGTCCAGGTAGTCCCGGATATGCCCTTGCCGGAAGAGCACTTCCTCGCTGCAGGCGGCATGGTCAATGGACCTGGCATCTTCAAAGGTGCCGTACCGGCGCAGCTGCTCGAACCGGCCCACATCGTGCAGCAGGCCGGCCAGCCAGGCCAGGTCGGTGTCCGATTCGGACAGGGAAAGGCTGCGGGCAATCTGCTCACACAGTCCGGCCACCCGGTAGGTGTGTTCGATCTTCAGGCGCACCTTGGGGTCGGTGGGGTCGTAAGCCCGGGTATACTCGGCAAAAGCGCGGCGGGCGCGGTCACGGTCCAGGATCATGAAGGTACTTCCTTTCCAGAATAAGGGACTTTTTTGCATTATAACACTGTCATACAGGAATGAAAACCCGTCTGCAATGCACAAAAACGGGAATACTGCACATCTTTTTTTGAACAAAGTGCCCGTTTTTCCTTGACAAATGCCGCCCGCACCACTACTATGGAAGTAAGAAACCGCGCTGAAAACGCGGGAAAGGACGGAACATACAATGAACAGCAAAGGCGAAGCCAACCGCAGCGTTCGCGCCACCCGCCGGCGTTTGTGCGACGCGCTGGTGTCTTTGCTGGTGCAGAAACCTGTGCGGGACATCACGGTGCGTGAACTCACCCGCCTGGCCCGCGTCAGCCGGGGCACTTTCTATTTTCATTACCGGGATATTTATGAGCTGCTTGACCGTCTGGAACAAGAACAGGTGGACCAGCTCAATCTGTTCATGGATGCCCTGCTGCCCCGTCTGGACAGCGACACCACGCCCAAAGCCCTGCTGGCCCTGTTTGAATATCTGGATCAGAATGACGCCATCTGTGCCGCCCTGCTGGGCCCCAACGGGGACCCGGCCTTCGTGCAGCGGCTGCAGACGGTGATCTCGGAGCGGTGCCTGGGCTACATGGCACCGGACGGCGGCACGGCCCGCCAGCATTACCTGACCTCCTTTGCGGTGCAGGGCTGCTTCGGGGCCATCGGGCTGTGGCTGCAGAAACAAAAGCCGGAATCGGTGGAGCAGATGGCCGAGATCACCTGGCAGGGGATCCGGGCCGTACAGCGGCAGATTGCCGCAGAGGAATAACGGATTTCTCATTGATTTTACACGGATTTTCATGTACAATAAGGGTATCAACTTGCCCGCCGCGCGGGCCAGCAAAGAAGGAGAGACCATCATGGGATTTTTTGACATGTTCAAGAAGAAAGCAGAGCCCGCCGCTCCGGCTGGGCCGATCATGGTCGCGGCGGACGCCAAGGGCGCCGTTGTCAAGATGGAAGACATCCCCGACGAGGTGTTTGCCCAGGGTATTCTGGGTCAGTGCTGCGGCATCGATCCTTCTGTGGGTGAGGTGTATGCGCCCATTGACGGCGAGATCACCCAGGCGCCCGATACCCTGCACGCACTGGGCATCCAGGGCGCCGGCGGCGTGGAAGTGCTGATCCACGTGGGCGTGGACACCGTGGAGATGAAGGGGGACGGTTTTGTTGCCAAGGTCAAGCTGGGCGACAAGATCAAGAAAGGCCAGCTGCTGCTGAAGATGGATCTGGACAAGATCAAGGCCGCCGGTCATCCCGCCGTGGTCATCACCGTCATCACCAACACCGACGATTTCGCCAGCGTGGACCTGGTGGCTTCCGGCGATGTGGAGCCGGGTGCCGATATGCTCAAGATCACCAAGGGCTGACAATTCGTACACAACCTTTCCCGGCAGGGAAGGGTGGGGGCGCATCTGCGCCCCCTTTTCATTTGCGGGGCGGTATGCTACAATGGTCCCGAAACAGAATGATAAAGGATGGTTGAAAGTATGAGTGCGATCCTGGCAGTATGCGGGGAGGCTTTCTGCGCCATGGTCAGTGATGGCCGCATGGTGGAGGAACCGGTCCTGGACGGCAAGCCCAAGGTCATCACCAACGATCTGCCCAAGCTGCGCAAGGTCAACAAGAATATCCTGGTGGGCTTTGCGGGGGACACCATGGCCGCCGTGCAGATCGTCAACGCCCTGGATGAGTATGATGCCCGTTACCTCACCCTGGAAAAGGCGGTGCGGGTCATGGCCGAAAAAGCCCGTACCGTTGCGGATATCCGGCCGGTGGGGGTGCGCATCCTGGTGGGAGGCCGGGGCCGCAAGGGCGGTTTCCTGCTCACCAGCATGGGCAGCGACAGCGGGTTTGAACCCCAGACCCAGCCCGCCAGAGAGGGCGCCTACCTGATCGAGGGTGCCTGCTCCCACACCGATATCGGACCGTATCTGGAAGAAAAGGTCAAGCCCGCCGCCGCCCAGTGGAAGAGCCTGGACGATGTGGCCAAGACGCTGGACGGCTGCATCGCCGCCATCGCCGAAGTGGACAAGACCGTCAACACGACGTATTATCGCGAGATCGTGATGTGAGGGGGAATTTGCATGGACCGGAACGCGGTCTTTGCCGACCTGGCGGCCGGCGTGCCTGCCGATGTGCAGCGGCTGTACACAGCGGGGTGTTTTTTTGCCGCCAATGCCCGTATTGATCAACTGCTGGCCGGGGACCGCCTGCCCCGGACCGGGCGGGGCGCCCTGCTGGCGCTGCGCCAGATCATGCACCGCATCCCGTACAACTATACCCTGGACCGGGACGCTGCCATCTCTCTGGTGCGCAAGGAGATCCCCGACTTCGCCCCGGAGGAATTTGATGCCCTGGTGGAAGCCGACCGGGTGGACTGGCGCTATATTGAAGGCAAACCCTACTATCTGGACCGCTTCCTGGAGGCCCTGCGCCTCTACCCGGACATGATCACCCGGGGGCTCACCCCTGATCCGGCTTCCGGGGTCCGGGGCAAGGTCATTGCCGCCATGAAGGAACAGGGGCATCTGGATGCCACCATCACCCTGCGGGCCACCATCGGCCCGGAACACCCCGCCGACCCGGAAGCCGAGATGCTGGCCTGGCTGCCCATCCCGGCGGCCTGCGAACAGCAGAGCGGTATCGAGATCCTGGATGCCACCCCGGGGGCGGAATTCGCCCACAGCGATGCCGAACAGCGCACCGTGTTCTGGCACGGCAAGGCGGGGAACGGTCCCTTCTCGGTGACCTACCGCTACCATATCCGGGCGGAGTATCTGGACATGGACCATCTGACCCCGGATGCGGTGCAGCCCACCTTCTGCACCGAAGAACAGGCGCCCCACATCCTCTTCACCCCCTGGCTGCGGAGCCTGTGCGCCGAGCTCACCGAAGGCTGCGACGGTCCGGTGGAAAAGGCCCGGGCCATTTACGACTATGTGACCACCCACACCAACTACCGCTACCAGCCCGCGTATGCCTGCCTGGAATCCATCGCCGACAACTGTGCCAAATCTGGCTGGGGGGACTGCGGGGTCATGGCGCTGCTGTTCATCACCCTCTGCCGCATCGCCGGCATTCCGGCCCGGTGGCAGAGCGGCCTGTATGTCACCCCCCAGGGGGCGTCCAGCCACGACTGGGCCCAGTTCTACATTGCCCCATACGGCTGGCTGTGGGCGGACTGTTCCTTTGGCTCCGGCGCCCACCGCCGGGGGGACGAGGAGCGCCGCCGTCACTATTTCGGCAACCTGGATCCCCTGCGCATGGTGGCCAACCGGGAATTTTATGCCCAGCTGACCCCGCCGGATGAGTTCTGGCGCAACGACCCTTATGACAACCAGGTGGGGGAGGCCGTGGTCAACGGCCAGCCCCTGCATGGCGACGATCTGCATTACCTGCGGGAAGTCCTCTCGTTTGAGATGGAATAAATTTGCTGTTATACCTTTGTTTCCGTATCGAATATCAACCCACATCAAAAAAGGAGAAATCAACATGAAGATCGCACTCATCAACGAAAACAGCCAGGCCGCCAAGAACGCCCTCATCGAAGCCACCCTGCGCAAGGTGGTGGAGCCCATGGGCCATGAGGTGGTCAACTACGGTATGTACACCGCCGACGATGCCGCCCAGCTGACCTATGTGCAGAACGGCATCCTGGCCGCTGTGCTGCTGAACTCCGGCGCTGCCGACTATGTCATCACCGGCTGCGGCACCGGCGAAGGCGCCATGCTGGCTCTGAACAGCTTCCCCGGCGTCATCTGCGGCCATGTGGAAGATCCCGTGGATGGCTACACCTTTGCCCATGTGAACGACGGCAATGCCGTGGCCATGCCCTTTGCCAAGGGCTTCGGCTGGGGCGGCGAGCTCAACCTGGAATACACCTTTGAGAAGCTGTTCGGCTTCGGTCATGGCCAGGGCTACCCCAAAGAGCGGGTGGTCCCCGAGCAGCGCAACAAGAAGATCCTGGACGGTGTGCGCGCGGTGGCTTACCGTGACCTGTGCGACATCCTGAAGGACCTGGACCGTGACCTGGTCAAGGGCGCCTTCGCCGGCGAACATTTCGCCGAGTACTTCTTCCCCGCCTGCAAGGACGAGAAGATCGCCGCCTGCGTCAAGGAACTGATGGCGTAAGCTGCGGCAACCAGCATATACTCCCAGAAACGGGAACGGATCGGGCAGCCTTCGGGCTGCCTGATTTTGTTTGCCCGGGCGTAAAAATTTTCTTTTCGGCCGGGGTTGACTTGGCCGGTTTCCCATGGTAGAGTTATGATGCCTGAGGCTTTGCCCCGAATTTTGCAAGGAAAGGACGGTGGTTGACGAATGGAACTTCCCGGTAGTCCTGTGAACCGATGTGAATACCAGTCGGCAGCCGCCGTTTCGGATAAGTTCGGCGGGGCAAGTGTGCGGTTCTGACCAAGCGCACCTTTGCCCCACCGGGCTTGGCCACGCATTGCGTTGGCTGAATCTTATCCCCCGAACAGCAGGCTGCCGCCGAAAGGAGGCAGCTTTTTTATGTCTGATACCACGATCCAGACCATCAAGACCATGCTGGCTCATCTGGATGATGCCAAGAAATACCAGAGCCTGCGTGATGTACTGCAGACCCTGCCGGCGCCCGACGTGGCCGCCGTATTCGAGGATCTGCCCCCGGAAAAACTCCCGGTCCTCTATCGCCTGTGCCCCAAGGACCTGGCGGCGGAGATTTTTGCCGAACTGACCCCCGAGACCCAACAGAGCCTCATTGAGGGTCTGTCCGACAAGGAACTGAAAGTGGTGGTGGAGGAGCTCTGCGCCGACGATGCCGCCGACCTGGTGGAGGAGATGCCCGCCGGGGTGGTCAAGCGCATTCTGGCCCAGGCCGGCCCCGAGACCCGCCAGATGATCAACGAACTGCTCAAGTATCCGGAAGATTCCGCCGGCGGCGTCATGACGCCGGAATTCATGGAACTTTCTCCCGACTGGACGGTCCGGCAGGCCATGAATGCCATCCGGCAGAACGGTTTTGACAAGGAGACCATCAACAACTGCTATGTCACCGGTCCCGACCGCACCCTGGAAGGGGTGGTCTCCCTGCGGGCCCTGGTGCTGGAAAAGGATGAAACCCGCACCGTCCGGGAACTGATGGAACCGGGCGTCATCAGCGTGCACACCTCCACCGACCGGGAGGAGACCTCCCAGCTGTTTGAAAAATACGGCTTTCTGGCCATTCCGGTGGTGGATAACGAAAAGCGTCTGGTGGGCATCGTCACGGTGGACGACGCCATCAGCATCCTGCAGGACGAAGCCAGCGAGGACTTCGCCAAGATGAACGCCATGTCGCCGGTGGACAAGCCCTACTTCCGCATGAGCATGTGGGAGCTGTACAAGAGCCGTACCCCCTGGCTGCTTTTCCTCATGCTCAGCGCCACCTTCTCCAGTCTGGTCATCCGCGGGTATGAGAATGCCCTGGCCGCCGTGACCGTGCTCACCGCCTACATCCCCATGCTCACCGACGCCGGCGGCAACGCGGGCAGCCAGAGTACCTCCACCATCATCCGCGGGGTGGCGGTGGGGGATATCCGCCCCCGGGACCTGCCCCGCATCCTCTGGCGGGAAATGCGGGTCGCCCTCATGTGCGGCGGTACCTTGGCCGTCTGCAACATCATCAAACTGTCCCTGTTTGACCGGGTGGGGCTGGGCGTGGCCCTGGTGGTCAGCCTGACCTTGCTGTGCACCATTCTGCTCTCCCAGCTCATCGGCGGTGCGCTGCCCCTGGCTGCCCGCAAGATCGGCATCGACCCGGCGGTCATGGCTTCGCCCCTCATCACCACCATCGTGGATACCACCACCCTGCTCATCTACTTCAACTTTGCACGGCTGATCCTGCATCTGTGACAGCCCTCACTGCATAAAAACAAAACCGCCGTCCGGTCTGACAAAGACCGGACGGCGGTGCTTTTTTGTTTTACAGGGGTGCGGTATCAAACCGGTACAGGGTGGTGGCGCTGTAGGCCGCCTTGGGGGTCACGGTGGTGTCCGGGAACTCCATATGGTTGGGGGCGTCAGGGAAATCCTGGGTCTCCAGGCAGACAGCATCCCGGCCGTGGTACTCGGTGCCGTCCTTGCCGGGACAGTTCAGGTCCAGGCTGTTGGCCGTGTACACCTGTACACCGGGCTGGGTGGTCAGGGTCTCCATCCGGATACCGGTCTGGGGGCCGGTGAGCCATGCGGCGTGGCGCAGGCCGCTGTCCGCAATGACGAAGCAATGGTCATAGCCGCCGCCCATCTTCAGGGCGGGGTAATCGGCCTCGATGTCCCGGCCCAGGGTCTTTTCCTCGGTGAAATCCATGGGGGTGCCGGCCACCGGGATCAGCTTGCCTGTGGGGATCAGGTTTTCGTCGGTCTCCAGGTAGGAGGGGGCGTTCATCTGCAGGCGGTGTCCCATGGCGGTGCCCGAGGCATGTCCGTTCAGGTTGAAGTAGCTGTGGTTGGTGATGTTGATGACGGTGGGGGCATCGGTGGTGGCGGAGTACTGGATCATCAGACCGCTGCCCACCAGGCTGTACTCCACCTCCAGGGTGACCTTGCCCGGAAACCCGTCGGTGCCGTCGGGGCTCACGGCGCGCAGCAGTACGCCGTCGTCACCGCTGCGGGAAAGCTCCATCTCAAACACCGCCCGGTGAAAACCGTGCACACCGCTGTGCAGGCAGTTGCCGTTGTTGTTGACGGTCACATGGTATTCCTCGGCGTTCAGGAAGAATTTGCCGCCCGCAATGCGGTTGGCGTACCGGCCCACCACCGAGCCCAGGAATCCGCCGTTGGTCTCGTAGCCGGCCACATCGTCAAAGCCCAGCACCACGTCCACCGAGCTGCCTTTGCGGTCCTGCACGATCAGTTTCTGGATGGCGGCGGCATAGCTGATGATATGCGCCTGGATGATGCCGTTGTCCAGCACGGCCAGCTTTACGGGGGTGCCGTTGCTGGTCCGGCCGAAATCTTGGATACGTACGCTCATGGTCAGGGACCTCCTTTTATGTTTCGGGCTGCGCGGTGTCCGGCCCGTCAGGGGAGGGGACCGCGTGTTCCAGGTCATAACGCACGCTGGCGGCCACGCTGCCGGTGCCGTAATTCAGCATGCGGTTCACGCGGGAAACAGTGGCGCTGGAAGCGCCGGTCTCCCGCCGGATCTCGCTGTACACCTTGCCTTGCAAAAGGCAGCTGGCCACGTCATAACGCTGTTCCAGGGTGCGCAGTTCGGTCACGGCACACAGGTCGTCAAAAAAGCGGATGCACTCCTCCAGAGTATCCAGCCGCAGGATCGCTTCATACAGGGCGGTGCTGCGTTCATCCGGGGAGCTGTTGGGGTTTGCTACGCGCATGGGCGCTCTCCTTTACTGATAAAGACACCCCTGCGGCACACAAGCCGGAAGCGTGTCAAACTTGGTAAGCGTGCCCAAAATTCAAAGGGCCTACCGCTACCATTGTAGCAATTTCACCATAGCAAGTCAAGGCGTTAAAGCGGTGAACCGCGGCTTTTACAACCGGGGCCGCCATGGCAAAAAAGCGGATAAAAAGGCCGTAATGCCCTTGACACAGCCAATGGCGTCGGCCATAATGGACATGAAGTGAATCAATGTCAAAAAGGAGGTTCGTCTCGCTATGGAGGCACTTTTCGGCAATGTATTGAACCTGCAGTGGCAGCAGGTGGTCATGTGGATCATCGGTGCGCTGCTGATCTGGCTGGCAATCAAAAAACAGATGGAACCCTCGCTGCTGCTGCCCATGGGCTTCGGCGCCATCCTGGTCAACCTGCCCCAGTCCGGCGCGGTCACCCAGATCATCGACGGCGTCACCGAGCTGGGCCCCATCGACGTGCTGTTCGACTCCGGCATCGCCAACGAGCTGTTCCCGCTTTTGCTCTTTGTGGGCATCGGCGCCATGATCGACTTTACCCCGCTGCTCTCCAACCCCAAGCTGATGATCTTCGGTGCGGCGGCGCAGTTCGGCATCTTCTTCACCCTGTGTGTGGCCACCCTGCTGGGCTTTGACATCAAGGACGCCGCCTCCATCGCCATCATCGGCGCTGCCGACGGCCCCACCTCCATCTTTGTGGCCAACTTCTTCCAGTCCAACTATCTGGGCGCCATCGTGGTGGTGGCCTACTCCTACATGGCCCTGGTGCCCATCATCCAGCCCACCGTCATCCGTGCCGTCACCACCAAGGCGGAGCGGCGCATCCGTATGGGGTATGCCGACCGCCCGGTGAGCAAGACCACCAAGATCCTGTTCCCCATCATCATCACCATCATTGCCGGTCTGGTGGCGCCCCGCAGCGTGGCCCTCATCGGCTTTCTGATGTTCGGCAACCTGGTGCGGGAATGCGGCGTTCTGGAAGGCCTGTCCGAGACCGCCCAGAAGGACCTGGCCAACCTCATCACCCTGCTGTTGGGCCTGACTGTCTCCACCAAGATGCAGGCGGCCAGCTTCCTTACCGTGCAGACCCTCATGATCCTGGGCCTGGGCCTGGTGGCCTTCGTCTTTGACACGGTGGGCGGCGTTGTGGTGGCCAAGATCTACAACCTCTTTGCCAAGACCAAGATCAACCCCATGATCGGCGCGGCGGGCATCTCCGCCTTCCCCATGTCGGCCCGTGTCATCAACAAGATGGGCCTGCAGGAGGACAACCAGAACTTCCTGCTCATGCATGCGGTGGGTGTCAATGTTTCCGGCCAGATCGCCTCGGTCATTGCCGGCGGCATGATCCTGACCCTGTTCGCCTGATTCTTTATATAATAAGGAGTGTACGCCATGCTGAATATTCAAAATCTGCTGGAAGTCCTGCCCAAGGCCGGCATGGGCTGGGGCGGCGTTTTTGTGGTGACGGTGGTCATCATCCTGGCTGTGGAGCTGCTGAACTACTTCACCGGGCGGAATAACTGAGCCGAAAAAGCCCTTGCCTGCGGCATTATCCGGCAGAAAATGATTGACAAACGCGGGCACAGCCGCTACAATGGGAACTACCGTAACCGCACCGTCCCAAAGGAGCCGTCTATGCAGCCGATCAGTGAGGAAATGTTGCAGCGCGCCGCCAACGGGGACGAAGCCGCTCTGGCGGCGCTGATCGCCCGCATGATGCCTGTCATCCGCAAAGGCGCCTGGTCCGCCCAGGCTCCCGGCCTGGAATTTGACGATGCCGTGCAGGAAGGGCTCATCGGTCTGTTCGGTGCGGTACGAGGGTATGATCCTTCACGCGGGGTGCCGTTTGCGTCCTATGCGGCCAATTGCATTGTCAATGCCCAGCGCGACGCCCACCGCGCCGCCACCCGCAAAAAGCACGCGCCGCTGAACGACAGCGTGCCGCTGCCGGAGGACGAAGCTGCGCCCGGTCCGGAGGAACTGGCCATTGCCAGTGAGAACCGCACCGATGTGCTGGCGCAGATCGACACCCTGCTTTCCCCGCTGGAGCGCGCCGCGCTGCTGGCCAGTCTGGACGGGCTTTCTCCCGCCGAGACCGCCAAGGTGCTGGACCGCCCGCCCCGTGCGGTGGAAAACGCTCTGGCCCGTGCCCGCCGCAAACTGCGCGCCGCGCGCTGACCACCTTTTGGACTTGGACGGTTCCCGCCGCCTTGGTCATATAGTAACCTGCCCCAAGTAGCTTAGCAATCAGTTCTTCCTTTGGTCCTTACCAAGCAGGCGTTGGTTGAAATCTTCCGCGGGCAAATATTTTTAAGAGGAGATACCCATTATGTTCGAAGACAAGACTTTGGTATGCAAGGATTGCGGCAAAGAGTTCGTCTGGACCGCCGGCGAGCAGGAATTCTACGCCAGCCGCGGTTTCGAGAACCAGCCCCAGCGCTGCAAGCCCTGCCGCGACGCCCGCAAGAACGCTGTCCGCGGTGAGCGCCAGATGTTTGACGCTGTCTGCGCCAGCTGCGGCAAGGCCTGCAAGGTTCCCTTCCAGCCCCGCGAAGACCGTCCGGTCTACTGCAGCGAGTGCTTCGCCAAGATGAAGGAAAACTGATTCATCTGACCTGAATGCCAAATAAACCCCGCCGTCCGAAACAAAGGATGGCGGGGTTTTTGCATGTCAGACCGTAAGCTGCGTTACAGGGGGCGGCACAAAGCCAGCACTTGCTGCCGGATGGCCTCAGTGCCCGCCGGGTCATTCTTGTCGGCCAGGGAGTGTCCCACCCCCGGGCAGACCAGGCAGGGGATGCCCCGCTCTTTGCAGAAAGCCTGCACCCGGTGCCAGTCGATGTACCGGTCCCGGGTGCCCACAGCCATGCCCAGCACGGTATCTCCGGGCCTGGTCAGGTCCAACGTTTCGGGCAGGGGCGTCAGGGGCAGCATCCGGGGATGCAGGCCCAGGCGGGCGGCGCAGCGGGCTGCCGCCACCGTGCCCATGCTCTTGGAGAAAAAGACCAGGTCGTCACAGTGTTCCGGGTCCACCCCCGCCAGCTGTTCCAGGGCGGCGACCTCCACCCGGTCGAAGGCCTCGGCAAAGGTGTCGATTCGGGAAAAGGGGATGGCGGAAAAATCCAGGGGCAGGACCCGGTATCCCAGCTCCTTCCACCGCAGGATGCCGTCGGCCAGCAGGCCGGTGGAACAGGTATACCCTCTGCCGGGAAAGACCACGGCCAGTTTGCGGGTGTCGGACATGGAAAAACAGCTCCTTTTTTCGGCCGGCAGCAGCGCCGGCCCGGGTTTTCTTCATCCTACCACCGGCCGCCGGAGCCGTCAACCTTCCGCCTTTGTCAGATTGCCCAAAAACCTTTCCACAAAGACCCCGAAAGACGGCGGTCGGGGCGGGCTGCCTTGCCTTGACAGGGGGACAGGGGCGTGGTAGAATAATAAAAATTATGCAAAACCCCCGTAGAAGCTGTCAGAAAAGAGGAGGCACAGTCATGCAGTTCCGCTCGGCCCGAATGTCCAGCGTTCTGAATTTTGACGGTGCCGTGTTTTTTCCTGACGCCGCGTGCGTGCGGTTTTTTTGACTTTTCCTCATCGGGGAAAAGTTTTTTTTTGCCCAAACGGGCTTAGAACCACCACAAAGGGAGGCTGTATCATGCTGATCCGCAATGCCAAGGACGCCAACGGCAGCGTCTGCGATGTCTGGGTCAAAGAGGGGAAGATCGCGGCGCTGGGCGTCGGTCTGCCCGCCGATCTGGACGCCGAGGTCATCGACGCCGCCGGACTCACCCTTCTGCCCGCTTTCATCGATACCCACTGCCACTGGCGCACCCCCGGCCTGGAATATAAAGAGGACATCGCCACCGGGTCCGCCGCGGCTGCCGCGGGCGGGTACACCTTCGTCAACCTGATGCCCAACACCAAACCGGTGTGCTCCACCCCGGAGATCGTCTACGCGGTGCAGGACAAGGCCAGGGAGATCGGGCTGTGCGACGCCAACCAGACCGTGTCCATCACCAAGGACTTTGACGGCAAGACCATCGACCATCTGCTCACCCTGCCGGAGGATATCCGCTTCATCACCGAGGACGGCAACGGCGTGATGAACAACGCGGTCATGGCCCGGGTCTTTGCCATCGCCACCGAGCGGGGCCTCACCGTCATGTCCCACGCCGAGGACCGGGAGATCAGCCCCTGGGACTACCGTCTGGCCGAAAACATCGAGACGGTGCGCAACTGCCACCTGGCCGAATATTACGGCACCCGGCTGCATATGTGTCACGTCTCCACCGCCGAGGCGGTGGACGCGGTGCGCCAGAGCCGCCGCCGGGGCGCCCGGGTCTCCTGCGAGGTGACCCCCCACCACCTGTGGTTCGACGACAAGCGCCTGCAGTACAAGGTGAATCCGCCCATCCGCACCGACAAGGACGTGAAAGCCCTGGTGGAGGCCATCAAGGACGGCACCGTCACCTGCATCGGTACCGACCACGCCCCCCACACTGCGGAGGAAAAGGAAAAGGGCGCCGCGGGCATGGTGGGGCTGGAGACCGCCTTCGCCGCCTGCTACACCAAGCTCTGCCGGATGGAGGGCCTGCCCCTGGAGCACCTGAGCTTCCTCATGAGCGCCGGTCCTGCCGCCGTCATGGGTCTGGCCGACCGCAAGGGGCTGCTCTGCCCCGGCTACGACGCCGACCTGGTGCTGGTGGACATCGACCACATGTATACCGTGCATGCCGACCAGCTGCACAGCAAGAGCAAGAATACGCCCTTTGACGGCGAAAACCTGTACGGCCGCATCAAGATGACCATCAAGGGCGGCAAGATCACCTATCGGAGCGAAGAGTAAGGAGGCAACTTCCCATGACCAATATGGACAAACTGTATGCCAGCGTGGCCGCCAACGGTCCCGTCTGCGTGGGCCTGGACACCGAACTGAGCTACCTGCCCGAATCCGCTGTGGATTCCACCAAGACGGCGGGGGAGAACGTGGTGGCCTACAACCGCGCCCTGATCGACGCCACCAAGTCCGCTGCGGGCTGCTACAAGGTGCAGATCGCCTACTATGAATCCCTGGGTCTGGACGGCATGCGCGCCTATGCCGAGACCCTGCGCATGGTGCGGGAGACCGGCCTGCCGGTCATTGCCGACATCAAGCGCGGCGACATTGCCAAGACCGCCGAAATGTACGCCAAGGCCCACTTCACCGGCTATTTCGAGGCTGACCTCATCACCCTGGCCCCCTACATGGGCCTGGATTCCATCAGCCCCTACCTGCCCTACTGCAAGGACCAGGGCAAGGGGGTGTTCGTCCTCTGCCGCACCTCCAACCCCGGCGCCAAGGACTTTGAGTACCAGAAACTGGCCGACGGCCGCCACGTCTATGACCTGGTGGGGGACAGCATCTCCGCTCTGGGCCAGGACTACATCGGCGAGACCGGCTACACCAGCCTGGGCCTGGTCATCGGCGGCACCCATACCGAGGAGGCTTCCGCCATCCGCGCCGCCTACCAGAACACCTTCTTCCTGATCCCCGGCTATGGCGCCCAGGGCGGCAAGGCCGCCGACATCGCCCGCTACCTGAACAAGGGCAACGGCGGTGTGGTCAATTCCAGCCGCGGCATCCTGCTGGCCTGGAAGAAGCAGCCCGGTGTGGATTACGCCGAGGCCGCCTATAATGAATGTGTCCGCATGAGGGAGGATATCCAGAGTGAGTGCGATAAACTGTAAGGCAAAGGTCCTCGGCCAGCAGGCCGTGGCCGCCGACATCCGCCGCCTGACGGTGGAATGGGCCGACCCCCGGCCGGAGTTCCGGCCCCACGCCGGCCAGTTCTATATGCTGCGCTGCTGGGCTGCCGACGAAGCCCCGGTGCTCTCCCGCCCCATCAGCGTCCATGATTTTGATGCCGCTTCCAACACCCTGACCTTCCTGTATCAGGTCAAGGGCCAGGGCACCGAGAAGCTGGCCGCCATGAAGTCAGGGGACACCCTGTCCCTAACCGGTCCCTGCGGCAACGGCTTTGATGTGGCCGCAGCCGCCAAAAGCGGCACCGGCCGGGTGGCCGTGGTGGGCGGCGGCATCGGCACCGCGCCCCTGCTGCTCCTCTGCAAGGAGCTGGCTGCCGCCGGCGCCAAGCCGGAACTGTATGTGGGCTTCCGGGATGAGCCCTATGGGCTGGAAGAATTCCTGCCCTACTGCGCCGCTGTCAGCGTGGCCACCGATTCCGGTGCTGTGGGCTACCACGGCCTGGTCACCGGCATTCTGCATCCCGAAAACTTCGACCTGGTCCTGGCCTGCGGCCCCAACGTGATGATGAAAGGCGTGTACAAGCTCTGCGCCGAGCACAACACCCCCTGCATCGTCAGCCTGGAGCGGAAGATGGCCTGCGGCCTGGGCGCCTGCCTGGGCTGCACCTGCATGACCAAGGTGGGGCCCCGCACCGTCTGCAAGGACGGCCCGGTCTTTGCTGCTGAGGAGGTGTTCGACCTTGACTAATGTAGATCTGCATGTGGACCTGCTGGGCAAGCGTCTGGCCAGCCCGGTCATCGCGGCTTCCGGCACCTTCGGCTTCGGCCCCGAGTACGCCGATATCCAGGACCTGCGGGTTCTGGGCGGCATCTCCGGCAAGGGCCTGACCCTGAACGGCCAGCCCGGTAACCCCGGGGAGCGCCTGTACGAGACCCCTTCCGGCCTGATGAACTCCATCGGCCTGCAGAACCCCGGCGTGGCCCACTTCATCGAGCATGAACTGCCCGCCATGAAGACCCTGGGCACCACCGTCTGGGCCAACCTGGGCGGCCACACCATTGAGGAAAATGTGGAGGGCGTCCGGATGCTCTGCGAAGCGGGCATCGACTTCCTGGAACTGAACATCAGCTGCCCCAACGTCAAGCAGGGCGGGCTCGCCTTTGGCATCCGGGCCGCCGACGCTTCCGAGGTGGTCGCCGCGGTGCGCGAGGTCTGCACCGTGCCCCTGGTGGTCAAGCTCAGCCCCCAGGCCGAGAACCTGACCGAGATGTGCAAGGCGGTGGAAGCCGCCGGCGCCGACGGCATCAGCCTGTGCAACACCTTCCAGGCCTGTGCCATTGACCTGGAACGCCGCAAGCCGGTGTTCGCCAACACCTTCGCGGGCCTGTCCGGTCCGGCGGTGCGGCCCATTGCCCTGCGCATGGTCTGGCAGGCGGTAGGTGCCGTGAACATCCCGGTCATCGGGCTGGGCGGCATCAGCACCGGCAAGGACGCCCTGGAATTCATCATGGCCGGCGCCGCCGCCGTGCAGGTGGGCACCGCCAACTTCCTGGACCCCCGCGCCTGCACCCGCATCGTGAACGAGATGGCGGACTGGATGCAGGCCCACGGGGTGCACAGCCTGGACGAGATCCGCGGCTGCGCCCGGAATGACTGATAATTTATGCAATAACATTGCAAAATTATACAAACAATGCTATCATAAGGCAAAGAGTGGAAAAGAGCGGACAAGTGTGCCCATAGGCCGTGTCCGCACAGGATAACCGGTATACGGAAACATAGTATGGAGGGTTTTACGATGGCAAGAGATGCAAAAGAAATTCTGAAGGAATGCGGCGCTTTTCTGGAAGGTCACTTCCTTCTTTCCAGCGGCCGCCACTCCGGGGCCTACTGCCAGATGGCCTATCTGCAGCAGTACCCGGACAAGTGCGCCGAAGTCATGGCGCCGGTGGCCGAGAAGCTGAAGGAGATGGACGTGGACCTGTTCGTGGGTCCCGCCATGGGCGGCATCGTCTATGCCTATGAGCTGGGCCGCCAGTGCGGCAAGCCCGCCATCTTCACCGAGCGGGTGGACAACGTCATGACCCTCAAGCGCTTCCAGATCAAGCCCGGTACCCGCTGCATCATCGCCGAGGACGTGGTCACCACCGGTGTGTCCAGCCTGGAAACCAAGCGCGTGATCGAGGAAGCCGGCGGCATCTGCCTGGGCATTGTCTGTGTGGTGGACCGCACCACCGCCTCCGCCACCTCTCCCATTCCCATCCTGGCCAGCGCCCTGAAGCTGGAGCTGCCCAACTACGCCCCCGACGAATGCCCCATCTGTAAGGAAGGCAAGCTGCCCCTGGTCCATCTGGGCAGCCGCAAGATGCAGGAAAAGGCGAAGCAGAAGCTGTAATTTTTTGAAGCGAGGCAAACTATGCAGGCATATCTGATTTTGGCAAACGGGACGGTGCTCACCGGCAGCAGCATCGGTGCCGAAGGCACCACCGTGGGCGAGGTCGTGTTCGCCACCGGCATGGTCGGCTTTCAGGAGACCCTGACCGACCCCAGCTACTACGGCCAGATCATCACCCAGACCTACCCGCTGATCGGCAACTACGGCATGAACAGCGAAGATATGGAAAGTTCCCGCATCTGGGCGCGGGGGTACATCGTGCGCGAAGCCTGCACGACCCCCAGCAACTTCCGCTGCGAGATGACCCTGGACACTTTCCTGAAAAAGCATAACATCATCGGCATCGAGGGCATCGACACCCGCAGCCTGACCCGCACCCTGCGGGAGAGCGGCGTCATGAACGGCGCCATCACCACCGAGTTCGACCCCATCGCCGAGCCGGACAAGATGGCGGAACTCATGCCCGCCATCCAGGGCTATGCGGTGACCGAGGCGGTGAAATCCACCACCTGTGCCGCGCCCAAGACCTTTGAGCCCACCGCCGAACCCAAGGACGGCGGTCCGGTGCTGCATGTGGCCCTGCTGGACCTGGGCTGCAAGAACAACATCGTGCGCTGCCTGCAGAAGCGTGGCTGCCGCGTCACCGTTCTGCCCGGAACCACCACCCCCGAGGAGCTGGCGGCCCTCAAGCCGGACGGCCTCATGCTGTCCAACGGCCCCGGCGACCCGGCGGAAAACACCCAGATCATCTCGAACATCCGCAAGATGCTGGACACCGGCATCCCGGCCTTCGGCATCTGCCTGGGCCATCAGCTCACCGCTCTGGCCGCCGGTGCCAAGACCAGCAAGATGAAGTACGGTCACCGCGGCGCCAACCAGCCGGTCACCGACTTTGCCACCGGCCGCACCTTCATCACCAGCCAGAACCACGGCTATGCCGTGCTGGGCGGCACCCTGCCCGCCGGTGTGGGCCGGGTGAGCCATGTGAACGCCAACGACAAGACCTGCGAGGGCGTGGAGTATATGCAGTGGAACTGCTTTACCGTGCAGTTCCACCCCGAGGCCAGCGGCGGCCCCCGGGACACCGAGTTCCTGTTTGACCGGTTCATCCAGAACATCCGCCGCATCAATCGTGTTAAAGGAGGGCTGTAAGAATGCCGAAAGACCCGAAAATCAAGAAGGTAATGGTCATCGGCTCCGGCCCCATCATCATCGGTCAGGCCGCCGAGTTCGACTATTCCGGCACCCAGGCCTGCCGCGCTCTGAAGAGCGAGGGCATCGAGACGGTGCTGGTCAACTCCAACCCGGCCACCATCATGACCGACCCCGACATTGCCGACCATGTGTATATCGAGCCCCTCACCGCCGAGGTGGTGGAGCGCATCATTGAAAAGGAAAAGCCGGACGCCATCCTGCCCAACCTGGGCGGCCAGATGGGCCTGAACCTGTCCATGGAACTGGCCCGCAACGGCTTCCTGGACCGTTCCGGCGTGCGGCTGCTGGCCTGCCGTCCGGACACCATCGACCGCGCCGAGGACCGTCAGCTCTTCAAGGATACCATGGAGAAGCTGCACCAGCCCATCGTGCCTTCCAAGGTGGTGGAAGAGCTGGAGGATGCGGTGGAATACGCTGCCACCATCGGCTACCCGGTCATCGTCCGTCCCGCCTTCACCATGGGCGGCACCGGCGGCGGCATCTGCGAGGACGAGGAAAAGCTGCGGGAGATCGCCACCAACGGCCTGCGCCTGTCTCCCATCACCCAGATCCTGGTGGAAAAGTGCATCGCCGGCTGGAAGGAAATCGAATACGAGGTCATGCGTGACTCCAAGGGCAACGTGATCACCGTCTGCAACATGGAGAACCTGGACCCCGTGGGCGTGCACACCGGCGACTCCATCGTCGTGGCCCCCAGCCAGACCCTGTCCGACAAGGAATACCAGATGCTGCGTACCGCCGCTCTGGACATCATCACCGAGCTGGGCATCGAGGGCGGCTGCAACTGCCAGTTTGCCCTCAAGCCGGACAGCTTCGAGTACGCGGTCATCGAGGTCAACCCCCGTGTGTCCCGCTCCTCCGCTCTGGCCTCCAAGGCCACCGGCTACCCCATCGCCAAGGTGGCCACCAAGATCGCCCTGGGCTACACCCTGGACGAGATCACCAACGACGTCACCGGCGAGACCTGCGCCTGCTTTGAGCCCGCCCTGGACTACGTGGTGGTCAAGTATCCCAAGTGGCCCTTCGACAAGTTCGTCTATGCGGACAAGTCCCTGGGCACCCAGATGATGGCCACCGGCGAAGTCATGGCCATCGGCAACAACTTCGAGCACGCCATGATGAAGGCCGTCTCCTCCATCGAGCTGGGCATGGATACCCTGACCCTGCCCGATTTCGAGAAACTCTCCACCGAGGAGATCATCGAGCACCTGCATGTGCAGGACTCCGAGCGCGCCTTCTGTGTCTATGAAGCCCTCAAGCGGGGCGTGGACCACAAGACCATCTATGACATCACCAAGATCGACTGGTGGTTCCTGGACAAGATGCAGCATCTGGCCAACCTGGAACTGGGCCTGAAGCAGGGCGAGCTCACCCGTGAAAAGTATCTGGAAGCCAAGAAGTACGGCTTCCTGGACAAGACCATCCTGCGCCTGTCCGGCGCCTCCGAGCTGCCGGTGAAGGACCTGCATGCCGGGTTCAAGATGGTGGACACCTGCGCCGCGGAATTTGCCGCCCGCACCCCCTATTTCTACTCCACCTACGACGAGGACAACGAAGCCGCCGGCTTCATCGCCGACCACAGCGACAAGTCCCGCAAGAAGGTGCTGGTCTTCGGTTCCGGCCCCATCCGCATCGGCCAGGGCATCGAGTTCGACTACTGCTCGGTCCACGCCGTCTGGACGCTGAAGAAGCACGGCTGTGAGGCCGTTCTGGTCAACAACAACCCCGAGACCGTCTCCACCGACTTCGACACCGGCGACCGCCTGTACTTCGACCCCCTGAACCCCGAGAGCGTGGACAATGTCATCGCCACCGAAAAGCCCGACGCCTGCCTGGTGCAGTTCGGCGGCCAGACCGCCATCAAGCTGGCCAAGCATATGGATGAAGTGGGCCTGCCCATCCTGGGCACCCCCGCCGACGCCATCGACGAGGCCGAGGACCGGGAACGCTTCGACGAGCTGCTGGAGCGCTGCGGCATCCCCCGTCCCGAGGGCCGCACCGTCTTCACCCTGGATGAAGCCCTCAAGGCCGCCGAGGAAGTGGGCTATCCCGTTCTCATGCGTCCGTCCTACGTGTTGGGCGGCCAGAACATGATCGTGGCCTACAACTCCGCCGACGTGGTGGAGTACATGGGCGTCATCACCGCCCATGTGGACATGTCCCACCCCGTGCTGATGGACAAGTACATCTACGGCACCGAGTGTGAGGTGGATGCCATCTGCGACGGCGAGGACTATCTGGTTCCCGGCATCATGGAGCAGATCGAGCGCACCGGTGTGCACTCCGGCGACTCCATCTGCGTCTACCCGCCCTACGACTTCCCCCAGAGCGTCATCGACACCCTGGTGGATTACACCGGCCGCTTTGCCCGGGAACTGAAGGTGGTGGGCCTGGTCAATGTGCAGTACGCGGTGCAGAACGGCAAGGTTTATGTCATCGAGGTCAACCCCCGTTCCTCCCGTACCGTGCCCTACATCAGCAAGGTCACCGGCGTGCCCATGGTGGACCTGGCCGTGCGCTGCACCCTGGGCGAAAAGCTCAAGGATATGGGCTACGGCACCGGTCTGTGGCGGGGCGGCAAGAGCCCCTACTACGCCGTCAAGGTGCCGGTGTACAGCTTCCTGAAGCTGCATGGTGTGGACACCATGCTGGGCCCCGAGATGAAGTCCACCGGCGAGGTGCTGGGCATTGCCCCCACCTTCCACGAGGCCATGATGAAAGGCCTGGTGGGTGCCGGTTACCAGTTCAAGACCCCCGGCCCCGGCTCCTGTGTCATCATCTCGGTGAAGGATGCGGACAAGAAGGAAGCCGCCGAACTGGCCTGGAAACTGCATGACTACGGCTACAAGATCTACGGCACCGCCGGTACCGCCCGATACCTGAACAGCCAGATGATCCCCTGCAGCGTGGTGCGCCAGGTCAGCGGGGAACGCCCCAACGCCATCGACCTGCTGGAAAGCGGACTGGTGGATTATATCATCTCCACCAGCCCCCACGGCCGTGACCCCCACCGGGATTCGGTCAAGTTCCGCCGTAAGGCCACCGAGCTTTCCATCCCCTGCATCACCGCCCTGGACACCGCCCGTGTGCTGGTGGACGCCCTGCGTGGCGACCACGACATCAGCAAGATGGAGCTGGTGGATATTGCCACTTTGCACCGCGACCCGACGGTGAAATAAAACACATTTTTCTCAATCCGCCAAACTTTGACGCGCCCTTGTCCGTGCTTTTTATCACAATTGACAATTTTTGTTTCCGGGCTGCCGATTTTTGCAAAATCCCTTGATTCTGCGCCATATTTTTCATATAATTGGTAGCGACAATCTAAACGGATGCCCGCTACGGGGCAGGGAAAGCCCGCAGGCGGCCCGATGAAACAGGAGATAAAAGCAAATGACAAGATCGCAGTTGATTACCAAAGTCGCCAACGATTCCGGTCTGAGCGCCGCCCAGGTCGAAAAGGTCATGGATGGTATTTTCGGTACCATCGGGGATGTCCTCCGGGATGGGGAAAAGGTCACCATCGCCGGCTTTGGCCGCTTTGAGATGCGTGAGCGCCAGACCAAGAACTTCACCAACCCCAAGACCAAGGTCACCAGCCAGCTCAAGCCCACCGCCATTCCGGGCTTCAAGGCCAGCGGCCGTCTGAAGGAAAAGGTTGCGAAGTAAGCAGACCTTACAGGCCCCCGTCCCAACGGACGGGGGCCTTTTGCGTGCAAACCCCTGTAAAGTAAAAATGCCGCCCGGGCAGGAATGACTTCCCGCCCGGGCGGCATTTTGTCAAAAACGGGGGATAGGGTTCAGGCTTCGGCCTTCATGGCCCGCCAGCCGATGACCACCGTCCACACATAGGCGCAGGTCTTGGGGATCATCAGCATGCCGATCATGGGCACGGCGTCCGCCCACAGCACCACCGGAATGTAGAAGGCAAAGCTCAGCACAATGGTCAGCCACATCCAGCGGAAGGCCTTGTCCCCGTGATCCCGGGCGCTGCGGTAAAACAGGACAATGATGACAAGGCCCAGCGCCGCAAAGGGCAGATTGCGCCAGATACCCCAGCTCAAGGGGGCATCGGCGCTGAGCCAGCGGTTCTGGGGCATCATGCACAGTCCGATGCGCAGGGCTGCCAGCACCCACACCAGGCCGGTCAGACCCCGGCGCCCGCTGACCTCATACCGCAGCCGCCACACATAGTACAGCAGCACGTAGAAAACCGTCATGGTGATGGAGGTGATCCACTTGCCGGCGCCCAGGGCCACGGTGTAGTTTTCCAGCCCGGTGGTGCACAGCGCCACCGCCCGGGGCACCAGGTGGAAGGCGTCGCCCGCCCCCAGCACCACCGCCATGGCGCCGAACAGCCGGAACTGGGCCCGACCGCCGCACTGACGCAGCATTTTGATGCCCAGGGTCAGCACCGTGGCCAGATAGAGAATGTCAAAACCGGTTTCCATGATTGCCTGCATGGCAAAGACCTCCTTTGTTTAAGTCCGGACCGCCCGCACAAAGCGGAGGCCGAACAGTAGTCCGGCCAGCAGCAGGGCAGCCCCCAGGCCGGAATAAAAGACCGCGATGAACCCCTGGGGCGCCAGTCCCGACGCCCGCAGGCCGATGCCGCCCGTCATCATCACCGCCATAATGGCGAAGGAAGGGGCGTCAAAAAAATTCCAGAAATACTGCCGTTCCTCTTCATACCCCAGGATGCGGGCGGTGTGCTTGTGGACCAGCCGCCCGAAGACGAACCGGCGGAACACCTCGAACACCACGGCGGATAGCAGCAGGTTCCAGAGGGTGACCTGCCCGGGTTAGCAGGAAAGGCCGATGCGCAGGATGTTGAACCCGGCGGCGGCCCACACCAGACAGGCCAGCAGCAGAAGCGTATGTTTTTTAACCAAGGAAAGACTCCTTTCTGCGACAAAAAAAGTTTTTGAACATTGTTCATTTATCGGCGAAAAAGAACCCGCTTCCTGCGGGTCCGGTTTTATTGGTACAGCGTCCGGCGGGTCAGTTCCAGGGCCGCGGCGGGGTCGTAGTCCTCCCGCATCATGGCGCAGAACATCATGGAAAAGAGCACCTCGGCGTACTGTTCGGCACTCAGCGCACCGTCCAGGGCACCGGGACGCACCTTGGGGTCGGCACGCATCACCCGGCACAGCTCCTGGGGGATGTGCCGCCAGGTCTGCTGCATCAGCCGTTTGCCTTCCTCCTTGCCCACGCCGGAAAAGCTCACCGCATGCAGGCTGAAAAAGCCGGGGTAGTGCTCGGCCCCGTAGGCCATCCGCCCATAGAGCCAGACAATGCAGGCCAGGGTGTCGGTGAACAGCGCCGGGTCTGCGGGGGGCTGAAAGATCTCCGCCCACACGCTTTCCACGGTGGCCGCCACCAGTTCGCTCTTGTTGGCAAAATAATTGTAGATGGATCCGATGGACACACCGCAGGCGTTGGCTACCGTGCGGATGCCCACGGATTCCCAGCCGTGGGCCCGGATCAGGGCGCGGCTGGCCTGCAGGATCTCCTGCCGGGATGTGACCGCTGGTTTCAATGGCATCACCTCAATCTGAACAGTGTTCACTATACAGGGTTCTCCGCCTCTTGTCAACCCCGGCGAGCAACGGGCACAGAAACATTTTGTCCTCCATCTTGCAAAAACCTTCTCCGGGTGTATAATAAAAGGCGTATGTTTGGGGTAGCGGGTCAGCCGCCGCCCCGAACAGGCAGAGTAGGGGCCCGCGCGTTAAGTGCCTGACCAACGGGGAGTTGTGGCAGGACGAAGCCTTGTGCGCGGTGCGGGTTCCGCATCCCACTGCTGCACACGGAAAGAGCGCTGCCGCAGAAGGGTACCCGCATCACCTTTTGCGTTGGGTGCTCTTGTTTTTTTGCCCCCCAGCGGGGCAGGGGAGTGCGCGGTCCGGGTGCGGCCCAGCCTGTACAAGGAGGGCAAAAAACCATGACCCAGCACACCCTTTCCACCCGCAGCACCCTGTATGACCGGCTGTTCGTCCAGGCCGTGCAGGAACTGCACCGTCCCCGGACCCTGGCCACCGCCGCGGTGCTGTCGGCGTTGCACCTCATCCTGAATCAGTTCACCATCCCGGTGTCCGGCCTTCTGGAGGTGGGGTTCGATTTCCTGGCCACCGCTGCCATGGGCTATCTGTGCGGCCCCTGGGTGGCCGGACTCTCCGGCATCGTCACCGATATCTTCGGCTATGTCCTGCGCCCCAACGGCCCCTACTTCCCCGGCTGGACCCTCAGCGCCATCCTGGCGGGGATCCTGTACGGGGTATGGTACTACCGCCGTCCGGTCAAACTGTGGCGGGTGGCGGCCTGCAAGGCCATGGCGGTGGTGCTCTTCAACTTCCTGCTCACCCCGCTGTGGCTGCATTTCCTGTACGGGCAGGCCTTTGTGGTGCTCAGCAGCCTGCGGTTTGTGAAGAACATCATCAAATTCCCCATCGACGTGGCCCTGCTCCTGCTGGTGCTCAAGACCTGCGAAAGTTACCGGGCCCGACAGCGATGAGCCGGGATTCCTTTGTGAAATGAGACTTTGGGCCGGTGCCTTCGGGCACCGGCCTTTTGCTTGCCCGCACAGACCCGGAAACCCGGCGGCCGCCCTATGGCTGTCCTTCCATAAAAAACAAATGCCCTCACAGGAACGGCGAAAAAAGTCGTACTTTTTCAAAAATTCCTTGTGCGTTTTTTCCAGAGACACGCCAAAAAAATGACGATGAAAATTACAAATTCACAGTTTTTTTACAATTGACCCGAAAAGCATTGAAAATTGTCGGCAAGGTGTCTACAATGAAGCAGTAAGGGCGGCATGCCGGATTCGGCGCGCCGCATGTTTCATTTTGTTTTGCTTGCAAAAATGAAAAAGAAGGAGAACCAACTTATGAAGAAATTGCTCGGCATTCTGATGGCCGGCGCCATGATGCTGTCCCTGGCAGCCTGCGGCTCCACCGGCAGCACTTCCACTGCCGCCACCGGTGACACTGCGGACGCCTCTGCCGCCTCCGCTTCCACCGACCTGAAGGTCGGCGTCATCCTGGTGGGTGACGAAACCGAAGGCTACAGCGCCGCCCACATCAACGGCATCAAGGAAGCCGCCGCCGAAGTCGGCCTGCCCGAGGATCAGATCATCTGGAAATACAAGGTTCCCGAAAGCGCCGAATGCTCCGACGCTGCGGAGGACCTGGTCGGCCAGGGCTGCGACCTGGTCATCGCCAACTCCTACGGCCATCAGACCTACCTGGTGGAAACCGCCGAGAAGTACCCCGACACCACCTTCGTTTCCATGACCGGCGACTTTGCCGCCATCAGCGGTCTGGACAACTTCAAGAACGCTTTCACCGCTGTGTACCAGTCCCGTTACGTCTCCGGCGTGGTGGCCGGCATGAAGCTGAAGGAACTGGTGGACAACGGCACCCTGACCCCGGAGACCCAGCCCAACTCCTTCGACGCTGACGGCAACGTCAAGATCGGCTATGTGGGCGCCTTCCCCTATGCGGAAGTCATCTCCGGCTACACCGCCTTCTATCTGGGCGTCAAGAGCGTGTTCCCCACCGTCACCATGGAAGTCATGTACACCAACTCCTGGTTCGATATCGACAAGGAAGGCGCTGCCGCTGAGGCTCTGATCGCCAACGGTTCTGTCATCGTCGGCCAGCACGCCGACTCCACCGGCGCTCCCGCTGCCACCCAGCGTCTGAAGGATGCCGGCACCATCTGCTACTCCGTCGGCTACAACATCAATATGCTGGAGACCGCTCCCACCGCAGCCCTGACCTCTTCCACCAACGTCTGGAAGGTCTACTACAAGGAACTGTTCACCGCGGCCATGAACGGCGAGGAGATCCCCACCGACTGGGCCAAGGGCTATGAGGACGGCGCTGTGGCCATCACCGAGCTGGGACCCGAATGCGCCGAAGGCACTGCCGACAAGGTCGCCGAAGTGGAAGCCGCTCTGAAGGACGGCAGCCTGCATGTGTTCGATACCTCCACCTTCACCGTGGACGGCCAGACCGTGACCAGCGCCCCCATCGACCTGAGCTACTATGATTACTCCAGCGGCGAGGCTGTCGCCGTGTACCAGGGCGAGACCAAGGAAGCCATCCATGACGGCTACTTTGACGAAAGCACCCTGCGCAGCGCTCCGTACTTCGCTCTGCACATCGACGGCATCGTCGAGGACAGCGATCCGGTGGCCTGAACCAGTCTGAACATGAATTTTCGGGAGGGAAGCTTACGCTTTTGCGGGCTTCCCTTCCCGTTGTGAAAGGAGAAGGCAGCGCATGCCGAACACCCAGTATGCCATCCGGCTGGAACACATCACCAAGACCTTCGGTGAAGTGACGGCCAACCATGACGTGACCCTTGAAGTCCGCCGCGGCGAGATCCTTTCCCTTCTGGGAGAGAACGGGTCGGGCAAGACCACCCTGATGAACATGATCGCCGGCATCTATTACCCCGATGAGGGCGAGATCTATGTGGGGGATGAAGCGGTGGATATCCGCTCCCCCCGGGATGCCCTGCGCCTGGGCATCGGCATGATTCACCAGCACTTCAAGCTGGTGGATGTCTTCACCGCGCTGGAAAACATCGCCCTGTGCATGGAACCCGGGGAAAAGTTCGACCTGAAAAAGGTCCGCAGCAAGGCCCGGGCCATCTGCGAAAAATACGGCTTTGCCCTGGACCTGGACCAGAAAGTCTATGAGATGAGCGTCAGCCAGAAGCAGACCCTGGAGATCGTCAAGGTGCTGTTCCGCGGCGCCGACATCCTGATCCTGGACGAACCCACCGCCGTGCTGACCCCCCAGGAGACCGAAAAGCTCTTTGCGGTTATGCGCAACATGAAGGCGGACGGCAAGGCCGTGGTCATCATCACCCACAAGCTTCACGAGGTGCTGAGCATCAGTGACCGGGTGGCCATTTTGCGCCGGGGTGAGTATGTGGGCGACGTGGCCACCAAGGACGCCAACGAGGCCATGCTCACCGAGATGATGGTGGGCAAGAAGGTGGAGCTGGACATCGAGCGCCCCCTGCCGGTCAACCCGGTGCGGCGGCTGTCGGTGCATCACCTGAGCGTCACCGGTCCCGAAGGCGGCCGGGTGCTGGACGATGTGAGCTTTGACGCCTACGGCGGCGAGATCCTGGGCATTGCGGGCATTTCCGGCAACGGCCAGAAGGAACTGCTGGAAGCCATCGCCGGCCTGCAGCGGGCGGACGGCGGCGCCCAGATCCAGTTCTTCGCCCCCGGGGCGGAGGACAAGCCCACCTCCCTCATCGGCAAGACGCCCAAGGATATCCGGGATGCCGGCATCCACCTCTCCTTCGTGCCGGAGGACCGTCTGGGCATGGGCCTGGTGGGCTCCATGGGCATGACCGACAACATGATGCTCAAGAGCTACGGCAAGGGCCATTCTCCCATCGTGGACCGCAAGACCCCCCGGGAACTGGCCGAGGAAGTGCGGGAAGAGCTGGGCGTGGTTACCCCCGGCCTGAACACCCCCGTCTCCCAGCTGTCCGGCGGCAACGTGCAGAAGGTCCTGGTGGGCCGGGAACTGGCCGCCTCTCCCATCGTACTCATGACCGCCTACGCCGTGCGCGGGCTGGATATCAACACCTCCTACACCATCTACCACCTGCTCAACGAGCAGAAGAAAAAGGGTGTGGCCGTCATTTATGTGGGCGAGGACCTGGACGTGCTGCTGGAACTGTGTGACCGCATCCTGGTTCTGTGCGGCGGCAAGGCCAACGGCATTCTGGACGCCCGTACCACCACCAAGGAGGAAGTCGGCCTGCGTATGACCGACCTGCAGAATAAAAAGGAGGTGCGCGCCTGATGGCAGCCCAAACTACTCATACGGCCGAACCGCTGGTGCGCATTGCCCGACGGGAAGCCGCCCCCCTCAGCCGTAAGATCGCGGTGCGTGCCGCCGCCATCCTGCTGGCTTTGGTGGTGGATGCTCTGTTCATCTTCTTCGTCACCGGCCTGAACCCCATCAACGTCTATGTGGTCATGTGGGGCGGTACCTTCTCCACCACCGTCCGTTTCTCCTGGGCCATGCGGGATCTGTCCACCCTGCTGTGCATCGGCATCGCGCTGGCACCCGCCTTCAAGATGCGCTTCTGGAACATCGGCGCCGAAGGCCAGGTCCTGGTGGGCGGCCTTGCCACCGCCCTGATCATGGTCTACTTCGGCAACAGCCTGCCGGCCCCCGCCCTGTTTGCGGCCATGGTGCTGGGCAGTCTGGCTGCCGGTGCCCTGTGGGGCTTTGTGCCCGCCTGGTTCAAGGCCCGCTGGAACACCAACGAGACCCTGTTCACCCTGATGATGAACTATGTGGCCACCAGCATCGTGGCCTGCATGACCAACATCATGCGCGGTCAGGCCTCCAGCCTGGGCACCCTGAACAAGGCCACCAAGGCCGGCTGGCTGCCCATCCTCTTCGGGCAGCGGTACACCATCAACATCATCGTGGTGCTGGTTCTGACCTTCGCCATGTATGCCTACCTGAAATACTCCAAGCATGGCTATGAGATTGCCGTGGTGGGCGAGAGCGAGAACACCGCCCGCTATGCCGGCATCAACGTCCGCCGGGTCATGGTGCGCACCATGATCATCAGCGGCGCCATCTGCGGCCTGACCGGCTTCCTCATCGTGGCCGGCAAGGACCAGACCATCTCCACCAACTCGGCGGGGGGCAACGGCTTCACCGCCATCATCGTGGCCTGGCTGGCCAAGTTCAACACCTTCTACATGGCACTGATCTCCTTCCTGCTGGTCTTTCTGGAGCGCGGTGCTTCCGAGATCGCCTCGGCCTACAGCCTGAATGAATATGCCGCCGATATCATCACCGGCATCATCCTCTTCTTCATTCTGGGCAGCGAGTTCTTTATCAACTACCGCCTGATCTGGCGCGGCCATCACAAGGAGGTGAAGGGCGAATGAGCAGTCTGATTGCATGGATCATGCGCGCGATCCCCTTCGGCACCATCATCATGTACGGTGCCATGGGCGAAACCATCACCGAAAAGTCCGGCAACCTGAACCTGGGTGTGCCCGGTATCATGTACCTGGGCGGCTTTGCCGGCTTTGCCAGCGCATATTATTATGAAAACAGCGTGGCCAACCCCATTCCCGCCCTCAGCGTTCTCATCGCCCTGGTCTGCGCCCTGGTGGCCTCGGCTCTGGGCGGTCTGATCTATGCCTTCCTGACCATCAGCCTGCGGGCCAACCAGAATGTGACCGGTCTGGCCCTGACCACCTTCGGTATGGGTGTGGCCAACTTCTTCGGCGTCTTCATCCTGGACGGTGCCACCTACAGCGCCGCTCCCATCGCCAACAAGGCCTTCGCCGCCAAGATCCCGGTGCTCTCCCAGATGGGCGTGCTGGGCCAGACGGTGTTCTCCTACGGTTTCCTGGCCTACGCGGCCATCGTGCTGGCCATCGCGCTGCACTGGTTCTTCAACCGCACCCGCGTGGGGCTGAACCTGCGGGCTGTGGGTGAAAACCCCGCCACCGCCGACGCCGCCGGCATCAACGTCACCCGGTACAAGTACCTGGCCACCTGCATCGGCGCTGCCATCTGCGGGGTGGGCGGCCTGTACTATGTGCTGGACTACAACCAGGGCATCTGGGCCACCACCGGCCAGATCGAAGCCCTGGGCTGGCTGGCCCTGGCCCTGGTCATCTTCACCACCTGGAAACCCCTCAATGCCATCTGGGGCGCCTACCTCTTCGGCATCCTGTACTGGCTGTACCAGTTCCTGCCCAGCATGCTGGGCATCACCGTGTCCAGCGCCATGACCGACCTGGTGCAGATGGTGCCCTATGTGGTCACCATTCTGGTGCTGATCGCCGTCTCCCTGCGCCGCAAGAAGGAGGACCAGCCCCCGGCTCACCTGGGTCTGGCCTATTTCCGTGAGGAACGCTGACCTTTCTGAAACTCCAATGCATAAAAATGCCTGCCGCATTAGCCGGTAGTCCATAAGACAGTGAACAACTAAATTATGGCGGCTGTCCGGCAGGAGCGGGGGCAAGCGGCACATGGACAAAAATCCATGTGCCGCTTCTCTTTTTGCCTGTTTCAAACACAATGGACTTATTTCCACTTTTCCGCTATAATCGTAGTAAACCCATCCATTCCTTTCCCATCCGGGAATTTTTCAAAAAATCTGAAAAAAGTTTGGAAACATTGGAACAATCCGGCCCTTCCCAAGCCATATAGAATAGAGGGCCAGAAACGGAGGTGACGCGCATGGCACAGCAAAACGGCCCCAAAGGTTTCCTTGTGGTGCTGCCCGGAGAGATCATCGAGATACCGCAGGACGATGATAAATCGTGGCTGACCCTGTTTTACAGCCTGCCGGTGGAGCTGGCGGGGAAATGGAAGCCCGCCCTTACCCTGCCCCGCAGCCCCTATGAGGTGCTTCGGACGGACAAATACGACCCCATCATCCGGCACGATATGTTTAAGCTGCTGGTGTGGGACTGCTATTCCTGGACGGCGTGGCAATTCTTTCAGGTAAAAGACCGCAGAGGGAACTACCGGGACATTCCCGGCGACCGGGAGCAATACGCGGGCCACTCCCCCCTGTGGCGGCTGTCCTACGCCATCATCCCCTATCTCCGTATGAAGTTTGAGCAAAACGGCCTTTCCTTCCAGAGCCTGTACAATATGCCGCCGGGGATGGAGGTGCCGTGGCTGACCTACCAGCAATTCAGCAACCTTGTGGGGAACCTGACCGACATGGTGATCGCGGAGCAGAACTGGCAGCCAGTCATTGACGCGATGTGGGAGAACCGGGCGGTGGAGGACTACGACAGCCGGGGCAGCACCGTCAAGAAGGACTTTTTGCGGAAATGGCACCACGACCGCTCCGGCAAGGCCATCTCGTTAGAGGAACTGATGGAGAGCGGCGGCGAGCTTTCCCAGGTGGCAGACCCGCGGGCGGACTTTGAGAACTCCGTCCTGTCCCAAATGCAGATTGACACCTTCGCGGCGGAGCATATCAGCGACACCGACAAGGAGATATTGAAGCTCCGCATGGAGGGCTATACCGAGCAGGAGATCGCGGACAGGGTGGGCTACAAGACCGCCAGCGCGGTACACAAGCGGATCGCCAAGATCGCGGGGGCATACGAGGACTTTGTACTGTCCGAATATCAGCAGTATTTAGACAGGCACGACAGCAAATAAGGCGCATGGAGCGGCAGCCGCCGGGGACGGGGGCCGCCGCTTTTTCACGGGCCGGAAAGGAGGACAAATGCCGGAACTTTTTGCAGCGTTTCCCGATGTGATGAATGTGCGGGAGCTGGCCGCCGCGCTCCACCTGTCCAGAGCCGGGGCCTACAACCTGATGAACGCGCCGGACTTTCCCACGCTGAAAATCGGCGGGCGCAAGCTGGTGATGAAGCAGGACTTGATCGCCTATCTGCACCGCCACACCAACAGGGGCGGCAATCCCGGTCAAGAGCCGTAAAAAACGAAAATCAGGCGATAACAGCGGCCCGGAACGGACTGTGACCCGTCTGGGCCATTTTGAACGCGAAAACGCCGTTTTTCCCAAGTCAAGAGCCGGGAAAAAGAGGCGAAAAAGGCCCCTCTCGCGTGACGGGGCAAAAATTAAGGGAAAGGAGCGGAGGACATGAAAACAGGATTGAAGAAAAGCCAGAAAACGACTATAATTGAGTTTGACGAGCAAGGCCCCCGGATCACCGTCAGCACCCACAACACGGACTTGAAGAACCGGCTGGGAGCCTACGCCCGCCGCTGGCCGGAGCATTGTCAGGAGGTGGACGATGACGGCTGGGGCTGCAAGACCTTTGAGATCGACAAGGGCCGCTTCTGTTTCCGGCTGACCGCGCCATACAGCGAGGAACGCCGGGAGGCGGCGAGGAAGTTTGCGAGGGAACATTTTTGAAAGCAGCCTAAGAAATAGTCTTGCACTTGAAAGAAGGTAAGTGAGTGAGCATTATTGACAACATCAATAAACAATTAAAGTTTGATAAAGATGAAGTATATCCGGGTGGAAAAGAAATAATTAAACAAATTGTTGAAAAGGCACCGATACAACTACCTGCTGATTATTATGAATTTTTAAGTTGTATTTCTGGTACTGGAAATATTGGCAGTATAGAATTTGAAATTGAAAGCGATGATGAAGATATTGGAAGCATACCTATTTGTCTTTGGTCAGCAAACAGGGCCTTAGGTATGCAAAATGAGTTTGCACATCCTATGAAAGAAGACTTTATCAGTAAGGTTTGGTTTATTGGTGATGATTTAGGCGATATGGTTTATTTTTATGGATTTGGCAACGATGGATTTGGCGTATATTTTGTGGAAGCAGGCAGCTTAGGTTTTGAATATGCGTATAAAATAGCAGACACACTCACAGATTTTCTCGTCAATGGAATCGGAATTGATGTTATAACAGCACTATGAGGATGTAACTGAAAACCCTTTAGGAACTAAAGGGCGCACTTCTATACATAGCCTAACGGCCATGTATTCGTGCGCTCTGCGAGGCGGAACGGCGGATTGCCAGACGGAGCAACCCGCCGTTCTTGCGTCGCTGCGCTCCGTCCAAGGGGCTGCGCCCCTTGCGCGGCTTACGCCGCTTACCCCGCCCGCCCCCGGAAGGGAGACACCCGCTGGCGCGTCTGTCCCCCTTCCGAGGGCCTGATAACCGAACACCGACACCCTGACCGCTCACCGGGAACACCCCGGAGGACGGTCATTTTTTCACCCATTTTTCAGTTGAAGGAGGTCAACGACCATGAGCAAAGAGTTGGAACAGCTCCGGCAGGAGTACGCCGAGAACGAGGCCAAGCTGCAACAGTACCAGCACCGGGTACAGCGGTTGGAGCAGCGGAAGAAATACTATGAGAAGGGGGAGCGGCAGAAACGCGCCCACCGCCTGATTACCAGAGGGGCCGCCGTGGAGAGCGTGGCCCCGGAGGTCAAGCCCCTGTCCGAGCAGGGCTTCTATTCCCTTGCCGAGCAGATTTTCTCCATGCCGGAGGTGCGGGCCGCTGTCCAGGCCGCCGCCCAGCGGGAGGGCGAGTAAATGGCCCTGTTTCATTTGACGGTCACGCAGGTGCAGCGCAGCGCCGGACAGTCTGCCATCGCGTCCGCCGCCTACCGCGCCGGGGAGCGGCTTTACAGTGAACGCTACGGCGAGTACAGCGACTACACCCGCAAGGGCGGCGTGATCTGCTCCGATATTCTCCTGCCCCCGCAGGCCCCGCCGGAATACCAAGACCGGCAGACCCTATGGAACGCGCTGGAAGCCGCCGAGCGCGGCAAGGACGCCCAGCTTGCGTACAGCTTTGATATTGCCTTGCAGAACGAGTTTTCGCTGGAAGAAAACATCGCCCTTGCAAGGCAGTTTTTATTGGAGCAGTTTGTCAGCCGGGGCATGGTGGTGGACTTTGCCGTACACCGGCCCGACAAGGAGGACGGGGG